>Ga0163144_10000168_pt1 | contig 151572 bp, 113 predicted proteins | sample OliLak19BULKMAT1_FD_123175 | JGI IMG/M metagenome (GOLD analysis project Ga0163144, IMG submission 123175) | Freshwater microbial mat bacterial communities from Lake Vanda, McMurdo Dry Valleys, Antarctica - Oligotrophic Lake LV.19.BULKMAT1 | ecosystem: Environmental > Aquatic > Freshwater >...
AAGGAGTGTCAGCAGGCTGACACTCCTTCAGGAGGAAACTATTCAAAACACACGTCGACTCTTGAAAAAAGAGTAGAATCAATTCCAATTTCGGTGCAATTTTCAGTACGAACTAACTAGTTATGTGGTGCGACTGGCAAGGAAAATGAACGTTAGCAATTTTAGTGGATGAGAGAGGAACGATGCGCAGATAATTGCGACGATTCTTCAGTATCGGTTGGGTGTGTGCACAAAACTGTGCACTCGAAAGCGTATTTCTACCAGGGGCGAGGAACAAATTGCTCACAATTGCTGAATAGGATGTAGAGCTGCCCCATTCAGAAGTATCGATGCCAGGATTTGGTTCACAGGCTGCTGCGCGTTTTGGTGAAAGTGATGATGTCGCTTCACCAGTTTTGGTGCATGTGGATCATTCGCAGACTCTGGCCGAGCGCACTGAGCAGCTGGTCGCAATTTCCCAATACGAAAATTCCGGCGACGACTCGGTTGGCGACAAGCTCCTCCGAGAAGCGCAAGTTCTCACCTGGGGCGTGGGCGGAGCCTTTGGTGACGTGGTTAAAAACCCGATATCCAAACTTCCAGAAGTTGCTACAGCAGGAGCTTTTGGCGCGGGCGTCCGAGTCCTTGAGCGAGCGGGAACCAAAGGCAAGGTCGCCGCAGGTATTGTCGGCGTCGGAATGATGGCTAAGATGGGTTTCGATGAATGGAGAGGAGAGCGCTGGAGCGAGTTCGGCAGTGCGATGGGCGCGTCCTGGAATTCGAAAAACAATTTTTACTCTTCGGTCGAAGCCACCAAACATAGTATCGGAACTCTGGCAGTTGATATGACTGTAGGATCGCTTGCTTACAAAGTTGCCGGTATCCACGACCCGATGGTGTCTCGTTCTTCGAATTTGAGCAAGTCTGAAACTGGTTTGGTTTTGTCAAATCCATCTCGTTCGTTGACGAATATAACTAGTGATTTTTATGTTATGGGCGAGCGTTCCTCACTTTTGCCACCAAGACCCCAAACTCCAGTTAGTGTCATCGGGAGACCCGCACAGATAGAGGACCTTGCTCTGTTGGAACGGACCACCGGATTGAGTGATGCCGCGCATGGTCGCAGTGGATTGAGAGTCAGTCAGAACAGCGGAGTAAATGTTATAGAGCAATCATCACCGTGGTTGAGCAATCGCACGTCATCGAATCCACGCGCTTCTTCGAACTTCGAGACGGCCGATCGACTCGTCGGTGGCAAGCGCGATCTAATCGTTCGCCATGAAAATATGCCGGTCAAAAATGACATTGCAAAACCGATGGCACCACCTGAGAAAGCCGCTCCTCCAACTTTGACCATGTACGATGATTTGCATAGTAAAACGCCGACCGGAATAGAAAATTTTGGCTACCTATCGGCAATACGTGAAGTCGGCACCACTGAGCGCACACCTGGTTTCAAACCGACGCGCCGCGCCTATGAGGAAATTGCAGAGACCCTGGAAACGATGGCGCAAATGGCCGAATCAGATTTTATCCGCGACTACAATACAGTTGCGAAACTAGTAAGATTACACGCCGCGAAACTAGATTAGTTTGGTGGTCAACGACCTCAAAATGTTTCTAAGCCACTGGTGGTTTTTAGTTGAATCAACCCGGCCGCCAGCGGAGCGGTCAAAATTGAGGGTGCCTGCAGGATATACTTTTCCTGTTGTTTATCCCAAACGAGTTGTCCGGATGCCTCTACTCCGTCCCCATTCTTGATGGTCCAGAGTTTTACAATCGATTCCTTATTCTCCAATGCTTTGGCGGTTTCAGAATTCGCTAGAAGTTCTTTTGTAAACAGTGAATGAGTTTCGGGTTGTTCCGGTGCCGAGGCGAATTCAGCCAGCTTAGAGCCGTCAATTAGTATTGAATTTTGTCCATCGTGAATCGAAAAATATCGTGGTGCGACCCACTCATAGGCTCGTCCATATCGCCCTGGTTCTAGTATTCGAAGTTTTTGAAAAACTACTTTGTCTGCTGCCGCGCTTCTTGCAACACCCTTGATTCGAACTAAAACTTCTTTGCCTGCAAATTTGTTCAAATCTTCCAATTTGACGACATTTGCATTTGAAATACTCAGGCTGCGGCTGTAGCTCACAAAATAAATAACACCGCCAATTCCGAATGCTAACAAAAGCAACCATGCAGCAGCATGCCTTGGCTCGACATTCCCCGGGTCGTTAGTGCCGAATTTACTCTGCTTATAATGATCATCGAATCTTGTTTTTGGAGCGGCTGAGACTGGCTCGATTAAGCTGCTGTGGCTGTTGATGTCCTGTTTCTGGGATTCCGATGGCAAGGGACGATCATCTGAGTCAACTTGCTCATTTACCGAATCGATTTTCTCGTTCAATTCGATATCGATTGGCTGTTTGAAATCGTCCATCTACTACCGCCGCACTGTAAAATTCTATGATCTCATTTTTCCAAAGATTGTTCTAGCTCCGCGACAATGCTCAAAATTACTGCTTCGCAAAATATGCTTCGCCCGATCTGCGGCTACATGATTCCGCTGTTCAGCTTTTCGAGCGCAGCTTGTATCCAACTCTTGGTAGGTTCTCGATAATTGATTCTTCGCCTTCGCGGTCGAGCGCTTTGCGAATTCTCGTGATCGCCATGCGCACCGCAGGCGGTGAACAATCCGAATCCAGTTTCCACACACGATCCATCAATGCGTCGACGTCGAATACTTCAGTAGGATGACGCATGAAAAATTCGAGGAGCGCGAAGTCTCTTGGTTGTAGTCTAGTCGAAGCACCATCTCTGATGGCACCGAAGTTACTCGGATCAAGCGTGATTCCTGCATATTCAACTGTATTAGAACGGACTTGCGGTGGGCGACGAAGCAAACTTCGGATGCGTGCCGCCAGTTCTCGTGAATTGAATGGTTTCGTCAAATAGTCGTCGGCACCGGCATCCAGACCAGTGGTCTTATCAGAGATTTCGCTTTTCCCTGTGAGCATTATTACCGGTGTCACGCCACCAAGTTCTCGGAACTTCGCTAAAATCTCGATGCCTGCCATACCAGGTAAATCCCAGTCCAAAATTGCGGCGTCGTAAACCGATGATTTGAGCGCCTCCAGACCATCGAGTCCATTGTGCATCATGTCGACGGTGTGTCTCTCCAGTAGGAGCTCCGCTTCAATGGTCGCTGCCAGATCTACGTCATCTTCAACCAGTAGCAGTTTCGCCATTCCTGAATATCCACCTGTCCCGCTCGACAACGCACCAGAGGCACGACTATAGTATTATAAACGCACAAGATGCCTGAGCAGAACGCTCTGCATCGTAGCCGATGACGCCTGAGTATGTCGCTTTCAAAAGTCCTCGCAATTATACTTGTACCCTTGCTGCTGCAAGTCGGTATTCTCGCTTACCTTGTAACCTTGCAGAAGGAAGCGGAGATGGAGCTGGAGAGCGCCAATCGAGCGCGCGGGATTTCTGATGCCATCAATAAAATTTCCAGCGATGGGGTTGATATCATCGCATCGTTTAGTGGCGACCCGGATGCTCTAAAAAACTTTTCAATGAACGATCCGGTTTATCGTCAGTTCAAAGATAAACTCACAGAAGATCATAATGAATTAGAGCGTCTAGCCAGAGGCGATGAGAAAGTCCTGGCGCTAGCGAAATCTGCGCGGGTAGATGCAACCAAGGTTCTGAACGATCTGATTTCCATTAAAGATTCGAGTGAACGCGCCGGCGATAGTGAGCGTGTCTTTCAAAAGAAAAAATGGAAAGCTATCCGCGCGAGTCTTGCTGGAGTACTGCGCGAAGAACTCGCCTACGCAGGCAAGGAAGCGAAAGCACGGTATCAGCGCAGTCCTGAAAAACAAGCGGAGCTCAGGCAGAAAACTGAAACCGGTTTGATTGCCATGGCGATCTTCGATCTTTTCTTTGCGGCATTGGTTGGTTGGATTTTCACAAAAACCATCACGAATCGTCTTTTGCGAATTAGCGACAACGCAGTGCGGCTGGCTAGTAATGCGCCCCTTCATCCACCAGAAGGTGGAATTAAAGAGATTGCGCAACTCGACCAGGATTTTCACCGTATGGCTAGAGAGCTTCAGATTGCTGCGAAAAAAGAAAGAGCTGTTTTAGTTAACGCGCGTGATTTGATTTGCGCACTCGACGAGAACGGGCGAATTGTCAGCGTCAACCCCGCATCACTGCGTCTGCTCGATATGCCGGAAGATGTGCTAGTCGGTAGATATTTAGTCGATCTTGTCTTGAGCGAAGACACTGCGAGAATGCTGGACTATCTTTCTTCTCTTAAAACTAGTAATGAAGTTCCGGATCTCGAAGTCGCAATGCGCACCGCTGGCGGTGAAATAATTTATAGTCTCTGGTCGGCTCAATGGTCAGCCGAGGAGTTGTCCTATTTCGTCGTCATTCACGATTTGAGCGAACGCCGGCGCGCCGAAGACCTCCGGCGCGAAGTGATGGCGATGGTCACTCATGATTTGCGGACTCCGCTGATGACCATCGGAAATATTCTGGACTTCTTTAACCGCGGTCTTTATGGAACCTTCGAAGACAAAGGCAAAGACTTTTTGCGATCTGCTACTCGGAACATCGATCGAATGACGAGCCTGATTACCGATTTGCTCGACATCGAAAAGATCAACAGCGGAACAGTGAAGCTGGAGCTCGATGTAGTTCCCGTTGCTGACTGCTTCACCGCAGTCAAGGAAATGAATGAAGTTTCGGCTGGGGGGAAAAAAATCAGTTTGAACTTCAACGACGCGCATTGCGTTGTTATGGCTGATGAAGAACGACTGATTCGGGTCGTTCAAAACCTTGTTTCGAACGCTATCAAGTTTAGTCCGCCAAATACTGCTATCTCGGTGTCTGCGGCGGCGAAAGTCGGGGTTGTCGAGATAGCAGTGGCGGATCAAGGACCTGGCATAGCACCAGATAAGGTGGCATTGGTTTTTGACAGGTACAGGCAGGTCGGAACCGATGCGAAGGAAAGCACTATGGGATCAGGTCTCGGGCTGGCGATTTGTAAGTCAATTGTGGAACTGCACGGCGGGCAAATTTCAGTCGAGAGTGAACTGGGCAAAGGCAGCACTTTTACTTTCACGTTACCGAATGCCGATGATGTCGAATAGGATTGGCGAAATCGCTGTTCGCGAAATCGTCATTGTTGAACTCCCTATTCGTGAAATTCTATTCAAGGAATTTATTTGAAGCCCCTGAACGTATCAGGTTCTGAGGTGGTCGAGTAAGTCTTTCCATCTCGTCTGACTGAAGCGAATTTGCCGTTATCCACGTGCACTTCTGTCCCGTTCGGATATCGAATAATCGAACGTCCTCCGCTTTCGTGCATGGTCACGCCGCCTTCGTAGGTGACTTTTAGAATGGAAGGCATAATATCGAGTGGCGGCAGAGTTTTCCCGATCACCTGCAACGAGCGACCGGATGCATCGGTCAAATTTATGCGGTTTCGGTCTACGGTGACCGACTCACCGGAAGTCAGGGCGAGGGCTTCTTGGTTCCCGCGGGTTGTGAGCAAGTCGCCGCTGGGCAATAGATTGTATTCAGCCTTGCCGCCTCGATTTTGGTGTGAATCGAATGTCATAGGCACCTTATCTGGTGGCACATCCAGGGGCACGAGTCTGTCGCCGCCTTTGATGGGCGACTCACCGCCCTGGTCTTGATGGTAGCTATTATCAAATTTCATAATAAAAACTCCTGATGGAAAAGATATTTAATGGTTTCTGTACCTGATCAATTTGTATTGCAGAAATCAACGGATGCAGGCTGGTCAGTAAACTGCTCAGCCCGCATCCCACGCTGCATCAGTGGAAAAACTACGAATTGACTGGTTGCGATTTGACTTGTCCTCTAGTGACGCTTCCGTCGCCATTGACTGTCCATGTATCTCTTAAAGGTGGTGCGGCGGTGGCAAGAGTGTAGTTGCCGTAGGTTTCGCGGATGTCCGGGATCACCAATGAGAGTTCATCATTCTCGGCTGGATCGTTGGTCGCGTCACTGGAAGGTGCTGGGGGATTTACAGCCGATTTCTCGCCACCGTTTGAAGAGTCTGCTTTGAAGTTCTGTTTTACGCCGCCCTCTGCAGGGACCTCAGGCTTCGAAGCATCGAAAGTGCTGCCGTCAGCGGTTGACTCGAAGTGCTTGCCTTTGGCGCCGCCATCAGCAGGTACTGCTGGTTTGCTGGCATCGAAAGTGCCACCATCTGCCGACATGTTCGCTTTGCCACCAGTTGAGAAGTCTTTGACACCGCCGTCAGCGGCGACGTTTGGCTTACTGATTTCTTTGACACCGCCGTCAGCGGCGACGTTTGGCTTAACGCTTCCTTTGATGCCACCGTCTGCAGGAACTTTCGACTTGCCGCCGTTAATATCTTCGGTTGCGCCTGCTTTTGGCTTGCCATTGAACTTGTCTGCAGGTCCGCCATCTAAAGGAACTTTTGGCTTGAAACCATCTATGGTGGCACCCTTTACTGATGCGTTCGGCTTTTTCGTGGGTCCGCTCATGTCATTCTCGGAACTATTAGTTTGAGAATTTTTCAGTTCTTTCAGCTTTTTGTTTAGTCTGGTCATATCCTCTTCAGGCATCGGTTTCTTTGTTTCACTTTTATAAGGGTCTGAAAACTCGAGGGCACTGTTGTTGCTGTTTGCTGCTTTCTCTTTCTTGATCATGGTGTTATTAAAATTGGACCAGTCATCCTTCGATAGTAAAGTTCCAGCACTGCCGACATCGCATTTTGTTGTGCTCTTTGCGTTCTCGAATTGTTCAATAGTCATTTTCGTAACTCCTTTTTAGAAACAGCGTTTGGGATTCGTTTCCCGGCTCATGCAAATCACTTTACCGTCGAGTTGTAACCCAAGTGCAACTAAGAATCGGGTGAAGAATTCATCCTCGAATTTTTTTTCGCATGCATTAATAGAACGATCGAGCTGCCAAACGATTGCGGATGCCAGTGGCACAGTACCCGACAGTTCTAATCGATGGAATTTCTTGTCGGATGTTGTTTTATTCTTCCGTTTCCTGCAAGTTCCAATCACTTTCTTGATCAAGTTGTTGGTTGAGTATCTCTTTGTCTTCGGCAGTTTCTTTCAGCTTTGATTGATAGAGCTGGTTTCCTTCACCATATTTTTTAGCCTGCTCGTCCACTTGCTTCTCGAGGTCTTTGATAACTTTGCGAAAATCGGAATAGCCGGGAAGTGGCTTCCTTCTATATGTGTTGGGCTCATACCACAATAGATCTACAACCGTCTGCTCCGGAAGTGCTGAGAACGTCATGATAAGCCCGGGGGCTTCGGAGTCGCTCATGATTCGTGATACCGGTTGTCCAGCGATAATGAATTGGTTCCGTAATCTGCCGATTTGAGGTTTAGTCAATAATTTACATCCGCGCACGTCGATCATCACTGGGAAATGTATGTCTAGAAGCTTTTTCAAACTGCGATCTGTGATTCTAGTGTTCGATACATCTATGATTATTGGTTTTAATTTCATCAGAGTGTCAAAAGTGGCGTCGGTGGCATCTGTAACTGGAAAAGATATGTAGCGTAACGATGGTAATTTTAATAGCAGCTCAGCGTCTTTTGCACCAATCGCGGTGCCGCCGATTTTAAGACTCTCGAGATTCGGCAGCTTACTCAACGATAAAATTGACGCCGGGGTAACCCCTTTTAAATCTCCAAGATCGAGACAGCGAAGTGACTTCATTGTCGACAGTTCGTCCACCCCCTTGTCGGTTACGCTTGTGTTGCGCAAGCCAAGAACCTGCAACCCGTCAAGTTTTTTTAACCATACGATGCTGTCATCATCAATTTTTTTGTTACCATTCAGGATCAAACATTTCAATTCAGGTGTCGTAAGCGAACTTACACGTTTTGCACTAACTCGAGTGTCTGACAGATGTAGTGCCACCAGCGGTAACGTCTGCACGTATGCCAAATCTGAATCACTTAATTTGGGATCCATCAGAATCAATCGCGTATGCTTTTTGTATTTGTATAAACTCTTGATGCCGTTTCTATGGAGATTGCCTTTGCCGACCAGCCATGGCGGGTTGTGTAGGTCGATCCCTGGACTCACCTTGAACGAGAAATCTCCGGCAACGACAGCTTTCTTTTTCGCCGGACGTTTAGCGTGGTTGAACTCCGCGATAATATTTGCCGTCACCACCAGCAGTACTAGTGCTAAAACCGCACCGATTGCAATAACTGGACTTTGCTTTAGTTTTATTTTGGGCTCAGCCGGAGTGCTCTCAGCCGAAGAGGCAGGCTCCTTTGCCGGTTCCCGAGGACGAAGCTCGCGGCGGATAGCTACGAGGCTGCTATGCAGCTCGTCGAAAGTTTGAACACGTTCGTCTGGATTTTTTTCGAGTGCTTTTTGAATTAGCTCTTCGAGCGACGCGGGAAACTTCGGACCTTCGAAAAATTCGTCATTCAAAAGTGGCGCGGGCTGCTCAATTTGGAGGTTGATCGTATCCATTGCTGTTGCACCCATCAATGGCGGTCGGCCAATAAGGGTGGTATACATCACGCCGCCCATGGAATACAAATCCGCGCGGGCATCTGCTTCTTGCCCTTGAGCTTGCTCGGGGCTCATGTAGACTGGGCTTCCGACGGGAAGACCGATGCCGGTCAATTTCATGGAATCAGATGACAGAAGTTTTGCCACGCCAAAATCGACTATGGTGGCATGATCTAATTCTGGATTGATCATAATGTTGGACGGCTTCAGGTCTCGATGCAAGACGCCGTGCGCGTGCGCATGGGCCATGCCCAAACATATTTGTTCGAAAATTCGCAGCGCCGCATTCAGCTCGATCGGCCCGTCACGTTCTACGATCTGCTCTAGCGTTTTGCCTTCCAAATAATCCATGATCAAATAGAACTCGCTGTTGTCATTTTGACCAAAGTCGAGAACTTTAATGATGTTTGGATGGTCGAGTTTCGCTGCGGTCTTCGCTTCTTGTTGGAAACGAACAGCCAGGTTTTGACTAACAGATGGTAAGAGCAGTTTGACTGCTACGGTCTTTTGGAGGACGCAATCGTAAGCTCGGTATACTGCGCCCATACCGCCGCTACCCAGCTTCGCGTCCAGCTTATATCGAGAGCTAAAGGTCAGCTCATCGCCAGGCACTTATTTATCGCGTTTTTCTTTCTTTTCAGCTTTGGCGGCTTTCTTTTCCTTATCCGTCTTAGCTGGCTTCTTCTTAACTTCTTTTTTCTGGTCCTGACCTTTTCCCATGACTGACTCCTTAAAATCTTTGCCTAATAAAGAGTATAAACCTAGATTTTTCTATTAGTCAAAAACATACGTTTTGACGGGATATCCAGGGTTGGTGGTTGGAACTGCCTGATGCCTCCAATTTCGATGTCGAGCGCCAAACCGCCACTGTAAAAATTTCTTCGTGGCTGCAGTGAGAGCGGCTTGCCGTCGATTTTTCGGAACAAGTCGGTCAGCATATTAGTGTCTTCAGCCGGCGAAGTGTTAGCTGGGTCCGTGAGGGTAAGTTGGGTTCCCAAGCGGCCTTTGCCCAAATACAATGCGGTTTGCTCATCGCCGCCGAAGTCTCTCAATTCACACCAATTCAACGGGTTTCCTGCCAGAGGTTGACCGCCATGCTTGCCACCATTTTCGGTGCCGAGGTTTTTGACGTTATCTCTAAACAGAATGATTGGTGCAAGACCGCCCTGGATGCGCGTGTCCGCCATAGCTGAGTATTGTGAATCGGCTGTGGCTCCGACGGGAAACGGATCGCGATCGATTAAGCGGCGCGAAATGGTTCCATCTTTGGCAAATTCGTATGCGTATATATCCTTCATTCCGACTTTGAACGGTGCATTCACCATGGCGAGCACTTCTCCCAACCTGGGCTGCAAGTGACCGTTTCTAAGCCAGTAATACAAATGTTCACCGAATTGTTCTGCGGTGCCGGGTTCTGGAAAGCGTTCGGTTTGATTCAGGGCAGCGCCTTTGTCGATCGGATAGTCACCGCCGATGACATCATAAGTTGCCACTTGTTTGTCCGCGAAATTTGCGTCTTTTAGAAAATCATTCCACGATAGAAGCCCGGCAACTGGTTGTCCTGAGAACCTCAGCGTCATCAAGCCTTTCGGTCCAAGATCCGGCATCGTATATGGTTGGCAATATGCCACCACTCGCATTCTTGTTTTAGGGTCGCTGCCCGCCGGGAGAAACGGCAACCATGGATTCTTTTGCGAAATCACGCAATCTATTTTGACAATCGTGTTGATGTGCTTGTTATCAGCAGGTTCAAATTCAGAGTTGCTTACGATGCGAGACGATGGACCCAATCCGGCAAAAGTGAATGGGCGTCCGAACGCGGGAACGTTCATGAATGCTTTGTATTCGCCGGCGCGTACTTCGTTTGGCTTTAGCTGTGCGAATTGCTGCGGCTCGGGAGTTTTAATCGTGGACATGCCACCATTTTTAAGCCAGCCGTTGGAGAGCTCAATCGATTCCAGACGCGCGACACCAGGTAGGTGTGCGTTGATAAATTCGGTAGCGCTTTTGAGAGGATCGACCTCTTTCCCTTGTATGTCGATTGCCCTGGTGTCTAGCGTTCCGTTGAGCGATTTTTTGATTAGCGAATTGATGTCTTCGGTTGTTTCATCGAGTGCTTTGCGATCTACGTCAGCTAAACGTAGCATTGCAGAGTTGCCCAGCTCGTGAGCGACGATTGTGTTTTGTCTGATCGTGCCCACAAGCGTGTTGATGCCGATGACCGGCAGTGGCTCGCCGTCTCGGGCGAGCGTTGCTCGGCCGATGGGCGGGTAATTACTGAGCGAAACGAAGCCAAAGTTTCGATCGTTGATGATCATTTTTGATAGATCATTTGCAGCTAACAAACCGGCGCCATCAACTACGGTTTGAACTCTACCGCGATCGATCACGTACACGCCGGTCTGAGTCAGCATCAGAACTAATGGAACGATGATGAAACATGCACAAACCAAAATTATGATTAGAACGTTGCCCGCCTCTCGACGTCGTTGCGTTTTCATTACCAGCCCCATGTTGAGTTTTTAATTTTGACTTTCTTCGTACCTTTGCCTGGGCGTGGTGTGGGCATTGGCGGTAACCCACCGGTTGCGGCCGGCGGCGGAGGAGGTGGAGGTGGTGGCGGCGGTGGCGGCGGAGGTGGTGGTGGCGGCGGCGGTGGCGGAGGAGGAGGAGGAGGAGGAGGAGGTGGTGGAGGTGGTGGTGGTGGTGGTGGTGGTGGTGGTGGTGGTGGCGCGGCCGGTGCCGGATCTCCGCCTCCTCCCGCTTTTAAATTGGCGAGCAACGTAGTCATCTGCGGTCTGTCTTGACCGCCACTGGTAGGTTCGCACGAGAACATATAACCGCCCCACCAGGAGCCTGCTGACCAGTATGAATAACCGGCCCAGACCTCGGGGTTTGCGTGCATGTACTGCAACATCGCAGCCAGTGACGCATTTGCACCTGCGTCAGTGGTGACGCCAATCTCAGTAAGAAACGCGGTGCGATTATGCGACTTGCACCAATCAGTAAATCCACTCAATGTGGCAACGGCATCTGCTGGACTGAGGTAGTCCGTGTGTGAGCCGGAGCCGTCGTAGTCCAGGTATTGGTGCACATCATATGACCAATTATTTAAAGGATCGGTGATGTTGATCATCACGCTGGCGTTTAAATTGACAAAATCTTTCGGGTGCATCCAATAAGTGGATGGCACCAGAATGAGATTGGTCGCGCCTGTTGCGCGAATCGCGTTGATCGCCGCTTGTGAAGATGCTAACCAGGTGGTGGCAGTCATCGAGCTTCCGACTGGTTCGTTCATCAATCCGAAAATTACTTTTGGATTGCCTTTGTATCTCGTTGCCAGCCTGCTCCAGAGGTCCGCAAACATAGAGTTTGGGTGCCCACCTGGGACGCCGACTGTGGTGTTTCTGTACGCACCATAATTGTGCACGTCCACGATTACCGACATACCTTTGGCGGTCATTTTTGAAATCGACGAATCAAGACGACCGACGTATCCCGCGTCGAATTCGCCGTTAGCCGCTGGTTGCAGGCGCTCCCAGAGGATAGGCACCCGTATGCATTCCATACCTTTTGCAGAGAAGTAATCGATCTCTGAATCGGTCGGAAAAACATAATCAATTAGAAATGTGCCAGGCACCGCATGTGGTGTGAACTCCGCTCCGGCGATGTTGACGCCCTCGTAGATCATCCCGGTTGGACCCACTGCTTTAGCCGCTTCCCCTGAGCAGAAGGCGCTCAATCCCACTGCCGTGGTGAACGCGACGAAGAAACGCCTCCTCGCGTCATGCGGCAATTCTGCAAAAGAATATGGGAAATTTATTTTGAACGCCATCAATTTATCCTCCAGGAAATTTGCTAGTCTTCTGACTTTCGAATGCGCAGAAAACCGGTGTTATTGCGCAATGAGACAGATGAATCGAAAAAGCGATTCACTAGTTTTGACCTATGTTCCAGGAGTGCTACATTGATAACGCCCTCGAAAAGTGGTCCGGTAACGGTCATCGGCAATAAATTATTTTGTGTATCGAATCTTTTGTCGTTTTGTCCTCCATGTCCCTGTTCATCCATTGTTGAATGCGGGCGCGTCAAGGAGGCATCAAGATTGAATTGCTATTTGTTAGGCGAATGTAAAACGGGCTGCCCGTCGGTGCTGTGAAAGAGCAACCAGTTCCAGTTCAGATTCCTGTTCCAGTTCAGTTCCATTTCAGTACCATTTCCAGACTATCAGAACTGCTGGTACCGCTGGATCGAACTGGTGGTTTTGATATCGGATTCGACGTGCTGAGCAAACGCCGCAACTCCGCCTGCCATGGGAATATTCCCATGTTTGGATATTGACAGTAACAGCGTCTGGACTTACATTAACCCTAACCACTCTATGTCTGGGATGTTTTCCGCAATCCCATTCGAACGCTCATCATCATCATCAACTTAAGAGGCCTATATGGTCGGTAGATTCGAACTATCTTCAGTCCGAGACGGTTCTGACGTGGCTGCATCCAGCAGTTCCTCGCTCAGCGCAGGTCTCTATGACAGAGCCGCAGTGGACACAACTCCATCTATAGCTATCCCTGGCAATATTTATCCCGAAACGACGGTCTCGTCGCCTTCACCGACATCATTTGCCGGTGCTGACTGGGGCGCGGTCAAGCCTGTTCTCGATAACGCCAGCGCAATCAACTATTCGTCCGCCGCTGAGAACCAGGCGGCGGGTGTGGAACCGGACTTCATTCTCGGCACAGACGGTCAGATGCGCTCCAATCCGAAGAAGACCACTCCGAATGCGGATGGCAGTATAAATGTACAGATTGAAGGTGAAGGTCCGCAGGACAAAACGGCAGCTCTGAAAGCGTCCAACGAGAATCAGAAAGCGAGCATCCGCGAACTCATTCGCTATTTCACAAAGAACAATCCGAACGCGAAGATTCCTGGAGAATGGCTCGATCAGCTGGAAAAACAGCCTGATTTCCCAACCCCGTCAGCTCGACGCGAGGCGCCACCTCAGATTGCTCCGCAGCCACAGTCACAGCCTCAGGACTACAGTCCGCCTCCGAGCAGTAGTTCTAATCGCGGTTTTTCTCCTGGCGGCGGAAGCCGACCGAGCGGGCCTGGTAGTTTCAGTCCTGGTGGTGGTCAGCAGCGCAGCAGCAGCAGTTCTGATGCAGGCAGTTTTGACAAACCGGCTCGCCAGCCGATGTTCCGTACTGGACGGGCTGGAGATGTGCCGCCGCCGATTGCAGGCGACATGGCAATGAAAGGACCTCCGACGATTACGCCTGAAAAAATCGACGAAGTTTTGAAGTCGTTCGATTCACCAGCTGCAGGACTTGGTCAGCATATTTTTGATGAAGGCGTAAAACGCGGCATCAATCCGGCAGTCGCCCTGGCGTTCTTCGTCCAGGAATCGAGCGCCGGAACCAAAGGTGTCGCCGCCGAAACCAACAGCTGGGGCAACATCAAAGGCGAAGGACCAGCCGGCTCGCATAAAGGATTCAGAGCCTACGAAAACTTCAGCCAGGGCGTCGACGATTGGTATCGCTTGATCGACGACAAATATCTTGCACCTCAGTCTGACGGTGGACGCGGCTATACGCACCTGTCGCAAGTCATCCACACTTACGCTCCAGGCAGCGACAACAACAACGAAAAACAATATGTCGCCAACGTGAAAGGCATGGTTCAAGGCTGGGAAAGTGGTTCCACAAAACCAGCGGCCAACGGTTAGGTTTTTAAGTTAGCGGCAAAACGGTTAAGGTCATCTCGGCGCATGGGCGTCATAAGCTAGCTGCTGCGTTTCTGCGCAGCGCCTTCGTCAGATCATTCTGATGTGGGATGTCAGATCGTTCCAAATGTGGACCGTCAGATCTCGCCACGAGCAACCGTCATATCTTCTTGATGCGGAACCGTCGATCTTGTTGGTGCGAAACCGTCAGCTCTCCCTGTCAGGAAGCGTCAGATTCTCGCGCCGCTCATTTACGGCTTCTTGATTGCGTTCAGTCTTGATCTGACAAAGCTGGCTGGATTCGCTCTGCTATCGGTGCCATTGTTGGCTTCGTATGCTCCAGTTTTGCTGTTCACATTGAACACGTGAATGTCGAGACTGGTTTTATGGTCTTCGTCGGTCACCTTATACAGATCGTTGATCTTGCGGAGTTCGTCGTACTGAGCTCCTGCAGGAACGTCGACTCCGCCGCGCGGAAGTTCGAGGAAATTTGCTTCGTCGCCAAATTGTCCGGGCACACTCTTGTCGAGTTTTGTTGGTGTGCATGACAGGTCTGTACAGATGACAGTGAAGCTGTGCACTACCAGCGGTTTATTCGATTTCTTAGCGTCTTCGAGGACCTTCAGCGCTTCGTCCGCTGTTTTGACTTTGAAGGCGTTGGTCTTGTCGCCTTTTTCTTCAGCTTTCACAGGAAGAATTTCGGCTGCATCCGGAAGACCCAGTTTCTTCAGCACTGCTGGTTCGACCAGGGAGGCTGGTTTTTCGACTTCAGGTTGAGCAGGAACTTGAGGTTTCGGTGCCTCTGCCGGTGGTGCCACAACTTCGGGCTTCACCGCGGGTTCAACCGGTGCCTCAGGGTTCACCGCAGGCTCAACGGGTGCTTTTGGTTTCTGCGCTTCAGCTGGAGGTGGAGCGACTTCACGCACCGCTGCTGGGTCAAACGGCGTTAATGGTGTCACTTCTGCAGGCGGCGGAGCAACTTCAGGCTTCACGGCTGCTGGTTCGACCGGCGCTACTGGTTTCACTTCCGCCGGAGGTGGTGCGACTTCAGGCTTAACCGGTGCTTCCGGGTTGACTACAGCTGGTGGCACAACAGGGTTCAACAAATCTGTTGCTTGCGGTTGGCCTGGAACCGGTACTTCCGGTTTCACATCAGCCGGCTTCACTTCAGGCTTCTGCGCTTCAGGCTTTGGGGCTGGAGGAATTGGCGCACCGTCGAGCAAAGCACGAACAGCTGCTTCGCTATTGTTTTTCGACAAATCGACTCCGCTCTGTTTCAAGAAACCGACGATGTCGTCAGCGGATGCCTTCGCATTTGTACTTTGACCGGGTGCGAACCGTTGACCAGGTTTCAAACTTGTCGGCGCGAAGGAGCTAAGATGAGCACCGGATTTGGTGTCTCCCTTGGCTTCCATTGCATTTTTCAGCGCCCAGAACTTTGATTGTTCCATACCTGCCTGAAGCATTTTGTCTGCCTTCGGCGGTGAAATTGAGAGCGTCGAAGCTAAGCCATTCTCTTGCAGGTATTGCAGAGCTTTGGCTACTTTCGGATCCGCCTGACCGTCCACGTAGGAGATCATTGGAACGTTTTTCTCTCTTGCCGCTTTGGCTGCGTCTAAGACAGTGTTTTCGTTATAGGTGCTTGGTGGAGCAATTTCAGCGGCGGCGGTGCCCGGTTGACGAACTCCGTCAGTTGGCTGTGAAGGCTTAACTGCTTTGACTTCAGCGCTGCCCATCGCGTTGCGACCGGACTGAATGAGAGATCGGACTTCATTCAGATTGTCGCCGCGTACGTCGGCAATGGGTTGTTTCAAGTTGTTCGGATTGAAGACGGCTACGTTCGGGAAGCCTGTGCCTCGCACGATATCGTCCATCATCGCTGCTGCTGCCGGGTTACTTCTTTGTAGCGCACCAAGCATGCTATGGTCCAGTCTCAAGACAACAGCGTCAGTAGTGCTTTTGCCTTCCATCTCCTTGCCAAACTGTGCCATGTTCGCTTTGACAGGAGGGCAGTATCTGCAGTTCTGCGAGCCTCTGTATACAATCAGAGGAAGGTTGTTATCTTTGGCGGCTTGAACAGCCTGCTCAATGTCGTTGGTCTCGAAGTCAGTTTTTGGAAGCTTGACTGGTCCAGTTTTTTCAGGTTTTGCCGGCGCGTCTTTGGGTTCGATCGGCGCATCGCTTGTGCCCGGTTTGACGACAGCTTCAGGGTTTGGATTGACCAGTTTGTCTGGAGCAATGACTTGCGGTTTTGGCTCTACTTTATCTGCTGGCGGTACAGCCGGAGTGTCTGTGGTGTCAGTCGGTGGTACTACTTTGCCGTCTGGTCCTGGCACCGTCGGTGGTGCTACGGGCTCGACCTTGCTGTCTGTTCTGACGGGACCTGGTGCCACAGGCCCTGGTGTTGGCGGCTTGACTGTGCCTGAGAAGACTTTCTCGACATCGTTCGCGGCTACCGCTTTCAAGCTACCCTGGGGGTCCTGGGCGTTGAAATCTGATGGATTGAAACGTCCGATGAATCCAGGTTTTTGATAGAGATTGTTGACGTCACCGCCGGCACCGCAGAGGTTGGCGAGCTGCCAGTAATGTGTGGTTTCAAGACCGGCGCGCATCATCTGATCGGCTTTCTGGAAATTGACATTGACGAAGACGGCGTCGCTTGCATTGGCTTGCATGGCGGCTGCTTCGGTCGCTCCGACCTTGCCGTCCGGTGTCGAGATCACGATAATCTGCTGGTTTTTAGATTGCGCCAGTTTGACTGCTTCGCCTACGTTACTCTCGTTGAAAACGGGATTTGGAACGATCTTATCTGAAGGTGAAGGCTCGATTTTGTCTGTCGGTTTTGGCGCTTCAGGTTTAACAGGCTCAACCGGCTTGACCGGCGTATCTGCAGGTTTCGGCTGCTCCGCGGGTGGTGCTACTGGTTTTTTATCCATTGGCACCAAGCCAGGAATGCTGTCCCAGTTTTTGAAAGGATCAAAAGGATCCATATCGATTTGCCCAGGCTGATCGGCACCCTTAACACCAGGTTTAGGCCCATCCTTAGGCTCTTTTGGAAGTTCGACAAAATTAGGATCGAAAGGATTAAGGATTACATCTGGCTTGGGACCTGCTTCTCCGGGCTTGTTGAGCTTGCCTGGAACATTGAATTTCGGATTGAACGGATCGGTAATAACGTCAGCATCGGCTGTGGCCGCGCCGTCTGCCTTTGGTGTCTTGTCCGTCGGCGCTACACCATCGAGTCCGTTGATCTGATTGAACTCTGGAGCATAAGGATTGGAGATTTCTGGTAAGGTTTCGCTTGGCGTTTCTTTTGCCGACGCTGTGGTTTTTGGGTCCGGCTGTGCGTCTTGAAACATCTTCGCCGCCAGATCCGGGTCGTTCGATAAATCCGACAGGTCTGGTTTTGGTGGTGTGTGATCTGTTGCCTTAAATGACATGCCGCAATCCCTCGTATTCCCCAAATGCCTTGTCCAATCAATGTACGGAGAATTTGTGTAGTTTTAGTATCCGAAATCGGATTGGCTTGCGGTTATTCCCATGGTTCGCGCAGATTTAATGCGGCTCGGTTAAAATATGCCAGTGCAAAACGGCACGGATGGGATGCTAAATGTGCCAACATTGGCACGTGCAGCAGTGCCTACATCCGGTACTCCCTGTCGGTATGAGCTGACGCGCAGCGGCAGGTGCCACCTACACCTCGAGGAGAGAGTTGTGACAGACAAACCGAAAATACTTTGTTTTGCAGGGAGCTTGCGAAAAGATTCCCTCAATAAAAAACTGGCACAGTTGGCGGGCAAACTTGCTGAGCAGGCTGGAGCTGAGACTACCTTTATAGACTTGAAGGATTTCGACATGCCGATTTATGACGGCGACATCGAAGCTGAAGCAGGTTTGCCTGAGAACGCCAAGAAGCTGAAGAAGCTCATGAAGGAGCATCAGGCATTTCTAATCGCCAGTCCTGAATACAACAGTTCGATTTCGGGCGCACTGAAGAATGCCATTGATTGGACCTCTCGTCCCGAACCGGGTGAGAAGAGCCTTGAGTGTTACACAGGCAAGGTTGCCGGCTTGCTGGCTGCTTCACCTGGTGCGATGGGTGGTCTCAGAGGGCTTGTCACCGTCAGATCGATTTTGGGAAACATCGGTGTCATTGTGATACCAGATCAAATTGCCCTCGGTCAGGCTGGCGATGCATTCAATGATGACGGCTCGCTTAAGGACGCCAAGAAACAAGAGACCGTAGGCAAAATCGCGGCTCGTGTCGCGGAAGTTGCTGGTGCATTGTTGACGCCTGCGGTTGCGGCGAAGTAATTCAGTCCACTAATAAACCATGCAGTGATGTTGCACCATGACTTGTTCGTGAGGCGCGATTTTCTATCGCATCACTGAACCCTAATATCGTTCTCAAAAACGGTCAGTCCGCAATAGCTTAGTTCGCCAACTCCGGGAAGCTGACGACGTTTCCTTCTTTAGGAAGTTGGTTCTTGTGCGTTCCGGGCTGAGTTGCTTTGTCGATTTTGAGAATGCCACCACTGTAAAAGTTCTTCATGAATTCTGCTTCGGCAGTTTCGCCGGACAAGTCGAATTGTTCGAAGGCGTAAGGTATTCCATTAGAACCGAGAACATCCGGCGACTCAGTGATGTGGAAGTGCAGGTGCGGTCCGTCGGTGTTTCCGACGTTACCGAGTGAGGCGATCATTTGTCCTTTTTTGACGCGGTCGCCTTCTTTCACTTTGATACTTCCAGGTTTTAAGTGAGCGTAGAAACCATATGCATTGTCGCTGATTTTTAGCGTGATAGTGTTGCCGCCCGGGTGCTCCATACTGCCTGAAGCTTTGTATGGAGGCTGGTTTTCGAATTTGTCAACCACACCGTATACGGTGGCATCAGCTACAGCGAAAACCGGCTTCCCGTAACCGGAAAATGATTCGACTAATTTCTTATCACCGGATACGATTCTATTTTGATCGTCTAAACGAAGCCAATCAATCGCGAATCGCTGAGCGCATTTTAGCGTGTTGTTTAACGGAAACAAACTGCGTCTATGACCGGAGTTGACATAGCCACCTGTAGCCAGCCATCCTTTGCCGGAGAGGGGCGCTCCTACAATTATTGGTCGTGTTTTGTCGACTGTTGTTTCGTAGGTTGTTGTTTTATCTTCTACTTTCTTTTTGTCTTTGTATTCGTACGTCAATTTTTGAATTAGCTTGTCCGGCGCCTTGCCATCTATTCCGAGATCAATGTTGACAAACAGTATCGCCACCGCACCTGGTGCCAGGTTTGAACCGATCTTGGGTTTCGCGGAGGACTGTAATACCCCGGCTATGCCTTTGGAGTCCAAGGTCAAGAGCGGTTTTTCGGTCGTTGTATCACCATAAACTTGAAACGACTTCAGCGGCACGTTGTTCAACCCGAAATTAGTAACGACGAGTTCGTAAACCAAATTCGTCACTCCATCGCTTCCAGTTAGTACGCGCGGATTGATGGTAGAAGCCAGTTCGACCACGGTCCAATCCGGCATATCGGTGGATGGATTCGAGCGTGTGCTTGTCGAATCACTCGCGGCAGTTGTTGCATCAGCTAAATGTTTTGTCTCTGCTCGTGTCGTTTCACGGGCTGATTTTGTATCATTGCTAGCCGCGGTTGCAGCAACAGGCATATGTTTTGTCTTCGCTGACGCTGCTGCGTCATTTGAGAATGCATAGACAGCAGTCACCGCCAGTAGTGGTGCAAGTGTTTTTGTTATTTTCAATTAGGTCGCCTTTAAGATTTAAAATTCCGCTAAATCACGTTCTTTCGCATATTTCGCAGCGTCGAATGTGTCAGGAATAACAGGCTTTTCTTCTTTGAAGAGCCAACTGAAGACTACGAAGGCGACTGCCGCACCAGCTAATTCGCAAGCTATAAAAGCTGGAACATCGCCTGGTCTTATGCCTGTAATCGTGGATGTGAAAATTCGTGAGATTGAAACTGCCGGGTTGGCAAAACATGTTGAAGACGTGAATAAAATTGCGCTCGCCACATACGCGCTGACTGATTGGGGGACGGCGTCAGGTTTCGAACGACCACATCCGATCAATACTGCAACCAGTCCAAACGTGGCAACTAGTTCGCCCGCCCATTGTCCGTAGCCGGTTCTGGCTGAATCGGAAATTCCAAATGCGGGAACCTCGAACATCAGATTGGCTGCAACAACGCCGGCAATCGCGCCGAGGATTTGAACGGCGACATAAGGGGCGACGTGCGCCCAACGCATCTGCCGCTGAACCGCGGTCATGAGCGTGACAATCGGATTGAAGTGAGCTGAGATTGAGCCGATTGTGTTTATCAACGCAAGAAGAACTAAACCAGTCGCAATGGCTACGCCGAGCACTGTGACTGCGACGTTGCCCGCATCGAGCTTGTGCATTAACGCGCCGGATCCGACAACCGTGGCCAGCAAAAAAGCTGTTCCAATAAATTCGCAGGTCAGACTTTTGAGCAAACGCATGACACACCTCGCTGATGCCTGGCGCGTGTATTCGGCGCTATGGCAATCGTATGTTTGGAACCTTTAAATGTTAATAGGAGCCGGTCTATAAAACGCGTATATAATCGAAATCTCATCTTTGGCGCTGTGCATCCAAATTTTTCGTTTTGCTCTCTTGAATACTGCGTCTCGGGCGGTCCACATGTTATTCTGCTAGTCCACTAACCGGCAGCTTTGCCAACACAATTCGTCGGCCGGATAGTCGTCGTTTGGATTCCTAGATCTTTGCCAATAGACACGATGAGAGAAAACTGGAACCGGGCAACACAAACTCTTGAGTTCACAATCGATGAACTCACGAAAATGATCGAACCAATTCTGCCGGACAGAAAAGTTGTCGCGAGCTTTTATACTCAAGGTGGATTGGCAAACACGAACATCCGGCTGCAATTGTCTGGCACGCAAACCCCTCTGATACTGCGGGTATTCACGCGAGACCCCAGTCAAGCTGAAAAAGAATGCCGCATTTATCAACGAATAAACGGTATCGTTCCCTCGCCGAAGATTTACTACTATTCGCCGACCAACCCGGTTTCCGGGCATCCATATTCGATTCTGCAACTGGTTGAAGGCGACAGGCTAGAAACACTTGTTGAAGGATTGGATCCGAGTTGGAGCGTGGAAGTTGGTCGTGGTGTGGGTGCGAGCCTTGCCGCTATTCACAGCGTGACGTTCGATCGCGAAGGTTTTTTAGACGAACAGCTGAACGTAAAAACTCCGATTGGTTCAGGAAGCTCTGGCTTAGTCGATTTCAGCATGAGCTGTCTCGAGCAGGATCTGGTATCACAACGCTTGGGTCCTGATTTACGCAAGCAATTGTCGCGATTTATCAAACGCGAGTCGATGATTTTCGAAGTTTGGAAAAGCTCTGCATGTCTCGTTCACGCAGATTTTGGCGGTTCTAATATTCTGGTCAAAAAATTCGATTCGGGTTGGAGGGTTACTGCTGTTCTCGATTGGGAATTTGCTCTAAGCGCGAATCCTTTTATGGATTTTGGCAACTTACTGCGCGATCCACTTGGTTCTGTCGAAGGATTTGAACAAGCGGTGCAAGAAGGATACTTCTCGGCCGGCGGCACTCTGCCTGCTGATTGGCGTAAGATGAGCAAGCTCTCGGACATAACCGCCTGGTTGGATTTTCTGACGAGACCGACGGCTAACGATCGTCTCGTGGCGGATGCGATATCAGTTATCGAGAAGACGATGGCCGAGTGGCACCAGCCGCGGTGACTGACCCAACTACCGGCGGTCGAAGCGAACTTGGCCCGTTTTTATCAGATGATCGCCATAAAGCCATAAGCCTGGAATGGCGCCAATTGCAAGCAATAATAGAAGGTAAGCCACACCGTAGTTGGGGTCACAGGCCCAAATTAGACCGCATAACAAACTGCACGCGGTGATCACCAAGTAGGTCTTCATATTTCTACCGTACCACAGCTCCCAAATGCGTACAAAATTGTTGCTTATTTATTCGCTATTACTCTTCGATCGATAATCCGCCAGTGGCGGTTCCTTTACCAATACTGTTCGTTGGATCCTTCAGGCTGCACAGGTGTTGACAAATCGTGCGGACGAACGACCGGCGTCGAGCTTCCTTGTTGTGACGACGGTTTGAAGTCGAGTCGTTCGTAAGCACCACTTTCTTTTACCTGCTTCGGCAAATCCTGTTCCATTGTTTTGATGTGACCTTTCCAAAGTTGCACTTGCCGACGTTCCGTGTCAGTCGAGCCGCGTAGCGTGCTCTCCGGTTGTTGTTTTTGTTGTTGTTGGTTCACTGCGGGATACTGCCCCGAAGCTTGAGTCTTCCGATTCTTGTTTCGCATGGCGGCATGATCATCATCATCAGCTTTTCGCCCCCAGGGGAAGAGACGTGAGAAAGCGCCAGGAATTAGAACTGCCATCGCGAGCATCAGAATCACAATGAATGTTACTCCAAGAACCGTGAATACATCTTTGTATTTTACGCCGGCAAACATCTCGTCCGATTCACCGTCGTCAACTGCAATTTCAAGCAGTTGTCCGAAAGAATCGAACTTTCTCTCTGCCACTGCATTCGGTGCCTTTACTTTTTCCCTGAGCATCTCGAAGAGATTAAAGTTAGGGCCTAAATGCTCGATATAGAGCTGATTGTATTTCGAAGACAGCTGACTGGATGTACCGGTCATGAGCCGCTTCGCTTCTTCCATGTCTTGTTTTGAAGCAGCGTTGTCTTTCTGTTTCAAGTTAGCGAACGCTCGGCCCATCAGCGCACGTGAGTAGCTGAGGTGGCTCTGGCTGATTGAATTACTATAAACATCGATCGCATCATTGAAAGTTTTTTCGGCGGCCTCGTATTTCTTTTCGGCGAGTTTGACTAAACCCGCCGTCAGCAAGCTGTTCGCGGTCAGCGGATGTTGAAGTCCGAGCGCTCGCCGTTTCAAATTCCATGACTCATTGCTGAGCTCGCTGGCCTCGTTCAATTTACCGCGAGCAAGCTTTACCATTGCTACCGAATCCAGTGCCTGAGCTTTAAGGACAGTGTCACTGCCTGCAAATTTCTCTGTCAACGAAAGTGAGGTGTGTGCTTCGTTTTCGGCTTTCTGGAAATCACCTTCTGCAAGACTCAGCAATGCCAGCTGCGTAAAAATTCTGGCATTCTCTTTGTGCTTGGCGAGGTGTTGCGCAATCGATTGAGCGCGATGAAGATACTCTTCGGCTTTGTCGAAATTGCCTGTTTCGGTTTCCAAAACGCCGAGATTGTACAGGATGAGAATCAGAGGAAGATCCTGTTGATTAGTCTCTTCCGAGGAAGAAAACTGTCTGAGATCGAGCGCCCTCTTTAAATTTGTGCGGGCTTTTTCGTACTCACCAGCGAGCATCTGCACGCGACCAATGTGGTAATGCGACTTACTCATTCGAGAACTACTTTCGCCATGAGTTGCTTTGCGCAATTCGAACGCTTCCCGATACATCGCTTGGGCGCTGGTGTAACGCCCTTCTCGTTCGAATACCGCGGCTAAATTTTCTGCTGCCATTGTTTTTCGCAAATCATCGTCAGCGAAATTTTTTGACAAATCATATGTTCGATGGAACAGTTTTTCTGCGCCTGGAATATCGCCGGCGGATTTTCGCTCTTCCGCTTGGGCGGTCAGCGCTCTCCATTCATCCACGGCGGTCGGCCCAGCGTCGCTCTCGTCGTCGGCATCAACTGTTTCAGCTGCAATTGATGCATTTGCAGTAGGTTTTGCAGCTGCAATAGATTTTGCTCCTGGAACCGATGTTGCACCTGTGCCAACTTTTGACTTACCGTTTATGTGTTGAACGGCAGGCGCAGCATGCGTTTGAGCCAGCGCTGCAGTTTGTGCCGTTTGAACGGCGAACAAGCCTGTCACTACCAGTAATACCAGTTTGTTTTCATTGAATGAGGACATGTTTTCTCCCTGCCGCGCTTCGAGCGTGGCAATACTGGGGAATTTGGAAATAAACTCCCGGGGGCTTGCGCCCCCGGAGCTCTTATTTAAAGGTGTAAATGCGGCGTTTTGCGTTTCGGGCTAATGAATCACTTCTGCATACGGAGAGTATAGGTCCGCCCTTGACAGACCCTCGCTTTATTAACTGGAGCTTAACATTTAGCAATCTGTTGATTCTGGGTATGAAGTTTGGACGATGAAATCCTCAGCTGCCAAACGACTGGAATTCCAGCAACAATCAGATATTGCGAGCGCGCGGCTCGTGAGAAGTTGGTTTGAAAACTATCCCAGATGGTCGCGTTCGTTCAACGTTCGATCTTCGAATTCCGGTGGAGCCGTTTTCGACAAAAGTGGAAATTATCGCTATTTGCTGTGGCGGAACGTCGAACGCGATCCCTCTAAGGAAGTTCAAGAAGACAGCGGCACGCTTTTGTTTGTGATGCTCAACCCGAACAAAGCCGATGAATCTCGCAACGACCCGACCATTCGCAGGTGCATCGGCTTTTCAAAAAGCTGGGGATTCAGCCGGCTCGAAGTCGTTAATTTATTTGCTGTCTGCGCAGAAAAGCCGCAGATGCTTATAGGTTTTGAGAATCCAGTCGGCTCTCACAACGACGAATTCATTTTGGAACGCGCTGCCCGCGCCGGGCGAATCGTTGTTGCCTGGGGCAATCATGGGCTCATCCTCGGACGAGATGCGAATGTCGTGGCGCAGCTAAAAACGAATCGTCCGCTTGAATGTTTTGGCACCACAAAACTTGGAATGCCTCGACATCCTTTATATGTCCGCGCAGATTCAGCGATCAAAATATTCGGTTCAACTACGAGCAGTGAATTGGAAGCGAAGAAGGCGCGTGAGCTGGAACCGAAGAGCACGTTTGATTCGGAAGCGCAGAAGGAGGGTGAATCGGAACTAAAGAAAGCGCGTGAGTCGGAACAGAAGAACACGTTTGATTCGGAATCGAAGACAACGTTCGATTCTCCAGCGAAGAATACGAGCGCGCGATAACGCTCAAGTCTATTGTGATGATCACACAATCATTGTACTTTTATTGATGGTAGCATCGACCGACTTTCCCGTAGAGGAATTTGACCGCACGAATCCAATCGGAGACACGCATGCGAGGACTATCGTATTTCATGTTCGTGCTGGGCATCAGTTACCTGGTGCTCGTCGGCATGGAATACAACAAGGTTATCCAAAGTCAAAACTGGAACCAGGTGAATGCCACAGTTGAAAAGTCGATCAATGGTGTGCCGCTAACCAAGTTCGAGCCCAATAAGTTCAATGACATGACGGCGTTCGTGAACTGGACTTACATCAGATACCACTACGTAATCGGCGCCGCGCACTACGACGCGGAGCAAGAACTTGGTCCGCACTTGAGCGTATTCGACTCAATGATTGGATCTATTAAAAAACGATTGCCGTCCAACAGCACAATTGAAATTCGCTACAATCCGCGTGATCCAAAAGACTCCCGAGTCGGTTTTGAAGTGCTTCGCCCGATGGAAACCTACGGCGGCACGGCACTTGTGTTCATATTTATCGGCGCCGTGTTGTTCTACATGTCCAAGGTGCACGAAGCCACTCTGACAGACGACCAGGAGCTAAATCAGCCTCTTGAATATTTTGAGAAGAAACGTCGGAAGCTCTAAAAAGAAACCACTCACATGTGGACAAACGAAGGCTTCTCTAGAGTAAGTAACCTTATGCGTTTGCGAAGAAATGTCGGCAGCATTGCGATGATACATACGCAGTGCTAAGTCTGCCGTTTGCCCTAACAAGAATCGACAGCTCTATTTCTTTTGCGGAACCGCTGTTTGCGCACTGCTCACCGCAGCCGGATACTCGGTTGGAACCTGGTCCGGATGCCGATCCAGCATCGCTTGCACGAGTCCGACGAATAACGGATGCGCATCATCTGGACGCGATTTTAGTTCTGGGTGGAACTGGCATGCAACGAAGTAAGGATGATCTTTCAGTTCGATCATCTCAACAAGATGTCCGTCAGGAGACAGTCCTGAGAAGATCAAACCGAATCCTGCCAACGCTTCGCGATGCGCATTATTGACTTCATAACGGTGTCTATGACGTTCTGAAATTTCCAGTTTTCCATAAACTTTATTAGCAGTCGATCCTTCAGTCAGAGTACACGGATACTTGCCGAGGCGCATGGTTCCGCCCTTGAGGACGACGTTGTGTTGGTCCGGCATCAAGTCGATCACCGGATATGGTGACTTCGGATTGAACTCGGTAGAGTGCGCGCCTTCCATTTTTGCGACGTTTCTTGCAAACTCGATAACCGCTGTTTGCATACCGAGGCAAAGACCAAGGTAAGGAATTTTCTTCTCACGCGCATAAGTGGCAGCCTGAATTTTTCCTTCGATACCGCGATCGCCGAAGCCTCCGGGAACCAGCACAGCATCTACATCAGTAAGATATGCTGCCGCTCCGTCCTTTTCGATATCTTCCGACAGTACCCATTTTATATTTACCTGGGCACCGAGTTTGACACCACCATGCTTCAGCGCTTCCACGACTGAAATGTACGCATCGGACAGCATGACGTACTTTCCGACGATTGCGACGTTGACTTGATAGTTTGGTCTTTGCACGCGCTCGACCAGTTTTTTCCACTCGGTCAAATCGGGCGGATTGTTCTGCAATTTCAGTCGTTCCAAAACGCGGTGGGCAAGACCTTCTTGTTCCATGACCAGTGGAACTTCATACAGGTGTTTTACATCTTTGCACTGAATTACGGCTTTCAAATCGACGTCAGTAAAGAGCGAAAGTTTTTCTCTAAGAGATGTATTGAGATGTTCTTCAGTTCTGCAAACCAGGACATCGGGCTGAATACCGCGACTTCTCAGCATATCTACACTGTGCTGAGTTGGTTTGGTTTTCAGTTCATGCGTGGTTCTTAAACTTGGGATCAAGGTGACATGGATGTAACAAACATGATCTCTGCCGATATCTTTGCGCATCTGACGAATCGCTTTGAGGAAAATCAAACTCTCGATGTCGCCCACGGTGCCGCCGACTTCGACGATAACAATCTCCGCTTGCGATGTGCTCGCCGCTTTGCGCAGGAAATTTTTGATCTCGTTTGTGACGTGCGGAATCATCTGTACTGTGCCGCCGAGGTAATCGCCCCGACGTTCTTTTTCCAAAACACTCTTATAAATTGAACCAGCAGTGACATTGTTCATGCGGCTTAGATTGACGCTGATGAACCGCTCATAGTGACCAAGGTCGAGGTCGGTTTCTGCCCCGTCTTCAGTGACAAAAACTTCTCCGTGTTGATACGGACTCATCGTGCCTGGGTCCACGTTTAAATACGGGTCCAGTTTCACAATCGTGCAGGTGATGTTTCGGGCTCGCAAGAGCCGACCCAGGGACGCGGCAATAATGCCTTTTCCGAGCGACGAAACAACGCCACCGGTTACAAATACATACCTGGTGTCCATGCGACCTCCAATAAGACTGAACGAGATTCCCTTACAATATACGGCATAGAGCGGCTTTCAATGTGGTTGTGGAGTGAATGCAAAGATGCATAATCGTGAGAAGAACCACATCTACACGCGGAGACGGAGGGACCAAAATCTTCTCTGATTCTTTCCCTCGTCGATTGCATCTTCTGTTTCACTGTCCTAGTCCCCGATTTTGGGTACCCTGAAGAAAGATTTTGATTCTTCCGTACCATCAGGAGCGCTTGAAGTGACTGTCTCGGCATCCGGTGCGGTCGCTAAGAGAGTCTTATGACCTGGAGGCGTCTCCACGACATCTTCTCTCAACACGTTTACAACCGGCAGGGCATGCGACATCGGTTCAACGCCGTCAGTATTGACTGCGTTAAGCTGTGCAAAATATTCGAGTATGCGACTGAGCTGGTCGGTGTAAAGGCGCTTTTCATCTTCGGTCAACGCCAATCTAGCCAGCTTCGCGACATGCTCGACATCTTTTGAGGTTATCATCTCAAGTCCATCTTTAAGTTATGCCCGTCTGCTTTCTGCTATTCTGCCAGAATTAGAGTCCGGTGTGAATAATGACTTTAGCAATTGTCGTGCTTATAATTTCGCTGGTCGTCATAGTGGCGGCAGCGGAGCTCTTTACAAATGGTATTGAATGGCTTGGGCAGAGGCTTGAGCTGAGCGAAGGTGTGGTCGGCAGTGTGCTGGCTGCTGTAGGCACGGCATTGCCCGAAACGCTCATCCCTATTGTCGCTGTCCTCTGTTTTGGACAACGAGAAGGCGATGATGTTGGCATCGGTGCAATCACCGGCGCTCCCTTCATGCTCAGTACGCTCACCCTCGGGCTGTGCGGCATAGCCGGCATGCTCTTCCTGCGAAGCGGTAAGCGCACGAAAGAGCTGACTTACAACACCGTCGTCATGACGCGGGATTTGAAATTTTTTATTCTTGCTTACGCGATCGCTTTGGGCACGGCTGCCTTAACTTTTCATCCGGTAGCGCGATATTTCATGGCCGGTTTGATCCTGATGATTTATCCGGTCTACCTTTATTTCACTTTTCAATCTTCCGGCGACGTCGGCGAGGAACCAGAAAAGCTCTATCTAGATCGTGTGCTGAAGAAGGGCTCCAACAAGCTCAGATACATTTTGCCTCAAGTCATGCTCGGTTTACTTGGTATCGTAGGCGGTGCGTACTTCTTTGTTGACTACATCCAGGACATCGCCGAGTATCTCGGCTTCCCGGCGCTTGTACTGTCACTTGTTGTTTGTCCAATAGCTACAGAATTGCCTGAGAAAGTAAACAGCATATTATGGATTCGTCAGGGCAAAGACACGCTTGCTATGGGTAACGTGACCGGCGCGATGGTGTTCCAGAGCTGCATTCCAGTTGCCTTCGGTGTGGCGTTTACGCCATGGAATCTAGATTCCGGCGTTGTGATGACCGGGGTGGTTGCCATTTTCTCAGCAAGCGTTTTGCTCCTGCTGATCAAACTGAAAAAGCTAAGCTTCCCGTTCCTGGCTGCTGGCGCGGTTCTCTATGTCGGCGCAGTGACACTGCTTTTGAACCTCGACACTGCACCAGGACATGGCGTCAAGTCGCATCCGAGTGCTGAGCATGCCGCTCCAGCTGCGGCTCCTGTTGTTCCAGCGCCATAAGTTCGGCTCTAAAACTGATGTCGCGCCAATCTTGCTTGTTAAGCTTTCTCAGAGCCACAGCGTAATGTGCGCGCTGGCGTGGAATAGTACTTACGAGATTAGAGGACTGTGTTGATGATCGTAGCCGCGTTCGAAGAGTGGTATCAAAATACAAATGGCGAGTTGGTCAAAGAATTTCTCTTCGAGGATCTCTGGGCAAGAATCCAACCCCGAATTCAAAAATGGGAAAACCGCGGTTACCAGGTCTGCGGTGTCTCTGACGACGGCCTGATGTACGCGTTTCGCGACCAAATGAATCGTGGTTTGCGCATCACTGAATTTCACGACGAGGATTTCGAATCGCTTCAATACATCGAAGATGTCGATTCTCATGACTGGCTAGTTTTCATTTCCGAACGTTCCACCCGCACTCTGGGATTCCTGAGAACCCAGGCGTGGACTCGGATTGGCGTTAAGCGTTTGGCTGTTCGCGAATACTCAGAGACAATTACTGATGGCGAGCAAAGCATTGAAGAAATACGCAAGCAGATTGTTTTGACGCTTGCTGAAGAAGAGGGCGGAAGAATAGAAGCCCTTGAATCCTCGTCAATAGAAGAGATCGAGGAGCGCACCAGCATTGCTCATATGCGAATTCAGATGGCTGTGTTCGGTCAAGACTAGAATTTAATTTTTATCCACTACTCATGAGCGGCTTTCATTTCTTCGATAATATCATCGGGATCTTTTGGTTTCGGTGGCTTAAACATTGTCGAATCAACATGCACGACAGGACCGTGAGCATCTGCCGGCGGATAGGCAAAGTCGAGCACCAGTTTTACGGCCGCGGCCACTGGGATGGCGATCAGCATGCCGAGCGCTCCTGCGAGGACCTCGCCGCAAATCACGGCGAAAATAATTGCCAGTGGATGCAATTCGATCACGTGACCGACAAATTTTGGTATCACTACATAATCTTCAAGCAGTCGCGCGATCCAGTAACACAATGCGATCAGTCCGCCTACTTGCACGCCTTTTTGTGCGACGCCGACAATTACGGCAATCGAGATGGCCAAAAGCGGTCCGACGACTGGAATAATTTCCAGAGTGCCACTCAAGATAGCGATCAAAAATGCGTATTTGATTTGAAACGCGAAATGCAAAATGCAATACGCCACTGTCGACATCAAAATAATCAAGAACAATTGAGTGCGAATGTATTTTGATACCATCACGTTCATCTGACCGGATAGTTGAACAACCGCATCACGCCTGTCTTCCGGAATGAAGCGCAGTAAAAAGCGACCGACGCTTTCGCTGTCCATGATCAAATAAATCGACGATACTATGCAAACCAAAATGTGTAAGAGACTTTTGGAAATCAATTCTCCAAGGTGCATCAATTCTTCCGGCTTGCCCAGCCATCCTTCCAGATTGGTGACGATGTCGGCTGATGTCGTTTTGACATCCATCTGCCATCCGAATGATCCAGACAGCTGATCGAGAAGATTGACGATGATCTCGTGGCGATCCTCGAAAAGAGTTCCGGCTTGTTCGATTAACAACCCGCCGAACAGTTTACTCAGAATAATTATGGTGAAAAGAAAGCCGATGTAAATTGCGCCGACTGTGACATGTCTTGGCATTTTGATCGTGTCGCCGACGAAGCGAACGAGTGGCAAAAGCAAATACGCAATAATGCCGCCGACAATAAACGGCGGGAACACCTCACGTACAAGGTAGAGGAACCACAGTAATCCAAAGATAGCCAGCCACTTGAGCATAGTTTATTTTACCCGCCCATGGTGGGACCAAACTTACAAGCTTGCCCGCCGCGTGCATATCAGGTTTTTGTCAGAAAAAAAGACAAAATATCTGACAGCGCGCGGCGGTAATTATTGGACTATCGGGCGGTAATCGTTTCTTTTGCTTGCAGTTGCGAGAAATCTTTCACGCCTGCGCGGACGAGTTTTTTCAGATACCACGATGGTCTGAAACGTTCGCCGAGGTCTTTATGGTGCGTGTTGATTTCATCGAGGCACCAGCTCAAACCTTTTTCTTTGGCAAGGCTCAAAATTCCGCCTCTCATACCGCAGCCGAATTCCATTCCAATTTCGACGTCTTCCGGCGTGACGACATCTTCTTGAAGCGCGTAAAGCGCTTCGTTGAACATCGGCAAAATGATGCGGAAGGCATCGAGTTTTTTGCTTGAGGTTCTCAGTTTGCCGTCAGCGTTTGATTCTTTAATGATGGCATCGAGTTTTGGATTGACCTTAAGAGGCTCGCCTTTCTTTGGAATGACGCCTTGTTCGTGCAGGTAAAATCCGCTGCCGCTCTTCTGTCCGAGGCTGCCTGCTGCGATAAGTTTGTCAAGCAGAGGTGATGGTTCGAAGCGTGGACCGTATTCTTTGTAGAGGAAAGTGTTGACGTGACCGCAGATGTCGATGCCGGTCATATCGAGCAATGCGAATGGTCCCATCGGCATTCCGTATGCCACCATCATGTCGTCGATTTCTTGTGGTGATGCGCCGCCTTGTACAGCCCAGAGCGCCTCATTCATATAAGGGAAGAGCAATCTGTTGACAAGGAAACCAGGACATTCTTTGACGTGAACTGGTTTCTTTTTCATGACGTCGCGGCAAAGATCCATCGCGTGTCGGATGGTGGCAGCGTCAGTTTTTACACCGGGAATAACTTCAACCAATTTCATTGTTTGTGCTGGGTTGAAGAAGTGCATGCCCAGTACTTTTCCGGGGCGCTTAGTCGCGGCTGCAATTTCTGATATTGAAAGTGCTGACGTATTGCTTGCCAGGATTGTGCTGGCTGGACAAACTTGATCTAGTGTTTTGAAAATGTCGAGCTTGACATCGATTGTTTCCAGTGCTGCTTCGATCACGATGTCAGGCTGATTGAGCTCGTCGTAACTAGTGGTGCCGCGAACGTTTGCAAATAGACGATCGGCTTCTTCTTGTGTCAGCACTTCTTTTTTGACACGAGAGTCATACATTCTTTTTATGTTTTTAAGACCGCGTTCTACGAACTCGTCTTTGACGTCCTTGAGGACGACCTCAATCCCTGCCTGGCTGAGGACTTGCGCGATGCCGCTTCCCATTGCCCCGGCGCCAATAACTGCTGCTCTTTCAAACTTCATGCCAATGCCCTCACGCACAAGTGATCCTTGACTAGAGCGTCATGCTAGCATGTGCAGGAGCCTTCGGGTTCTATATCAATGTTTGTTTTCCTTTTCACTTACTATTAAAAGCCAACGTGCAGGTGGGTTTGTATGGCGCTTGTTTCGGAATTATTGAGGCGGGTTCCCAACGTCGCTGATGGAATCGAAATGGATTCCCCTAAGCACCTGGGATGGTTGATGCTTACTGGTTTAGGAATCGGTGCCACCATTGGCGCTGGCATCTTCGCAATGCCTGGAATCATCGCCGGCAAAGCCGGACCGGCAGGTATCCTGTCTTTCCTGATCACCGGCTTGATAGTTTTAGTGGTGGCAATCTGCTACGAAAAGTTTTCGCGTCACATGCCGCACGGAGTTTCCGCTTACAGTTACGTCTACAACTCGATTGGTGAGCTGGTGGCGTGGGTGGTGGCATTCGGTTTGTTCATGGAATACAGTTTCGGCGCAGCCGCAGTGGCTATCGCCTGGAGCGTGTATCTGCAAACAGCCGCTGGTTATACTTTCCCGCCGAGTCTCTCGTTTCTTAGCGGACCGACAATGAAGATCAATCCGGCAATTGCCGAAGGTCTGCCAGGGCATTCGGAATTTGTTTTCGGAATTAACGTTGTTGCGATGGGAGTAGTGGCAGTCATCACGTTGATTCTGATGTATGGCGGTGTGAGCAAATCTGCGAAAATCAATTTTGCTCTTGTAATTTTGAAAATGGTTTTGTTGACGGTCTTCCTTTGCGCAGGACTGCCGCACGTCAATCCAGCTAACTGGCAACCATTCATGCCGAAAGGCTTTGAAGGCGTATTAGAAGGCGCTGCAGTTGCGGTTTTCCCATATGTCGGTTTCGACGCGCTTTATACTTTTGCTCGTGAATCAAAAACTCAAAAAGATACGACGATCGGAACCTTCCTTTGCGTCGGCATCGTCGCGCTTCTATATGTCGCGGTTATGGCTGTGGCTACCGGTCTTGCTCCGTGCTTCTTCGATGGCGATCCGATGAAACCGAATCCGTTGTTTGTCGGTTCCGAGGCCGCTGCACCACTGGCGAAACTACTGGGCGCTGTCGGTGAAACATGGACAGCGAAATTAATCGCTTGTGGAGCCGTTCTTGGTATCTTCAACGTGCTGCTCGTTCTTTGTATGGGCGGACCGCGAATTTTCCGCAACATGTCGGAAGACGGTTTGCTTCCTCCGATCTTCAAGAAATCTCACCTCGGCAATCCTACTTTCGGCATTTTGCTGAACGGTATTCTGGTCGCCGCCTTCGCAGGTTTCATGCCGTTCGGCGAGATCGCCGACATGATGGTTTTAGGAACATTGATCGCGTTTATCTTTGTATGTTTAGGTGCCTGGAGAAACAAACTTGTTAATCCGCTGCTCGCGATTGTCGGCATGGTTGGATGCGCGGTACTGGCTTCCAAACTCAATCCGCTGGTGTTGACCACCTACGCGATCACTTGCCCGATTGGTTTGATTATCTACGCAGTCTATGGATATAAAAACAGCAGACTGCGCAAAATCGCCGCAGTCGCCGACGCGAACACTCCTTAGAAGACCGAGACAGCGTCACCTAATAGCCGGAGACGCTTAGTTGAAAATCAGGTCGTCCCTTATAAGGGACAGCAGACTCCAAAGCGGTGGCTATTTCATTTCGCTTTCTTTCTCTGCCATCTTCCTGTCGATTACTTTCATGGTCAATGGGAAGCTGGCTGCAACAAGCGCTGTGTTATTGTCGCGAGTGCTTTCGCTTCCGCCATACTTCGCGCACATCAATTCAGCAAAACATTCGTGCTGTCCACGCGTATCTTGTTGCATGTAATAGTGCAATTTGTTGCGTGTGGATTCATCACGAATGCCGCCCTGGTCGAGGCGATACGCGTGTCTGTATTCGTCTGTTTCAGAAATCTGCCCGTAATAATGATCGACCGCGTGACCGAGTTCGTGCCGCAATGTTCCAATCGGATCATCGCATTTATCCCAGTCGAAGCCATTGCCGATAGTGAATTCGCAGACCACTATGCCACCAGAGTAAAACATCCCCGGACAGTCTTTGAACGTGTGACCTTCCATGTATCCTGATGGTGTCGTGTGTTCCAATCCAGGTTCTTTGTCGATCATTGTCGGCGTCAACCAAATGCGGCAACCTTTGTCGTAAACCAGTTGCAGTAGGTGTTTTGGGTAAGCGTTTAACGCTTCCTTCGCCCGCTCAACCAGACTCGGTGAAACAGCTGGTCGATTCTTCACCGGCTTCACCGTTTTGACCAGATCGTTAATCAGCCCGGCGCTAAACGTCGGCGTTGATGACCGCCCCATGCTCCTCACCGTCGACACCGACGACACCGACGACACCGACGACACCGACGATGGTCGCGCGGTACCACCACTGTAGCCCATTGCGGCGTAATTCGGATCGGCAGAATGCGCTGCGAAGTCGCGATCCAATTTCTTCAAATACTCTTTTAACTCGTAGGCTCTTTTAGTGCTCGGAAATTTCCGCACTACATACCAATATGCTCGCAAAGCTTTTTCGTTTTGCCGCGACAAGTACATGCAGTTGGCATAGTAAACATGAGCTTCTACGTTGGTCGGCTGAATTATCGAAATTCTGTAAAACGCTTCACCGGCCCGGAGGTAGTCTTTCTGAATTTTGTAAACATCAAGCGCCATTTTCATGACGTCCGGCTCCGTGCAAAATGCCGGCAACGCAGTTTGCAAGACCGTGCCGAGTGCAACAACGACCGGCAACATTCCGCGGATGATTTGACGATTTAAAAACATCCAACAACTTCCCGAGGATAAACATCGTTGGACCTTATATGCCCAGCGCAAATTATTTTGCAAACAACTGTTGCTCAATTATTTTGCGTCAATCCAAGTTTTGCCAACGCTGACATCTACTCGAAGTGGTGCAGACAGTGGTTGATTCAATTCCATCGATTGTCTGACGACTTCCGAGATGCTTTCCAATTCCGAATTCGGAACTTCGAGCACGAGTTCATCGTGTACCTGCAACACCAACTTGGCTTTGCTGCCGCGTTCTTGAAGCTGCCTGTCGAGTTCGAGCATCGCTAATTTCATTAAGTCGGCGGCGCTGCCTTGAAGCGGCGCGTTGCACGCTGCTCGTTCGTCCGCGCGTCGAACGTTGGTATTACGGTCTGCCAGGTTGGCGAAGTAACGGCGGCGTCCCCAGAGTGTGCTAACGTAATTGTTGATGCGCGCTTCTTCGACCGTTTTGGTCATGAAGCCTTTGACTTTGGGATAGCGACTGAAATATTTGTCGATGTACGCTTGCGCTTCCTTCGTTGAAATCCCAAGAGACTGGGCTGTGGCAAACGGACCCTGTTGATAAATCAGCGCGAAGTTGAGCGTTTTTCCAACGCTGCGCATGTTCTTATCAACGGACTCGAGCGGGACGTCGAAAATTTCCATTGCCGTTCTGGCATGGATATCTTGATTCTTTTCGAACGCGTCAATCAAATTCTCGTCGCCGGACATATGCGCAAGCATGCGCAATTCAATCTGCGAATAATCTGCGGAGATTAGGCTGGAGTCATCATTGGCAGTGACGAAGGCGCGTCGAATTTTTCTGCCCACTTCCGAACGGATCGGAATATTTTGCAAGTTGGGATTACTGCTGGACAGGCGTCCGGTTGCCGCAACTGTTTGGTTAAACTCGCCATGCAAGCGCGAATCATGCGGTAGTACTTCTTTTGGCAGCGCCTCCACATATGTGGAACGAAGTTTTGTCAGATGACGGTATTCCAAAATTTTTGGAATGATCACATGCTCGTCCTTGAGTGATTCAAGCACACTGGCGTCGGTCGAATAACCGGCTCCAGTCTTCGTCTTTGCTTTGGTTTTTAAACCAAGTTCGTCGAACAAAACCTTCTGGAGCTGTTGTGTGGAACTGATGTTGAACGTATGTCCAGAGATTTCGAAAATTTCCTTTTCGAGTCTGGTCAGTTCGATCAACATTTCTTCCGAGAGCTTCTTCAGGTAGTCTCGGTCGAGAGCCACGCCGGCTTGCTCCATGCGAGCGAGCACTCCCAGTAGTGGCAGATCCATTTGATAGAGCAAGTAACGTTGTTCTTCATCGAATATTGCCGCATAGTAGCGAGTTAATTCGAGCGTTATGCGTGCGTCATCGGCAGAATAAGGCGCCACTTTTAAAACGGGTGCCATCGCCATTTCTATTTGCTTTTTGCCAGTGCCGATCAGATCTGTGATGCGACTCGGATTGTATCCGAGCAATCTATCGGCCTGATCTCGCAGGGAATGTTTGTCGTCAGGATCACGAATGTAACTGGCCAGCATCGGGTCGCTTGCAACCGGCGCGAGCGTGATGCCCACGCGCGAAAGCACGTTCATCACAAACTTGGCGTCTTGTGCTACCTTGCCGATCTGTTTATCTTCAAGAATGGGTTTTAACCGGTCAGCCACCACATCCGGTGCGAGCTGTTCTATCCCGATATAGCGATGGCGAACGGGAACATAAGCTGTTTGCAAATCGCTCAAAGGCACGTCGGCGTTAGCGACAAGAGAACCGTCTTCTTCGAATGTCAGCCCTTTGCCCCAGGCGAATGCCCAACCAATAATGTCCGTGTTTAGAGAATTCGTGCCATCAGTTTCAATACTCAAACTAATTACGCTTTGCTGGAAAAGCGCGGAGATTAGCTGATCGAGCCCTTCCTCATTGATCACAATTATCGGATCGACCGGACTGACAAACTTTGTCAGCACAATGTCCGGTACCGCTATCGCCGGAGCAGGGGCAGGACGATGCTCTTGCCCGGTAGTTTCGCCTGTCTCGTCATCGGCTCCTGATGCGAATTCCGGAAGGTCTCCGCCCATAGCATCTTTGTAAGAGATCGGTTCTACTTCGAGCGCGGTGATGATGTTCTTTAGCTTTTTCTCCAGCTCTTTTATGTCCTCGCCTTTTTCGGAGAAAGATTTGGCAAGGCAGATAGGCAGCCGGTTGATCAAAGATCTAAACTGCAGACTCTTGAAGAATTTTCCAGCCTCTTCAATGTCAGGCATGACGAGGCGGCACTTCTCGTAGCAAAAATCAATCGGAACATCCAAAACAATTCTTGCTAAACGTTGGCTCTGGAACGCCGATTCGCGTCCTTCAATCAGTTTTGCCTTTATCGATTTCGATGTCAGCGCCTCGACGTTTTCGTAAACTGCTTCCAGCGTTTTATATTCAGTAAGTAGTTTTACAGCGGTGACAGGGCCGATTCCTTTGACTCCTGGAATGTTGTCGGAATTGTCTCCACACAACGCTTTGTAGTCGATGATTTGCTCGGGCCAGACGCCCATTTTCGCAAACACTTCCGCTTTCTTATAACTGCCCAAACCGTTTTTGCCTGGCATCAAAACTTCGATCAATTCGTGTTCGTCGCCAACTAATTGGAAGGCATCTTTATCGCCTGTTAGAATCTGGACGCGGCGCCCTTCTCGAGCAGCTTTGATGGCGACGGTACCAATCACATCATCGGCTTCGAATCCGGCTATTTCCAAAATCGGAATTTGCAGTGCTTCGACGCCGCGCTTGATCAATGGCCACTGTGCCGCCAGATCATCAGGCATGTCCAGGCGATTTGCTTTGTATTCAGCAAACTCTTCCTTGCGGAAAGTTGGTGCTGCAACGTCAAAGCAAATTGCCAGCATATGTGGTGCCTGACGATCGATCATATCGAAGAGCGACATGAAAAAGCCCATCACCGCCCACGTCGGAATGCCGGTTTTGGTCCGCATTCCGGTGGTCAGCAATGCAAAAAACGAGCGATACGCTAACGAACTGCCATCGACTAAAACGAGCGTTTCTTTTTCGTCCGCTGCAGAAGTTTCAGTCGAAGAGCCGTTTTCCAGCACCATAGTTTCTTTCTTATCCATGTCAGACTCTCGTTGACGCGTTATCTGCGCTTGCGCTTGTTTTGTCCGTCGTCTTCCGAAGCCGGCTGAACTGCCGGTCTGGAAATCGACTGAGTCGATGATTGTGACATCGCTTCAGCTAATGGACACCCTTCAGAGTTAGACGGTGCCTCGATTCCAAGGATAGCGCAAATTGTTGGAGCGATGTCGGAAGGAGAAGAACTTTGTCCGTATCGTCCTGGCTTGATGCCCGCACCATGGAGTAGGAGCGGCACTTGCGTATCGTAGGCGAATGGCGAACCGTATCCGGTGCCGGTCGGTTCAGATGTGAAAACAAAACCAGGTTTTGGATTGACGTAGACTTCGCCGCTGCGTCCGAAGTAGTAGCTCTTGCGCACCACGTCTGACAAGGGGCTGTTAGGCGGCTGGTTGGTGTAAAGTTGCCATGCCGTGAAGGTTTCGCCGATGCCGGGCACTGAGTGCGCCACTTTGCCAACTAATGATTCGACATCAGGCTGACGAAGTTTTTGTTTGTCGATCGCATCAAGATTGAGATAGAGGTTTGGTGGCTCAAATGCTTCGATCCAATCTTCATGTCCGATTTGAGTATCGAGTTTTGCATCGAGGAAACTGGAAAATACTTTTGGATCGATACGTCCGGAATCAAGTCCGCGCTCCTTCGAAAACTCAGGTATGGATGGGCTTCCGTGGCTCGCCGTGAAGACGATCAAGGATTTGCCGTGACCAGCTTTGTCATTGATGAACTGAAAGAGGTTGGCAAGGCTCTGGTCCATTCTCAAGACCAGGTCTTCGGTTTCTTGACTGTAAGGACCGTAAAATTGAGTCAATTTTTCGCCGGCGCTGAGATTGAGGATAAGCAAATCCGGATCAGGATGTTGCCCGAGGAATTCCTTTTCAACAGCTTCTTTGGCGAAATCGCAAACCAATTGATTGGCGAATGGCGTCATTGCAAACGGCTCGTAGTAGTCCTGACCGGCTGATTGTGAGCCAGGTTGAACGACGTGAGGAAAAACTTTTCCGTCGCCTGCCAGCGTTCTCTCGTATGGATAATCATCCTTTGTCGAGGCCGCGTACTGGTTTTCCGGCAATAGACGTTGCCATGGTTTGCCCAGAGATTTTTCCGGATAGCGCATGTCGTTAAACGCCTTCACCCATCCCGTCAGGGTTCTGCCGAACTTCGAGGACGTGACCATGCTTCCCGTTTTGTTGTCAAACCAAAATGCATTGTTAGCCAAACGTCCAGCCAGAAGCAATGATGACGATTGATCGACACCGATTGCGAAAACTTTGCTGCGACCATTGGTTGCCAGCTTCATTTGATCGCCGATTGTGGTGCCGGCCATGCCTTTGCTGCTGCCGGCGACGCCGTTTGCGCCCACCATTTCCGCGGAATCATCGACGGTTGCGGAGGTCAGTCCTTTCTTGTTGCGGCTGTACCAGCTGTTGCCGACTACGCCAGTCGCCCATGGATACGCACCGGTGGAGATGATTGATGCGCCGACCGCTGACTGCGTGGTACCGGTTTTATAGTTGCAGCTTGCATAGTGTGCGCCTTGATCCATTAAAAGGCGCAAACCGCCTGCTTGAAACTTGTCTTTGTAGCGGGCTAAAAAGTTATATGGAAATTGATCTGCAACTACCAGTACAACCAGTCCAGGCTTGCCTGACTCTGTCGATTGCGCCTGGCTGGGCATTGGTGGACATAATATTGAGATGATAAACACAAAGATCATGATTAATCTTGGCAATGATCTTGAGGATTTAGTAAAAGTGGCGCGCGCAGATGCTGTCAAGACGTCCCTCCTGGGTCGAACCGAGGCTCTCTCAAGGTTTTGCACTGAAGTTTAGCCATCGCTTGAGAGCTTGTATTTTACTCGGTTTGGACCAAACTTTTAGCGGCTTGACAGGCCTAATTCGCTTCAAATTACTTTGTGAAAGCGTGCATTTAAGATGGTGTCTTGATATCTTTGTGTGGTCTCGCCGCTATATCTGTGTCGTTTAGTTAAATGACATTCGGCACCATGTCCATGAAATAGCGGCATCAGTGGAGAAGGAACGTCATGAGTGAAAGTACCACTTTGATCAAAAAAGCTGTATTAACCAGCGTTGGAGCCACTTCGAATCTCGAAAGAATCAAATCCGCAATCGATGATGCCATGAAAGATCTTGTCAAGATCGGTCAAGACCTCGTTGATGAGCTGGAAGAGCACGGCAAACTCAAAACTGAGAATGCACAATCATTCCTGCGCGGACTTCAAGATGAAGCATCCAAGCGCTCCGGCCAGATCGAAAAGAAAGTTCAAGAGAAGGCCAAAGGCTTTGGAATCGTAAGCAGAGAAGAGTATGAAGAGCTTCTCGAGCGCATCGAACATCTCGAACAAGCCAATGGAATCACACCTCCAGCTCCTGAAGCTGAAGGCGAAGAATCCAAAAAGCGTTCTAAATCGAAGAAAGCATCCAAGAAAGAAGAAACCGGCGAAGAAACAGCAGCTGAGTAAGCTCTGCCTTTGCGAAAACTTATAACCAGTTGGCCTGAGAAGGTCAGCTGGTTTTTGTTTTGCGACGGTATCGGATGTGATACCAGGTGATTAAGTTTGAAACCACGTGAATGAGTTGAAACCCCATGATTGAGTTAAAACCAGGTCATTCAGTTTGAAACCAAGTCATTGCCGTTTGATACCGGGTCGTAGGACTTGATATCACGTTATCGAAGTACTAAACAGCTGTTCTCTTTTCGCCGCCGAACAATGACATGATGTAAGAAACGAATTTGTGGATCGTGCGTTTAATCGCGGCGGCGACGTCGTTGCGTTTTTTCACCAGTCGTTCTTTGCCTGCCAGCGCGCTTTGATTGTCTGGTTCAATCGTCAACATGCGATCGTATATCTCTTTTGCGCCTTCCAAATCGAATAAGCGAAACTCCAATATTTCTGCGAGTTTGCTCAAGGCGCGTGTCGAGTCGGGTGCTGCATCGATGTACTTTTGAATGGCGCCGCGAGCCAGTTTGTAATCGCCTGTGTCTTCATAGATTTCAGCGAGATCGAACAACCAGGCGACGTTGTCCGGACTGATTCTGACTGCGCGTTCGAGATACTGTCGGGCTTTGTCGGGCTCGCCGATTCCTTTGTACACTTTGAATGAGAGATAGAGCACATCAGGATCTTCCGGTTTCAATTTCGTCAATTCCGTCAGTTCGTTTTGAGCTAACTGAACGTTGTGATTATCAATCAAAGCCGAGATCAACGCCTCACGTGCGCGCACTGAATGAGGTGAAATGTAAACGGCCTCGCGTGCCATGCCGAGCGCGATGTCGACCGATAGATTCTCGCGGTGCATCTCGGAAAGCGCGATGTAGGGTTCCAGTAAGTCTGGTTGTTTGCTGCGAACGTGTTCGTATTCCATGATCGATGGCGACCACAAGCCGATCTTGCGAAACAAACGGGCAGCCAGAAGTCTGACGTTGATGTCATCGGGACGTTCTGCGCGCAGCTTCTCGATGCTGACTCGCGCCTTTGAGTACGACCCGTCTTCAATCAGTTTCACTTCTTGCGCAAGGGCTTGATCGTCGATTCTGACTTCGCCGTCTTCGAGCGCCAATGTCGCTCCGGGCAGTCCGATAAATGCCAGGCTCGAAATGATCGAGCTTATCAACGCCGTGTTCGCTATGAGCGTCCTTTTCAAACATCCATCCTTGCTAAACATCTGTTTTGTCCGGTCCCTAACAAGAATGGTATCAAATAGTCAAAATATTCTTGGTATTATCGTACTAGATCGACTCTCGCCCCTCCACTACGGACGGTGGCAACCCGAAAAGTGCGCGAACCGCCTTTCGATTGCAAGAAGTGTGAACAGCTCGAAAGCAAGCGATTATCCTCTTTGGCATGTTGTGGTGGCATCCATAACCACCGGACTTTTGGTCGGAGTTTACATTCTGGTCATGGGGCGGCTCAACGTCGACCAGAGCGTGGAAGATCCGCTTAAGATGCAGGTTACCGAGATTGCCAATAAGTTGGTTTCGATCTCGGAGACTGATTCGAGCTTCGGATACATCGGCTTATGCGACTCCACTTCGTCAGGCTTCACCTTCGGCGGGGAGTCGCGAAGAATCACGTCGTTGAATTCCGCTAAAGCGAGTCTGCATGTCGCTGCCTTGGTCGCAAAAGGGCTGGGCAGCACAGCGGCTGAGGGACAAATTCATGCGGACCTGGATGATCTCGACGCTGCGGAACGGCGGTTGATTGCTCAACTCGCGCAAGCGGTTGCTCCTGGAGCCCGAGATCGTAAGATTGGAACCAGCAACAATGCGATTGGAACCGACAACAAAGCCAAGGAAGAAACGCCGCTTGCCGAGTCGACTTCCGAGCGATTGGTCGACTCGAGCTTCCATGCAAAAGTTCTCAAAGCTCTTCAGAAGAACGATCCCACTGATTTGAGAACCGTGGCGATCAGCATTCAGCTGGGTCGCTATAAAGACCCGGACACGATGAAGACTTTAGCGCATCCCCAATCAGAAGCGAAAGAACCTTTTGTCACGGATGGCTACTTCCGAGGGGACTTCCCAGTGCCGGTTTGCTCCGATCGATTCGTGCGCTTTCTGCCGTTAGCCGATAAAGTCAAAATCGCGGATCCGGCAAACTTCATTTTGGCGGCTCCCGGCACGATACCAAATGCGGTGCTGCTGGAAGTTCAATATGAACCGCGTGGTAAATCCGCATCCACTGTTCAAGTGGTGCGCAGGTCGTGTGCCGTGCTTGGCGGCAGCGCACCGGCAACGATGCCGAGCTGTTTCCTGTTCCGATTCCCGCAAGGACTGACGCAGAATTTCAAGACGCCGGCTGGATTTTTAAACCGCTCACTCTGGAACAACACCGGCACCTGGCAGCAGGCCTCGGGCGGCACCGTACCCGGTGCCGGCAAGTTGAAGCTGACAATCGATCCGGTATTGCCGGCGATGACGCCGGATCAGTCTCTTGCGATCGGTTTATATCACTGGATCAGACACATGCGCCCGGCACCGGACCCGGAAGCCGTCCTCGCTGTTATGCATCAAAAGTTTCCCGAGGGCGAAATCAGAAGCAACTCGGCGGATGCAAATTTAGCTCCGGTGAATAGTTGTCTTGTCTCAGACACCGGCGCGCGCGAACATAGCTTCTCAAAAAACACGGAGAAAGGCAGCGAAGGGCAACTGGCGATCGAACAATGTTTCGAGTACTCCGGTCAACTTGACCCCTATCCACAGAGCGCCATACCACTTTACGTGGACAGAACCGGCAACGTCAATTTAGCCGGACGCACGGGTTTTGACGCTGAGCTGGTGAGCAAATATTTGACCGCAGTTTACTCAAGCAATCTGGCCGCTATTGAATCAGCTGCCACAGCTAAATTAGTAAGCCGCCAGTCCGCTCTCGAAAACCGGGAACTGCTGCTCAAACTCTCCATCGTCAAACAAGAACTGTCTTCATCGATCAAGCGGCTTGCTTCAATGAAGGCTCAGATGCATGGTATTAAGGACGATACCGCTGCTGCTCAGATGCAAGTGAAAATCGAAAAGACCGAGAAAAGCATCGAGGAATACAAATCGACAATTGCCACACTCGATTCGAGAATCGCTCAGTTGCAAATCGTCAACAACTTGACGCGAATGACTTTGCTCAACTCCGAGCGTGCGATTGCCAAAACTTATGAGATTTGCTCAACCACATTTACGCTACTGCGCAACGGCTTGCATGTGCTCGACGCGCCGAGCAATGGTTTCTTACTTGGTCGGAAACATCTGTTTATTCCGCTTAAAGGACCCGTCAAGGAATCTGATTTCTTCGACGCGTCCGGCTGGACTGTAAAGGATCCGATTGAACAAGCGGACCGTTACGCAGCAGTCTCACCATGGTTTCAAAAACACCTTCCCGTGCTGGTTTCGGCTGATGAGATGCTCGCGACCGGAGTCCAGTTTACCATCGATGGCAAACCTGCCAGCGCTGTTTTAGCTGAAGTCGAGGTCGCCGATAACATGCCACCACTGACGGTGCTGCTCGATTCCAGAGAATTAACCACGGTATCGCAAGCGCAATTGCACACTTCGTCGAACTACCCTTTCGCAGGCACACCAGTGGCTGAAGATCAGGCTTTCTTCTACGCCAAGTCGGCTACCTCGACCGGCGCTAACACAGACGTCGTGTGGTCCGTGGTCATGCGCGATCTGGTTCTTCATGAGAACATTGCGCCGGGAAAAGTCTTAACCGGTTCTCCTTCGAGTGGCTGGGAGAAACGTTTTACACCACCGCTTGCCTCTACTTGTGGGCTCGCTGTTGAGTTCCAACTGCGGCGTCCCCTGCCAAAAATCGTGGGCATTCCAGCCGGCGCATATATCACCGAACCTAACAAGCGTCTGATCACGCCTCAGATTCCACCGATTCCAGTTGAGTTGATGTAGACTCCGAATTGACTACTGGCAAGATGCGTACATATAAAACGCGAAACTCGCCAGGGCGATGAACTCCTGGATCCGTCCGGTGTGCGGGCTTCCACGGAGACTTGGATTCACCACACGCCGTATTCAAACAAAAAGACCGCCGTTTAACAGGCGGTCTTGATGGTGATTAGTTGTTCTTCGAGTTCGGCGATGGCGAACTTGCCGTCGGTTATTTTACCGGCTGTTTGCTGAGAACGCGCTTCGGTCCGTGAATCGGATCTTCGATAACTACAGTGTGATCGCGATTCGGTCCGACGCTGACGATAGCGATTGGGCAATCCAGTTCTTCAGAGATCATATCCAAATACTTTTTGGCATTTTCCGGAAGATCTTTGACGCTCTTGCATTCGGTGGTCGGTGTCAACCAACCTTTGACAGTCGTGTAGATCGGCTCCATGTGCTGGAATTTGCTGCCGATCGTAGGCATCTCGGTTACGGTTTCGCCGGTCTGTTTGTCGCGATATGCTGTGCAAACTTGAATTTCTTCGAAGCCATCGAGCACGTCCAACTTGGTGATCGCAAGACAATCCAATCCGTTGATACGAACCGCATATCTTCCGAGAACAGCATCGAACCAGCCGCAACGACGAGGACGTCCAGTCGTGGTTCCGACTTCGACGCCGACTTCGCGCAAGCGTTGTCCGAGAGAATCAGTCAACTCCGTCGGGAATGGACCTTCTCCGACTCTGGTGACATAAGCTTTCATAACGCCGATTACTCGGTCGATGGTTGTCGGTCCGACGCCGGTACCGGTGCAAGCGCCGCCTGCAGTCGGGCTGGAGCTGGTGACGAATGGGTACGTTCCGTGATCGAGGTCGAGGAGCGTTCCTTGTGCGCCTTCGAACAAGATGTTTTTGCGATCGCCGATAGCCTGGAAAATCAAGGCTGCAGTGTCGCAAACATATTTTTTGACTTTCTGTCCGAGTTCATAATACTCGTTGACGATTTCATCAGCATCGAGTGGTGGCAAGTTGTAGATGCGCTCGAGCAGTACGTTTTTGCGTGGAACCATCCAGTCCAGTTTTGCTTTCAAGACATCGCGATCGAGAAGGTCTTCCATGCGGATGCCGGAGCGTGCGCATTTGTCGGCGTATGTCGGACCGATACCACGTTTGGTGGTACCAATTTTTTGATCGCCGCGGCTGTCTTCTTCAGCAGCATCAATAAGGAAGTGATAAGGCATCGTCACGTGAGCTGACGCCGAGATTCTCAGTTTTGAATCTTCCAGACCGCGATCCATCAAGCCGGAGAGCTCGGAAAGCAGTGACTTAGGGTCGATCACCATACCAGGTCCAAGGACGCAGGTCTTGCCTGGATAGAGGATGCCGGAAGGAATCAGGTGGAACTTATAGGTTTCTCCGTGGACGACTACTGTGTGACCAGCATTGGCGCCGCCCTGGTACCGGACAACCATGTCGGCGTTTCTTGCCAGCAAATCAGTTACTTTTGCCTTACCCTCGTCACCGAATTGGGCACCGACTACAATTACGTTTGCCAAAGTTACTCTCCTGATTACGGGCTGCCGCGGCAATCTTTTACGTGCGAAGACGGCCGCTAAGGGACCCGGCAACATAGACCTAGAGGCACTGACATCGCCGCACGGATAAGTCCAATATTTGGACTTTTAGAACCTGAATAGTCTAGGCTACACGCCAAGAGCTGTCAATTTAATGGTATCTGTTTTTACTGGTTTATTAAGCTCAATCGCCGTCATATCAGGCTTTTAGGTGTGTCTATTAGAATTACTTACACTTCGTGAGAATGGCGTCATCAAGTTCAGATGCCAGGTTGTGTAAACTAAACTGTATATCGGATCGGATTAATGGCAGGCGAAGTATAGTCGTGGCAGTCGTTTTTAACTCAGCGCTAATCAAGAGCCAGCCCACCGTGACAACGTTTTTCACGTCGGCACTTGCCCAGGGAAAATTGGCTCACGCATATCTTTTCGTCGGCGGAAACGTAGAAGATAAGTGGCTCGCAGCCAGGCAAATCGCGCTTTATTTAAACTGCACGGATGACAAAAGAGAAACACTCGGATCATGCGGCATTCGTGAAATAGCTAATGAAACGCGCTGCCAGAGCTGTCGTTGGATTTTGGAAGGCAAACATCCGCAAGCCTGGTTTGAATTAAAAGATCCGGATGCGACGACAATAAAGATTCCAGTTGAGCGCGCCAGGCAGATTTCAGCGGAATTGGCCAAGACCTCCCACTACAATCGCGTCATCATTGTCGAAGACGCCAGTCAGGAAATTTTTCACAGACCGGCTGCTAATGCGCTTCTTAAGACTATCGAAGAACCACGGGGAGTTTTGTTTTTCGCGTTTTTCGCCCGCTCGGTCGATCAAGTATTGACGACAGTAGTCAGTCGCTGCCAGGTAGTTCCGTTTAAACAAGATGGTCAAGCTCTTGTCGGCCCGATTGCTCTTGCGGTGCAAGGCAGTACTGATACGCTTCCCCGCTTGTTGAAAGACCATCAGGAATTGATTCCAATCGTTCAGTCCATGAAAAATCGGAAATTTTTTGACTGGTCAAAAGCCCGCAGCGGCAAGCAAAGAAGGCTTCCTCATGAGATGCATTCACAAGGTCCTTCAGAAAAAGCATTCGCTGTTTCTGAAGCTCTGGAATTTGGAAAAGTGATTGTCGGATTGATCGGCGACGAACACGATTCGGACGCCGTGATCGACGGAGCGGTCTTGACGGAGCTGGAAATTATCGGAACAAGAGCAGTTTTGGAGCCCAAAATTTCAGGTTATCTATCCAATCTCGAAAATCTTGCTGACGAAGCCAAAATGCAGCTCAGGGGCTACGTCACGAAGAAAGCGGCGATTGACTCATTCCTGATCGAATGGGTGAATTTGCGGTCCAGAACAATCGCATAGATAGATGAAACTTATCTGTTGATTCAGTTTTAGTATGATGTTTTTGGGCAGGTATTTCTTAGTACTGCTCTTTGAAATTTGTGGACCAGGAGGAACGGTTTTGGCTAAGGAAAAAGGTGAGGTTAAACCTCCGGGCGAGACAAACATTGTCAAAGAATTGTTTTGTCCACAACTGATTGCGGCAGTGATTTGTGCAGGCGCGTTTGCTTACACTGTGGTTAAACCGCTCAATGTTCCGAAGCTCAATCCCCTGGGGCTGAAAGCGGAGAGCGGGCTTGCTGCCGCGGCTGATCCGAAGAACATCGACAACGAAAAGATGTTCGACAAAATCGATGCGGTACCAGCGATGGTTCTTCTCATAAAAGGCGAGAAGGACAAAGCGATCGCGGCGGCACTCGAGATCGGCGCAAGCAGAGAGAAGCGCAAAGATCCAGTTCAACTGCTGGCTGCCGGAACAGTGTTGCTGACGTCCGACAAACCGCAAATGAAATGGAAAGGCAATATTCTTCTCGAGAAAGCTATAAGAGTGGCTCCGAAGAGCCGTTATGTGAAATTGATTCACGCCAGAGAACTGTATAAACAAGGTCGCATGGCAGATGCCATTGTGGAATACGAAGCTTGTTTGAACCTCTCGCCAGCCGATTGGGTGACGCCGCGTCTTGAATTGGCCAACCTTTTCATGATGAATGAAGAAGGCGCCAAGTCGATGGACATGTTTAAAGAAGTAGTAGAATTGAAACCCGATGATCCGCGAATTTTGAAACGCTACGGTATCATGATGGCTGTCAATCACGATCAACAGGGCGGTTTCGATAAGTTCATCGAAGGCTCGAATCTGGAATACGATAAACCTGACTATGCTCCTGAAGTGCAAGAACTTGTGGACCAAAACGCAGGACTGATCGAAGACGCAATCTCCGGCGCGCGCGCTGACGTCGACAAAAATCCAGAGGACATTCACAAACGCATAACGCTCGCCCGATTATTGATTTCAGTCAACCGACTGAAGCAAGCGAAGGAGCAGCTAGATGAAGCATCCAAGCGCCGCGAAGTGAATCCGGAAATTCACGAAGTTATGGCCGAATGTCACAATCGCATGAAGCAAGCAGATCTCGCACTTGCTGAGTTTGCTACAACGGCTCGGCTGGAACCGCTCAACAAGCCGGCTGCACCACCCGATGCGAAATATCTTGCCACGTGGGATGACTTGCACGAAGAAGAAGTGCTCGAAAAAGAACCTGAGAAACCTGCGACTTAATAACGCGGACGAGGGGCGAAGGACCTAGTTTTGAACGAACGCTGAAGGTGCGGAGTTTGCGGGTTCCAAATCAGCAGTCTTGAGCGTGCAGGTTTACGCGTGTTGAAATGAACGTGCGCGCGCGTTTCAACGGACCGCCGAGTTTCCTTGTGCAGTCGTTTCAAACTACGTAATTCTTTCTACGCGCTGGTGCCTGCTGGTGCAGCTGCTTTCTCGAGCTCTGCAAGTTGTTCGTACAACGCCCGTTCTTTATCCGTGGGATGTGATGGAATCACAATCTTCACGCGAATCAACAGATCGCCTTTGGTTGCGTTTTTCGAACTCGGAAGACCGCGTCCTTTTAGTCTGAGCATGCGACCATTTTGTGTGCCCGCCGGAATTTTGATTTTGACCGGACCATCAAGAGTGGGGACAGCAGCCTGTCCACCGAGAACGGCCAAAGCCGGTGAGATGGAAAGATCGCAGATGATGTTGTCACCATCTATGGTGAAATCAGCATGCGTTTTTACTTTTACGCGCAGGAAAAGATCGCCTCTGCCGCGCGGTGTTTTCATTCCTTGACCGGCGATACGCACACGAGAACCGGGTCTTACACCAGCCGGAATTTTGACTTCAATCGTTTTGGCCTCAGCACCAGGTGGTGTGATTTTCAAAGTGCGCTGTGCACCTTTTGCCAGTTCTTCAACGGATAATTCGATGTCTGCTTCCTGATCGTACATGCGATCAGAACGCGCTGCCTGTGCTCCTGCGGGTCCGGACCGTTGCTGTTGCTGCTGCGAGAACGTCTTGCCACCGGCACCACCGGCGGCGCCACGACCAGCTTGTTGTTGCTGACCTGGCTGACCAAAAGTTTGTCCAAATAAGACATCGAAGAAGTCTGAGAATCCGCCTTGTTTGCCGAAGTCTCCGAATCTTTCGAAGTCGAAATTGAATCCGCCTCCGCCGCCGTACTCAGGAGGCGGCTTGAAATCAGAACCCGCCTTCCAGTTATTTCCGAGCGTGTCGTACTTCTGCCGCTTGTCCGGGTCCTTGAGTACTTCGTATGCCTCAGCGATTTCTTTGAATTTTTCTTCCGCGCCCTTGTCGCCCTTATTGGCGTCGGGGTGAAATTTGCGGGCAAGATTGCGATAAGCAGTCTTAATTTCTTTCTGTGACGAGGTACGAGTAACGCCAAGGGTCTGGTAATAGTCTTTGAATTTGACCACCGAAGCCACTCCTCGCCATTACGTTCAACAGTTTAGTCAGAATTGAACGCGATGAATAATCGACACTTAACTAACCTTGTTGTATCACAGCGGGCGGTGGAATTCCAGGCATTTTTGCGACCGCGCGGCGGAAGTAATCTTCCGATTAAAAAGACGAGTAAATGGGCATATGGAAAGCGGGGCAGAGTATGACGTTTTGGCGAATCGGGCGTGTCAGGGAGATGGGGCTTTGGTTGGATACAGAACGCGACTGAGGAATTCTGGGCAGTCCACTGTCGAACTGGTTTGTGGATTGTTCGTTCTTGTACCGCTGGTGTTGGTGCTGTTTGATCTTGCTGTCATCGTCATCGGTGTTCAAGTCAACGACCAGACCTGCAGGCAAGCAGCTCGGGCTGCGGCAAGCGGCGATCCGTCCAGCGCCACTCAACGCGCTCAGTCGGTTGTTGCTCGCGCCAATCAGCAAGGCAGCTCGATGCTTAGCAACTTCACTCTGATAACACCGCTCGGATTTAATCCGGGCTCAGTCATAACTGATGCGGCTAACCTCGTGCCATATGGTGGCACTGTGTCCGGCACCGTCACTGTTCAGACCGAAGTGGATATCCACCCGTTCATCGTGCCGTATGTGTACAGCGGCGGAGCGCCTTTGAAGTTTCGATCTTCTCAAACGTTTCCCTTCACGCATGTTGTGAGAAACACTGCATCCTGACGTTGGAAATTCAGAGAATCCAAAACTGCTGATCGATTGTTGAAACTGTCGATCGCGATGCTGCGGTTTCAAATACAGTCGAACTAAAAGTCGATAGCGAAAACCAACAATCTCAAAAAGTACTACGAGGCGCTTCTTCAAAAAGATGCGCCTCGTTCGTATTTCTTGGATTCGATTTATTCGATCGAACTATTTTTTGTTGAGTTCAGCAAGTGTCGTGAGATCCAGTTTCAGTCCGGGTCCCATCGTCGAGCTCAAGAAGACCGATTTGATGTAAACGCCTTTGACCGATGGAGGTTTGACCTTCTGAATTACATCGACAACAGCAGCGACGTTTTGCAACAAGCGCTCATCTTCGAATGAGAGTTTGCCGATTGCCATCTGCACCAGGCCACCATTCTTTTCTGCGCGGAAGGAAACCTTACCGGCTTTCAGTTCTTTGATGGTCTTTGCGATTTCTGTTGTAACGGTGCCGTCTTTCGGGTTAGGCATCAATCCTTTAGGACCGAGCAATTTACCCATTTTGGAGAGCATCGCCATACAATCCGGTGTTGCTACCAGTTTGTCGAATTCGAGGAAACCGCCGCCGATTTTCTCTACGAGATCTTCGGTACCAGCGACATCGGCTCCGGCGTCGATTGCTTCTTGCACTTTCTCGCCTTTGGCGACAACTGCAACTCGCACTTCTTTACCGGTTCCGCCTGGAAGTGTGACGGTTGAACGAATTTGTTGATCGTTCATTTTAGTGTTGATGCCAAGGCGGAAATGAATTTCTACAGTTGGATCAAACTTTACGGCTTTCTCTTCTTTGAGAATTTTGATTGCTTCTGCTGCGTTGACCGGGGTCGAATGTTTTTCCCGCAGTTCTTGCAGTCTTTTGCGTCTTTTGGTTAGTTCAGGCATTTATGCTCCTATTAGATGCGTGCGTCAACGCGTTAAATCGTTGACTCTCTAAATAATCAGATCGCGACAAACGGCATCAGGTGCCGGTTGTGAGCGGATCAATTAGTCGGAGATCGTGATTCCCATATTTTTGGCAGTGCCGACAACCATCGCTTCAGCGGCTTTGATATCAGTGGCGTTCAAGTCGGGCATTTTGATCAAAGCGATCTCGTTTACCTGACTCATAGACACACTGCCGACCTTGGCTTTGTTTGGTGTGGCAGAACCCTTTTCAACTTTGGCTGCTTTTTTGAGCAGTTCTGAAGTTGGAGGTGTTTTCAACACGAAGGTGAAAGAGCGATCTTCGAAAACGGTGATTTCGACAGGGATGATGGTCCCGACTTTATCTTGCGTTTTCGCGTTGTACTCTTTGCAGAACTGCATGATGTTTACGCCATGCTGACCCAGAGCGGGTCCGATAGGCGGCGCCGGGTTTGCTTTCCCAGCTTGAATTTGCAACTTGATTCTTCCTGTGACCTTTTTCACGGCTTACAGATCCTTAGTGGAGTGAGCGAGACGACCGAGTGAACGGAACATTCTCGCTAGAATATATGTACCGAACCTATGATTCTATGGCATGTTCGCCATATTTTTCAGCAATTGTTATCAGATTTAGACTTTTATTACTTGGTTGAACTCAAGCTCAACTGGCGTGGCGCGTCCGAAGATGATGACAGAGGCTTTGATTCGCTCTCTCTCCAAGTTGACTTCTGTGACTTCGCCTGTAAAGTCGGCGAACGGTCCGCCGGTAATACGAACGTAATCCCCAACCTTCACATCGATGGCTGCAGCCTTCTTTCCTTTCACTCCCGAAGCAGCGATTTGGCGGCGCAGGATTTTGCGAATTTCAGAATCTTGTACGGGGATTGGCTTCTTGCCTGCACCCACGTATTTCGTAACGCCTGGAGCTTCACGCACCACTCGCCACGAATCATCATCGAGAATCATTTCAACGAAGACGTAGCCCGGGTATTCGCGTTCTTTCTTTTCAACGCGTTTGCCGTCTTTTACCTTCGTAACCATTTTTTCAGGAACGATCACACCGAAGATTTTGTCTTGCGCATTCATAGTGACAACGCGCTTTTCGATGTGTTCTTTGACCTTGTTTTCGTGACCGGAAGCAGTTTGCACTGCGTACCATTTACGTTGTCCGTCGGACTTGATAAAACCCATGGTCCTTCCTCTTTCTCCTCACTTTATGGGTGCGGTGTTGTGGTGGTCGCCGGTGCAGGAGGCGTTGTACTTGTTGGTGCCGCCCCTGGAGCAGGCGTCTGCGGTGCTGACGGTGTCGTCGTAGAAACTGGCGCTGTTGTCGCACCTGGTATCGTGGATGGTGCCGTCGTCGAAGTTGGTGCCGGTAAGCCTGGCATGTTGCCAGCCGGTGGCAGAGCCGATCCGGGCTCGGTCGTAGGTGCCCCTGGAGCTGGAGTGACAGGAGCTGTGGTTCCTGGTATCACTGGAGCTGGAACAGGCAATGTCGCGTCAGGCGACGGAGTGGAAGGCGTATCGCCTGGTGCTGGAGTTCCTGGCGCGAGCGGTGAGCCGTCCGAACCAGTCGGCGCGACTGGTACTTCTTCGAATAACGAATCGGTAGCTTTCGGTGCCATCATCTTTCCTGCGTGTTCGATTGGTCCGAAGATCCAGTTGCCGAGCACGTAGTCGAAGCCCAAAACCATAACAGTGATAAACGCAACCATGACGATTACGCTCCAGGTTTCTGACATCACCTGGCTTCGTGGTGGCCACGTAATCTTCTTTGCTTCGGTTCTGACTTCCTTGATGAAATTGACCATGCCATTGATACCGCCGGCACTTCTTCGATCTTCTTCGTGTTTTTTTTTCGCTGCTGGAGTTGCTGCAGCTGCATTGCCGTTTGGTTGATCCATCGAATTGGCTTCGTCTCGCTTCGTTAGCTTTCCGTTATCGGTGTGACCCGCTGATTCCGGCGTGATCTTTGTTTTCTTGTCTTGCTTGTCGGCCATCTATAAAAGATCTCGCACTGTCCGATGGGAATTGCTGTTGTCGTCAATCCGCCTCGATCGACTTGTAATAAAGACTCGCGCCCTGAAGGAGTCGAACCCTCAACAAACATTTTGGAGACGTTCGTTTTACCATTAAACTAAGGGCGCACAGTGTTGCGCGGCTTGCCAGATGCGCTCCTGCGTCAAATACACAGGAGCGAGGGGAAAGCCGGCAACTCTTACTTCTTGGTTTCTTTGTGTTCTTTGTGAACGCGGCAAGTCTTGCAATATTTCTTGATCTCTATACGATCAGGATCGTTGCGCTTGTTCTTCATCGTTGTGTAGTTGCGGCATTTGCATTCGCCACAAGCCAGCGTGATGATAATTCTGTCGTCTTTCTTGGCCATTTTTCCGTCCCTCGATTAGGCACCAGCGCGCCCTTTCACTATAACGTTTACCTTCCATTTGATTCTCTTGGATCTATATAGATCAAAAGAAAAGAAGGCAAAAAAAACTGCCCCCCGGTGGGTGGCAGGAGATCAGTATATCCATACGTATGAAAGCCTGTCAACAACGCCCGTTACGGTGTTCATTGAATTTGCGGTCAAAACGGCTGTTTTCGATCTATAAAATGTCTTAACTGTTGAGGATGTGTTTTACGTAGTTTTGAAACGTTTATGATTATGCAGGCTGTCTCAATTGCCGCAAAGGGACAAAGATTGAAGCCATTTACTAGTTTGTGAACCTGGAAAATACAATTTCAAATCCGCAACCCACGAGTCTTAACCGCTCCTCATTTATCGTCAGTGCGATCGCTATCATTGCGATGTCGCTGGTTTTGCTTACGGGCTGCGCTTCTCGCTCACGTTTTACGCCTGGTGTTCTGCGCATGAACCTCGGCACAGAACCTCCAGCCATCGATTGGCACATTACAACCGACGCGACTTCGGGCGATGTGATTGTCAACATAATGGCGGGCCTGACTCAATATCGTAAAAATCTGAGCGCCGCTCCGAGCTGTGCGGAAAGCTGGGAAATTCTCGATGATGGAAAACGTTACGTCTTTCATTTGCGCAACGATATTTTCTGGACTGATGGAAAGCCAGTCACTGCCTATGATTTCGAATATGCCTGGCGGCGTATCGAAGATCCAAAAACCGGAGCAGGCTATGCTGACTTCTTGAATGACGTTGTCAATGCCAAAGAAATCAACACCGGCAAAATCAAAGATCTTACGCAGTTAGGCGCACACGCACTCGATGCGCAGACTTTCGAAGTGCGTTTGAAGAAACCGGCCGCGTACTTCATATACATGACTGCGCATTGGGCAACTTATCCGATGCGGCAAGATGTCGTGGAGAAGCACAAGGACCGCTGGACGGAGCCTGCCAACATCGTCACCAATGGTCCGTTTAAACTCGACAGATGGCAGCATGATTACAAGATAGAACTGGCGGCCAACGACAAATTTTTCGAGGGGCGACCCGCACTAGATCGAATCAAGATGTTCATGGTGGCAGAACAATCAACAGCATTCGCGTTGTTTGAAAACGATGAACTCGACTATGTCGACAATCGCAGCTTCTCCACTCATGACGTCGATCGTTACCGTGATTCGCCGTACTACAAGCGCGTTCCGCTGCTCCAGGGCACATATATAGGTTTCAATTGTTTGAAGAAACCATTTGATGACAAACGCGTGAGACGCGCTATCGCAATGGCAGTTGATAAGAATGTGTTTCCAAAATTACTACGACGCGGTGAGCGACCGTCCAATTCATGGATTCCTCAAGAGATTCCGGGATCGTCTTCTGATGCCGCTCTCACGTTTGATCCGGAGGCGGCGAGAAAGGACCTGGCAGATGCCGGTTTTGCAGGAGGCAAGGGCTTTCCATCCGTGCCGTTGCTTTATCCAAACCGCGAAGACACGCGTCTGATCGTCGAATCCATCCAGGCGCAGTTGAAACAGAACCTTGGCATAACGATCGAGCTACTGAATCAAGAATGGAAAGTTTACCTCGCGACTCGTCGTCAGGATCCGCCTCAGCTCTTCCGCGCCAACTGGATCGCTGACTTTCCGGATGCTCAAACGTTCATGAATCTATTCACCACCGGTAATGGCAACAACCATACGCGCTGGTCGAATAAGACTTACGACAAGCTTGTCGAAACGGCAGAAGGTGAACTCGATCAGAAAAAACGAGTGGGGCTGTATCAGCAGGCTGACCGTATTCTTTGTCATGACGAAGCGGCGATTGTGCCGACTTTTGTCACCACGCAAAACCTGCTGTTGAAGCCGTGGACGAAAGGAATCGAATTCAACGCTCTCGATATTCAGTTTTTCAAAACTGGAAGAATCGATGATTCAAATGAATCGCTTAATAAAGTTGAACCGCCCGCGGAGATAATTAAACCGGCCACAAAGCCCATCGAACCTGCCAACTCGGAGGTGAAGAAACCCTGATGTTTGCTTTCCTTGTTAAACGAATCCTTTACGCCATCCCGGTTTTGTTGATCGTTGCATCTCTTACTTTTGTGCTCGTGCGAATCGTTCCGGGCGGTCCGTTCGATGCTGAACGAAATTTGCCGAAAGAAATCGTCGCCAATCTGGAAGCGAAGTACAACTTGAATAAACCGGTGCACGAGCAATACTTCTTGTATCTAGGACGGCTTGTGAAGGGCGATCTCGGTGTCTCGTACAAGTATGCCAATCGAACTGTTAACGACATCATCGGCGATGCATTTCCTGTTTCACTGCAATTAGGTTTGGTCGCACTCGTGCTGGCAATTTGCATCGGTGTTCCACTTGGCGCACTTGCCGGAGTGAATAGAGGAACTGCCATCGATTATATCTCGATGTTCATATCCACTTCCGGAATCTCGCTGCCCTCCTTCGTTATCGGAGCCGGATTGATTTTTATCATGGGAATCTCGCTGAGGATTTTGCCGGTCGCGTTGTGGGAGTCGCCACAGCATATGATACTGCCGGCGGTTACTCTCGCGTTTGGTCCGGCAGCATATCTTGCTCGACTGACGCGTGCGAGCGTTCTCGAAATCCTGGAAAAGGATTGGGTCCGAACGGCTCGCAGTAAAGGTTTGTCGAAGTTCTCGACCGTGGTCAAACACGTGCTTCGTAATGCGATGATACCAGTGCTGACTGTTCTTGGTCCGATTACCGCTTCGCTGATCACCGGTTCATTCGTCGTCGAATACATTTACGCAATTCCAGGAATGGGGCGATTTTTTATAACTGCGGTGAGCAATCGCGATTACGATTTGATCATGGCCACCACGCTTGTATTCTCGATCCTGCTGCTGATTACGAACACACTCGTGGATATCGGATATAAATTCCTCGACCCCCGCATGGAGGTCGACGGATGAAGAAAGTGAAACGCGATGTCTTCTCTCGTTTAAAACGAATCCCTACCGCGCACTTTTCGATGTGGGTGGTCGGCATAATTTGTTTGATCGCATTGCTGTCTTATTTGAACGTTCCGCTTACTCCATATTCGTTTGATCAAACTTCCGAAACCGTCTTGCTAGGTCCGTCAATGGCTCACTGGATGGGAACCGATGAACTGGGGCGCGATGTGCTTACGCGCGTAATTTATGGCTCTCGTTTATCCATTAGCATTGGCATTATCACCGCACTTGTCGGTTTTCTGGTAGGCACTCTATATGGTGCCATCGCGGGTTATGTCGGAGGCAAAGTCGACAGCGTTCTAATGCGCATCGTCGACATTGCTTATTCGCTTCCCGATCTTCTAGTTATGATTTTGCTTGGTGTTCTAATCGGTCGCGGCACTGTCGGCATACTTTTAGCCCTTGCTCTAACTAGTTGGAGAGGCACAGCTCGACTGGTTCGCGCGCAGTTTATCCAATTGAAAAACGAAGAGTTCGTCGAAGCGGCGCGCGCGCAAGGGCAAAATCATTTGCTCATCGTTTTAAAACATATGCTGCCGAATTCATTAGGACCTGTGATCGTCGCAATGACTTTCACTGTTCCAGCCGCCATTCTTTCAGAATCAACTTTGAGCTTCATCGGTCTTGGATTGTCGCCGCCGGCATGTAGTTGGGGTACTCTGGCAAGCGACGGCTGGCGCGCGTTGCGCACGCATCCTCATCTGATTTTCTTCCCGAGCTCATTCATTTTTATGACCGTGCTGGCGTTCAATTTCCTCGGCGACGGCCTGCGCGACGCCATCGATCCGCGAACACGAATCTAACGATGACCTTCGCTGCTACGCGTTTTGATCGGGCATGATATCCCGCATGTGCTGCGAATACTTTTCTCTATGCGCTTTCGACTTAGCAGCTTGTTCGTCTGCTTCTTTCTGAAGTTCAGCTGCTTCTGTCTCGTGTTTCTCTGCTTCTTCGTTGCGTTTCAGATTGCGAAGCAGCTTAGCGTAGTCCCGCTTTATTTGCGCTGTTTGTCCGCTGTAGTCGGCTTTTTCGCCGCCGTAGCGTTGCAGCATATCGAGGCTTGAAGCTTCGTGCAACTCTAGCGTGCGAATAAAATTCTCTTCTGACTCCTCGGCTTTGCCGGTGTCGCGTTTATAACATGCCGTGGCATTATAAACCTGCCAGAGGTAGGTGTCGCCGAACTCCGGCATTGCCTCACAGTAATCGGTCGCGCATTTCAGTGCCTCTTTCAGCAGGACCTCGGCATCTGGATCATCGCCCTGAAGGTGCTTAATTTCAGCGAGCGAAAGCGTGAGATTTATCCGAACGCCAGCTCCAATCCAGTCATCACCACTGAGTTGGAGCGCACTTCTATACTTACTTTCAGCCGTTTCCAGGTCGCCCTTCTTTTGAGCAACCGCAGCTTCCAGTGCCAGGCGCGACGATTGCATTTGTCCGTCCAGCGTGTCTCCAATCGCCGCCATTACCTCTCCAAGACCAGGCACGGTGCTGTCCATCTGCGTGACCATTTGATCGAGAAGGTCAGCCTTCCCGCCGAACATCTTGTTGAGTTGTTCCAGTCGCTTTTCCGGATCTTCATCGAGGATCGGTTCAGCGATCATCTGCATGTTGATAAGATCCGATTGCAAGATCATCTCTTTCATTTCGTCAGTCATGCCAAATGTTTTGCATTCTTGAGCCATGTCGTGACATTTTTTGTAGGAAACAAAATCGTCTTTTCTCTGATACAGAAAACCCATGTAATCGAGGACACGACTTCGTTCTTGCATGAGGTCCTCGTTACCTTCGGTTCGTTTCAAACCATGCTCGTAAACGATCATCGCTTCGTCGGGTCTTCCGTCTTTCTTGGTATCCAGAGCAGATCCCAAATCGACTAGTCTGGAAACCGACAGAGCTTCAGGCGACCAGTAACTGGACAACTCTAATTCGTGCATGCGTTTATAAAATCTAGGCATCGGCAGTGCCGATGGCTTTCCGCGCTGACGCAAAATTTCTTGGTCCAAAGCTTCTTTGCTTATTCCATTGGCATCAAGAATTTCTTGCGGTATCGGAGTGGTACCGTTAATGGTGCGCTCCGCTGCCTCGTATTGAATAATATCCTTCAGGTATTGTTTGTCGACATCTTTGTTGACGTACTTGAGGCGAGTTTTGGGACGCTTGTCTACATTGCCGCCGCAGAATCTGCAGTCCTCATCGTCATTAAAAATGTATTCCGCGCAATATTTACATTTGTGATTCTTTTCCAGTTCCGCTTTCCGCAATTCACTTTCGGCTATCACCTCCTGTGGTGTCATCTCCAGAAGTTTCAGTTGCGGATATTCGCAAATGTCGAAAAGCGATTCACCGTTTTCATGCAAAGATAATAGAATGTCATAAATCAATCCAAGAATATGCGGCTCTGGTGGCTCGTGCGGGCACACTTCCGTCTCCCGATTTTGCTTCCGATACTCCATCGCGTCTACACCTTCCGGCACTCCCACGGTGCCCGGCGCGAAATCTATATCAGCTAATTCAACGCGATTTAGAAGATCGCCGGATGCTTTAGTAATCAGAGTGTTGAACGATGGCAGCCATCGCGACACATCATCGATAGTGGTGACAGGTCGAGCGTGCATTTTTCTCAGGAGACTGTTATTGACTGCTTTGCTGCAGAACCGGCAATAACTCGCGTCCTTTCGAATGTTGCCTGCGCACTGGAGACACCACCGGTATTCCGATTCTGGAAAAGTGAACATGCCAAATACCTCACAGCACGCATCGTATAAATAAGGACTTCCTTTTCATACCCAAACGGATTTATTTGAAAAGGGATTCGCTTATTTTATGTAACAGACGCGTTCAAATGATGTAACAGCTATTTCTCGTCGCTGATCTCACATTGATCGCCGCTATTCTTTTGAATTATCGCGAGCGCTGCAGTGAGCACGCCGGAGTTTGCAAAATCTTCGAAGGAGCATCCTCGAGAGACATCGTTGATGGGATGGTTTAGTCCTTGAAGAATCGGACCGGTAGCCGTTGCACGACCGAGTCGCTCTGAGATTTTATAGGCGATATTGCCGCTGTTTAAATCAGGGAAGATAAACACGTTGGCACCTTTCTCTTCAAACGGAGTGCCCGGTGCTTTCTTTTTCGCAATCGAAGGCAATAGCGCCGCGTCGAATTGAATTTCACCATCAATGATCATGTCGGGACATTCTTCTTTTGTTAGACGCAATGCCTCTTTCACTTTATCGACGGACGCCCCTTTGGCGCTATCGCGAGTCGAGAAGGAAAGAAACGCGACGCGCGGTTCGTAGCCGAATGAATTCACGGTTTGAGCGGTGGCATGCGCGATATCAGCAAGTGTTTTCGCGTCCGGATCAATGTTGACGGAACAGTCAGCGAAAAACAAAAGTCGCTCCGGCCATTCCAGAACGAATAGCGAAGAAGCTCTTCGGAAGCCTTCCTTGAGACCAATGATTTCGAACGCCGGAACGAACGGTTTCGTCTCGCTGTTCAGTCCTGATACCATTCCATCGGCTTTGCCGAGATGCACCATCAGAGCACCGAAATAATGCGGCTGTCTGACTTTCTCTTCCGCTTGTTTTCGAGTTATCTTCTTGTGCTTGCGAAGGTCGCAATACGTGTCGACGTATTTCTCGAAATCCTTGTCGTCATCTTTGTCGTGGATGTCGATGCCTTTGGTTTCGATACCTAATTTTTTCGCTTCCTTTTCGATCTCATCAGTTTTGCCAATCAGAACCGGTTTTGCCAAATCCTCATTGCGCAAATAATCGGCTGCGCGAATTGCGCGCTCTTCGTTGCCCTCGGCATAAACGACCCGCATTCCCTTGCCGCGCACTCTTTTCTTCATCGAGTCCAGAAACATAACTCTCACTTTTGATTAGGAACGCACATTGTAGAGCAAATGCGTTTCACTGATCGTTCAAATTAAGTTCTAATGGATGATTGCGACAAACTGGCAAATTGCATTTTTTTGTCGTAATTTCACCAGTGAGAAGGCTGTCTGGTCACTAATTGTTCACGAAGTGCCTATAAGCTTCTTCGTAGCCAAAGTTCCTTATTGTCGCAAGTGATTTAGTATTCTTCGCTCGCTCTCAGGAGGCGACATATGGTTGAACGTGGCATGACTTTGAAATCAGAGAATTATGCGTTCGGCGCAAACGCGCTGGCGACGGACTCACGCGCGGAGGACGATGGACAGTCGGATTCGGCGAGTCCGTGGAATTTTTTATCAATCGTCGGCGAACTTCCGCGAATGAAGTCGTCGGACAAAACCGGCACCACAACTGGTGAAGCACCAGCTAAGATAGAAGCTCCTGCGACAGTAAAACCTGACGCACCAGTTAAACCAGCAACGGAAATTGAACGTCCCCGTCGACATCGAGAGAGCACTGCGGCTGCTGATCTGAAGAAGGAACTGCCAGCAGAGAAAAATTTGCGCGACGGCGACATCATCTTCTGTTCGAATGGATCATTTGATGAAGGCAAAGCAATTCAATTGGTATCAAAATCACCACTAACGCACTGCGGAGTTTTATTCAAAGAAGGAGATGACTGGGTCGTCTACGAGGCCGTGCAGCCAGTTAAGAAGACGCCGTTGAAAGACTTCCATAAAACTGATAATGGTGAAACATACGCAGTTCGAAGGCTAAAAAACGCCGACGAAGTTCTCACCAAGGACAATCTGGATAAGCTGCAATCGTCATTGAAGAAGAACGTAGACAAAGATTACGACCACCTCTTCGGCTGGGGCAACGACAAAATGTATTGCTCGGAGTTAGTGTGGAAAGCCTACTATGAATCCACCAAATTAAAGGTCGGCAAGATCCAAATGGTTGGAGACTTCGATCTAAAAGATCCACTGGTAAGTAAACTTGTGGAGGCTCGTTACGGTAAAAACGTCCCAGTCACTGAGCCCACAGTTACTCCTGGTGCCGTCTTCGATAGCCGCCTGCTCAAGACAGTTCGATAGATTTGTGCCCTTGATACCATATTTAGTGCCGCCCGCATTCCAGGCTCTTGTTCGTGTCGACCACTTATGACCACGAGTTGAAACGTTTGGATTCAGCCTTGCAAGTTTCCTTGTCTCTACCTCTGGGTAAACCGAGGACGACGAGATCATGTTTTTTCTCGCGAAATTCATTATTATTCGATAGTGAGACAAGTGGTTGAGGGCGCAAGCAGATGTTGATTGGTAAGTTGATTGGCGGCGCGGCGGTAGTGCTCGCAGTGGCGATGGCGCAAGGTGCGGCGCAGGCGCAGGAATCGGGATGGGCGCTTACTCAGAAGAGTTCGGCGATGGGCGATCTCTACACTTATGTCAGCCCGAGCGGCTTGAAGTGGACGGTACCGAAAGTCGGTGCCAACATTGCGACGATGGGACCGAGTTGGTCTGTCACTATGTACAACGACAAAACGCATTTGTATTATTCGACGACATTCGCTGAGTGGCAGAAAACAATCTCTCGGCGCGATGCGCGAACTGCTGAAATGAAGAGCCGTCCGTGGCAACTGGCTGGTGCTGGGAACGTTGCCGGTTTAAGAGCAACGAAATACACAATGAAAAATGCCGCGCCTGTTGCAGGTGGTGGTCGAAATTTGAATGCGGTCGCTTCAGCCGAATGCTGGGTGGCAACTGATATCGCGGTTCCGCCTTCGGTTTCCGACATGTTATCGAACACGTATGGCATGCCTAAGACAAAATATTTTCCGCTTCGCATAACGTACACCGGTCCTGATGGCAGGCTCGTCACCGCACTTGACACCTACAAAAGTGAGGCTCGTCAGATCCCCGCCAATTATTTTGGATTGCCCGGTGGATACAAGCTCGCATCGAGTCAGGCAGAAGTTTTTATGGATGATGAAACCCAGCGCATGATGAATGACATGGCGTCGGAGATGGGAATGGACGCGCCAAGACGCCCTCAGCAACACGCTCGACCAGCGGCGGTTCCTAATCGTGGAGGCGGTGTTGCTTTGAGAACTCCCCCGCCGCAACAAGGCAATGATTTATCGAAAATGTTGGATGCCTTAAAGGGCGGCAAGTAACGACATCACTTCGAAGCCCAAACCACTGATTATCCGCAGCTCTGCGGGCAGATTGGCATTTTTTTCATACATAGAATTAAAATAGGCGAATTCTGGGAATATACGTTTTGTCAGACAAAGCGCAGGAATCCCGACTCGTTTGAACAGTCAATGTAGGGCGCGCAATTGAGCCCATTGGGCAGAGGCTACAGGCAGCAGTGCTACCAGCTCAGTTAAGATTCAATCTCAAAATCGTGCACAAGGGAGCCATTTTGGTACTTGTGCCGTTGCTCTTTGAATTAGTTTTCCTTGCCGTTTTGACAGAACTGTTGCACAGAGCGGAAGTTGAAGTTCAGCGTCAGGTCCGATCGAAAGCGATTATATCGCAAGCCAACACACTGTCTAAGTTGTTCTATGACGCCGGTGTGGCGATGGGCGGATACAGTATCACGAAGAGCCCGTTGTTCTCTGATAGATACGACAAAATCGTCAGACAAATTCCTCAGGATTTGGCTGAACTGAAAAAGCTGGTTGGTGACAACCCAAAACAACAAACGATTTTAGAGAACCTTCAAAAAATCACGGTCACCGGTTTGAAGATTCTCGGCGAAGCGAAAGCGGCAATCGACGACAACCGGGTTGATGTTGCGCAGTTCCGCGCCCGGCACATGTATAAGGAAATCCGTTCGCTGGCTGATAAACTGCAGGATGAACTGCGAGGATTGACCGAGGACGAACGTAGAATCGAGGCGGAAAGCCCTGAGAAGCAAAATCGTTCCAGGACTATCTTGAAACTATTCCTGGTTGCAGGCGTAGTCTTCAACATATTAATTGCGTTTGTCTTGTTGTGGTTTTTCACCCGGTCTATTAAAAACCGCCTCGACGTGATGACGGACAACTCGTTCCGACTGGCTCGTTGTCAGGCTCTTAACCCACCTGTTGGCGGCGGCGACGAAATCTCTGACCTTGACGGCGTGTTCCATAGTATGGCGGACGCCTTGATGGAAGCCGCCCGGAAAGAGCGTGCCGTTATCGACAACGCAGTTGACGTTATCTGTTCGATCGACATGGACGGTAAGTTCGTCGCCTGTAACCCGGCTTGTTATGAGAACTGGCAATACACCCAAGAAGAACTTCTTGGAAAACGCTTCATCGAAATTATTGCGCCTCAAGATATTTCTGAAACGATCAAATCGGTTCGTGCTGTGCGTGCAGAGAAAGGCAACATGCAGTTCGACAACCGCGTTCGCAGAAAAGATGGATCGGAAATTTCGGTTTCATGGTCAGCGTATTGGTCTGAAAAAGAACGAGCGATGTTCTGCGTAGCGCACGATATCACCGAGCGGAAACTGGCTGAAGAAGCTATTCGCGCCAGTGAACAAAGAATTAGAACGATCATCAACCACATGATCGTCGGTCTTGTAATCGTCAATCACGATGGTTTTATCGAATCGATGAACCCTGCTGCTGAAGGCATCTTCGGATACAAAGCAGAGGAAATCGTCGGTCGACATTTGCTCTCGCTTTTCGGCGATTCGAAATTCTTCTCTGAGCATAATGAAAACGATACGATGGCGTTTATGGAAACGCTCTTCAACCAGGCGTTGAACCGCATCGGTGAATTCGATTGTATTAAAAAGAACGGCGAAGATTTCCCGGTAGAACTTTCGCTGAGCGAACTGAAAACACACGAAGGCGAACGCTACATGGCGAACGTACTCGACGTGTCAGAGCGCCGCGAAGTAGAGAGACTGAAAAAAGAATTCGTGTCAACCGTCTCGCACGAATTGCGTACTCCACTCACATCTATTCGTGGTTCACTCACACTGCTATCGGTAGGCGCCATGGGCGTGTTGCCTGAGCAGGCGCAGAAAGTGGTCGGTATCGCAGAAAGAAACACCATCCGTTTGATCGGTTTGATCAACGACATTCTAGATATTGAAAAACTAGAAGCGGGCAAGCTCGACATGGTGTTCGACAATTCACCAATGCAAGACATTTTGGAACGTTCGGAGCAATCCACCGGATCGTTTGCCACTGCTAATGGTGTCAAGCTTGAAATCATTCCATCTGATGTGATCGTTTACGCAGACGGCGATAGAATCGTTCAAGTCTTAGTCAACTTGTTGTCTAACGCGATCAAATTCTCTCCACGAGATGCAACAGTCACCGTATACACAGAGTACGCGGCCGGCTTCGTGCAAGTCAGAGTGGTCGACAGAGGACGCGGTATTCCTGACAAATTCAAGAAGTTGTTGTTTCAACGTTTCCAACAAGTCGAAGCGTCGGACGCGAAGAAGAAAGGTGGTACCGGTCTGGGTCTTGCAATCTGCAAAGGCATAATCGAACAACATGGCGGCCAAATCGGCGTCGAATCAGAAGAAGGCAAAGGCAGTTCGTTCTGGTTCCGAATCCCGCCTGCGAAGACCGATTCTACACTTGTCGTCACTGGTGTAAAAGAAAAAGTTCTGGGCTAGGGTTTATTCACAACCTGCACTCTTAATGGTTTTGTACTACCAGTAGTTTGTTTGCGCCTTGATAGAGTCGAGTCGAGGACTGGCGCAAATCGTTTGTTTGCGTCTGCATAGAACCGAGGGCTGGCGCTGATATAGTTCCAGCTCAGCGCAGATATTGTTGTGTCGAAGAAGCGTTTTCGTTCTGACTCTATAATCCTCAGGCACCAGATAAACCTTTGTATACGAAAGGATCCGATACTAACTTATGCAATTGTTGGTTTCGCTAGTGCGTCTAAGTTAATTGCCATGGGGAATAAAGGGCTAAGAGCACTGAAGATCTGACAGTCTAAAGTGTTAATATGTCGGGCTGGTGGTATTCAGGCGAGGCTCCAAGCCTCGAACTACAGAGAGGGACAAAACCCGGAATGAAGGTTCTCATAATTGATGATGAGGAGGACTTTCGAACAATTGCCTCTAGTTGCCTTGGTCTGCTCGGCGGAGCGGAAGTAGTCGAGGCTTCAAGTGGTGAGGAAGGTCTGAGGAAGGCTGAAGTAGACCAGCCCGACGTCATCCTGTTAGACCTGGTCATGCCAGGAATGGATGGAACTCAGACGCTGTCGAACATGCGGAAAAATCCCGCAACAGTCGATATCCCAGTGATTTTTGTGACCACCAAGGGGATGTTTGAAGGTTTTGATGAGATGAGAAAGCTTGGTGCCCTGGCGGTTATCACCAAGCCATTTGATCCAGTGAAATTAGCAGACCAGGTTCGCAAGATTCTGGAAGATTCGAAGACAACTGGAAGTTAACACTCCGCGAATGGTTGAGTCCGGAATCCCAGAGTAGAAGAGGAATGACAATGAGAGTACTCATCATAGATGATGAAGAAGACACAAGAGAGATAGCCAAAATGAGCCTCATGTTGTTGGGCGGTCTCGACGTGATCGAAGCAGAAAATGGTCAGCATGGTATCGAAGTCGCTTCGAAAGAACGACCAGATGTAATTCTTTTGGACATGATGATGCCAATCATGGATGGTCCATCCACGCTCGAAGCGTTGAAAAACAACGAAGCGACGGCGGGAATTCCGGTGATCTTTCTTACTGCAAAAGCAATGACGGCAGAAATCGAAAAGCTCAAACGTATGGGTGCCACAGGCGTCCTCACCAAGCCTTTCGACCCGACAACGCTGGCACAGCAAGTTCAGAAAATTTTGGAGGGTTAGCGCTCAGATGCAGTCCTGGAAGGAAACCTTCGGGGAGCTAAAAGAGAAATATCTTAAGAGATCGACCGAACGTTTGGCCGAGATACTCGAGATTCTTGACGGACTCTTTTCGAATCCTTCCGATGCTGAGCTGATTCGCCGATTGAGTCGCAACTTCCATTGGTTGGCGGGCTCCGGTTCAATGTACGGATTTTCGCAAGTCTCGCAGCTTGGCGCCGAAGGCGAACAATATTGCGAGACGATTTTGCGTGGCAACATCAACGAACAACCTGCTGATGTTCAGAAACTCAAAACGATTATCTCGGAATTGTTCGCGATTTTTGCTGGTCCGGAAACTTCGAATATTCTTCCATCGCCTGCCAGTGCTGTCAGCGAAGAACCGCTTGCTCGCCCGCCTGCGCCACTGCCTGATGCAGGCAAAGCTTCTATTTTAATCATCGATGAAGATCAAAACAATCTTCTGGCGCTCACTGCACTCGTCGAAGAAAATGGCATGAGTGTCAAAACCTCTCGCAATATTGCTCAAGCAATGGCTGAGCTGCAGAAACAAATGCCTGATGGGCTGCTGCTCGAGATGCCCCTTCCAGATGGTGACGCGTATGAACTTGTTGAACGCGTTCGGGCGATGCCGCAGGGTGAAGAACCCGCAATTATTATTGTAAGCAAACAAACTGGTTTTCTCGACAAGGTTAGATCGATTCACTGCGGCGCTGATGCGCACTTCGAAAAGCCTGTTGATACCAAAGCTATGCTCAGACGGCTGAGATATTTGCTTGATAAAAAACGGCAAGATCCTCCGCGAATTCTTTCGGTGGAAGACGATCCGGATCAAGCCGCGTTTATCCGAGCCTTCCTGGAATCGGCTGGCTATCAGGTTCGCACCTGTACCGATCCGAAGCACTTCGATTCTTACATGTCGCAGTTTCAGCCTGATCTGGTATTGCTCGACGTTATGCTCCCCGGTATGACAGGGTACGAATTGGCGCGCTACATCAGGCAGGATGAGCGTCACGCGACATTGCCGGTTTTGTTTTTAACGACGCAAGGACAACTTGATGCACGCATCGAAAGTGCGCGTGCTGGTGGTGACGATCACCTTGTGAAACCAGTGCCGCCGGCATTGCTGTTGAACAGCGTATCTTCGCGTCTGGAAAGATCGCGTTTTCTGAAAACACTTTTGCACAAAGATGGATTGACTAATCTTCTTAATCACACCGCGTTCATGGAACAGGGCACGGCTACTGTGTCTCAGCAGAAGCGCCGTTCCAGCGGTTTCATGGCGATGATTATTCTTGATATCGATTATTTCAAATCAGTCAACGAACGTCATGGGTATCCAGGCGGCGACAAAGTTTTAGTCTCACTGTCATTGCTTTTGCGAAGACGGCTCAGGCAGTCAGACATCATCGGTCGAATCGGTGGAGACGAATTTGGTGTGATCGCCGAATCTCTCGACCAAAAAGAAGCGGTGACTCTGGCCACTCGCATTCTGTCCGACTTTGCCGCGATTCAACACGTGACGATGTCGCACTCGGGATTTTATGCCACCTGCTCGGCAGGAATAGCAATTCTCGATCCGAAAAAGACTACGCTGGAACAATGGGTCAATCAGGCGTACATGGCTCTTCAAGAAGCTAAGTCCGCCGGTCGAAATTGTGCCGTCGCTTACAATCCTCAGAGTGCAAAGCCGATTATTCCATGACCTCAGTTTCCGGTGTGAAGGTTGCCGTTCTTGGTTCGGGCGCGTGGGGCTCGACTATCGCCTGGCTTTTGGCAAAAGGCGGAACGCTTGATGTCTGGCTGTATTCGCGCAGCGCTGAGAAAATCGCCCGCATGAAAGAAACCGGCATTTTAGAAAAGCCGGCACCGGTGGCGGTGCCCGATCAATTGACCTTGTCGAGCGATCTGGAAGCCACCGTATCTGGTGCAGGTGTAATTGTCATTGCTTGCACTTCACAGCATATGCGCGAGACTGCTCGGATTTTGAAACCGTTAATTGGCGTATCGACTCCAATCATCGTCAGCGTCGTGAAGGGGCTGGAGCTGCAAACCAATTTGACTATGTCGGCTGTGATCAAGCAAGAATTAGAACGCGCTCGCGTACTCTGCATGTCGGGGCCGAATCTGGCTTTCGAGATTCGCGCCGGTCTGCCTGCCGCTTCTGTTGTTGCCGGTGAGGTGCTTGAAGACGCGAGGCTTGTTCAAAAAACTTTGAGCGCAAATTCGTTTCGTCTTTACGCAAGTGACGATTTGCCTGGTGTCGAACTTGGTGGCACATTGAAGAATATCATTGCCATCGCCGCTGGTGGCTCCGACGGACTCAATCTTGGAGTCAACGCAAAAGCGGCTCTACTCACTCGCGGTCTGAATGAGATGAAACGGCTTTCGTTGGCGCTGGGCGCGCGCGAAGCAACGCTCTACGGACTTTCCGGCATGGGCGATTTGATCGCTACCTGTCAAGGACCGCTGTCTCGCAACTATCGCGTCGGTCATCATCTCGCCAAAGGCACCACTCTTGCCGCTGCCTTGAAGCTGGTGGAGACCGAAGCCGAAGGTGTAACCGCCACATACGCGGTTTGCGAATTGTCTAAGAAGCTGCAGCTGGAGTTGCCGATCGCATATCAAGTGCAACAAGTGCTCGATGGAACCAGCACGCCCGAAAAGGCAATTATGGCCCTTATGACGCGCCCGCTCGCTGTCGAATAGCTGCAGCGGCGGCGCCGGCAACGAAGCACTCACCGCGAAGCGCGATTCAAACGACGCGATTCAAACGACCAGCTCACAGAGCATGAAATTCCCAGACACCATAGTTCTGCGGCGCGCGCGAAACGGGTGGTTGAGGATTTTTTTGCACAAAAGCGAGCGAGTTCTCAAGAGTCATATCGTATTTTCGAAAATCGGCAAAAAGCGGCATATTCTATTGTGACGCTTGACATTGCGACGCCATTCCGGAAGATTCGATCACGATTCATCTTTCGCGGAGCCAGTTTTAGTATGATCTTTAGCTGCTGCCGGGGTATATTTTTGTACTCGACCCCCGTATGCCGAAGCGCGTGGTTAAGTACCTGACGCCCTTCAGACACATAACGCCCACCGATTGGAGTTTTCACGTGAAAGAACGAGTTTTAATGCTGGCCTGGGAGTATCCGCCCCGAATCATCGGCGGTTTAGCGCGAGTAGTTTGGGCTCTGTCCAAAGAACTGGCGGCGCAGGGACTCGAGGTTCACGTCGTCACCGCCGATCACCCGGGAACCGCCGAGCACGAACTCGACGGGCTTGTGCACGTTCATCGCGTTAAGACGCAATCTGACACGACCCCGGATTTTATGACCTGGGTTTCTCGTTTAAACATCGGACTTTTGCAATACGCCCTGAAGCTTCACCAGGAAAAACCGTTCGACATCGTTCATGCCCACGATTGGATGGTCACCGATGCCGCCTGGGTGCTGAAAACCGGTTTGGGTATACCAGTTGTTTCCACCATTCACGCCACTGAAGCCGGGCGCATGGGCGGGATTCACACGGATCAGCAAAGATACGTCAATCAGATGGAATGGCGTCTGACGTTTGAGTCCTGGAGATGCATTGTCAATAGTCAGCACATGTACTGGGAGCTGAACAAACTTTTCAACGTGCCATTCGACAAGATTGCCGTCATTCCTAACGGAACGGACCCGTCACATTTTGATTTCGAGTTTGATGCTAAACCAGCAAGAATGATGTACGCGGCTGAATATCAGAAGATCGTGCTTTACGTCGGACGATTGGTCAATGAGAAAGGCGTGCAAATTATGTTGCAAGCCGCACCAATGGTGCTTTCTCATTATCCCGGAACGCAATTTCTGGTTGTCGGCACAGGTTACTTCATGGATGAATTGCGCAGCCAGGCGAATGCTCTGGGCATCAGCCACAATGTCAGATTTCTTGGATACGTCAGCGACGACGATTTGCTGCGCTTGTACAAAATCGCCGACATCGTCTGCATCCCGAGCTTGTATGAGCCTTTCGGCATCGTAGCTCTGGAAGGCATGGCAGCTAATGTGCCTGTAGTTGTTTCTGACACCGGTGGATTGCGCGACTTTGTCGAGAACGGTCAAACCGGCATCACCACTTACACGGGTAATGCTCAAAGTCTGGCATGGGGACTGCTTGAAGTTCTGCGCAACCCTGATCTTGCCGCTCACTTGCGCAAAACAGCATACGAGAAAGTGCACACCGTCTACAATTGGAAAGCGATTGCGCATGCCACTCGTGACGTTTACGAAAGCGTGCTGACAGAGAAAAAGCAGGGGCTCCTGGATAGTGCCGGTGCTGCTAAAAGCACGACGAAAGACAAGCCGAAAGTCTCGGTTTGAGTTCTCGATTGTGGGCGTGACATTTGCATCTAGTTTAAAGTAAAACGGATTGACTGGAGGAGTGACGATGAAAGCTGTGATCATGGCTGGTGGATCGGGGACTCGATTGAGACCCCTGACCTGTAATCTTCCAAAGCCGATGGTTCCTGTGGGCAACAAGCCGATGGCCTTGCACATCGTCAACCTGCTGAAGAAGCACGGTTGCGAGGACATCATCTTTACGCTCCACTACTTGCCTGACGCGATCAAAGATTATTTCGGTGATGGTTCTGATTGGAACACACGCATCGATTACGCGATTGAAGAAGGCAAACCGTTAGGCACCGCCGGTTGTGTTAAGGCTGTTCAAGACAAGCTCAAAGACGGCACCTTCATCGTTATTTCCGGAGATACCCTCACCGATATCGACTTAACTGAAGCGCTAAAATTTCACAGAGAGAAAAAATCTAAAGCCACTCTGGTTTTGAAACGAGTACCCAATCCGTTTGAATACGGTCTGGTGATCACGGATTCGGACGGTCGCATTCAACGGTTTTTAGAAAAGCCGGGAGCGAGCGAAGTATTTTCTGATACCGCCAATACTGGCACGTATATTCTTGAACCCGAGGTATTGAAGTACATCGTCATGGGTCAAGAGCAGGATTTCTCCAACGATTTATTCCCGCTGTTGATGCTGAGAAACGAACCGATGTACGGATACGTTTCCGATGCTTACTGGTGCGACATAGGCAACTTGCAGATGTATCGTCAGGCGCACAAAGATTTGCTGGAAGGCAAATGTTTGATGGATATCGATTTGCCGACTGCCGAAGAAGACGTGCTGATCGGCGAAGGCACACTGATCGACCCAACTGCAAAACTGCAGGGGCCGATTCTGATCGGCAACAATTGCCGGATCGGACCGGAGACAGAAATCGGGCCGTACACCACAATCGGTGACAGTGTCGTCATTCAAGAACAAGTCTCCGTCAAGCAACCGGTGATCTGGTCCAACGTCTATATCGGTAACGCTGCACAATTACGCGCTTGCGTTGTTTGCAACGGTGCCACCATCCACGATGGCGCTGAATTGTTGGAAGGCGCGATCGTCGGAGCGAACACGACCGTCGGACAAGAAGCTACCATCAGCCCTGACGTTAGAGTTTGGCCGGATAAAGTCATCGAATCCGGATCTCGCGTACTCACATCACTCGTGTGGGGAACCAAAGCACCAAGAAGTTTGTTTGGTGCACACGGCGTTCGTGGATTGGCCAACATCGAGATCACTCCTGAGTTTGCCGTCAACCTGGCAGCCGCATACGGAGCCACTCTTAATGGTGGACCGATTCTGGTCAGCCGAGATTACTGGCCGGTCAGTCAAATGATTACTCGAGCAGTGATCGCCGGTTTGATGTCTGTCGGCATCGAAGTACAAAACTTAGAAGCCACGCCGCTGCCGATCGCGCGTTATTACATTCAAACGCTACGGGCAGCTGGACTGATTCACGTCAGACTTTCGCAAAGAGAGCTCGACAAGATCACTTTAGAATTTTTTGATCCTGCCGGTATTTCGATTAATAAAAAGTTGGAGCGCAAGATCGAGAACACCTTCTTCAAAGAAGACTTCCCGCGCTGCAAGCCGAATGAAGTCGGCAACATCATTTATCCAAGTCGCGTCAAACAGTATTACAAGGAAGCCTTCCTCGAGTGCATCAAGGGTCAAGTCTTCGAAGAAGACACCGTGCCGTTCTGCGTCATGCCTGGTTCTGCATTCACACGGATGACTCGCACTGGCGACATCGCCACTCAAGCGCCGAAAGTAATTCTCGATTACGCAATGGCGGAAACCGAAGTTATCCTGCCTGATTTGCTTGGAGAACTGGGAATCGAATCAGTCGTTTTGAACTCATCGATTCGTGTCAACAATCCACCACGTCCTGAAGATCGGCTCGGTATGCGGAAGCAGCTCGCCGATGTCGTTAAGGCGCTCAACGCAGAGATGGGCGTTCAAATCGGACGCAATGGAGAACAGCTCACACTGGTCGATGACACGGGACAAATTATTAGAGGCGAACTTTTGCTCGCTCTGGTTGCCGAAATTATTTTGCGCGACAAGCCCGGCAAGACAGTCGTGGTGCCCGTCAACGCCAGCTCGATCATCGAGCGCATTGCCGAGCAACACAATTGCACCGTCGTTCGTTGTAAGGCGTCGGAGACCGAAATCGGCACCGTTACTTCGAAAACAAAAGACGCCGCCCTTGGTGGCTCATCGAGCGGATGCTTCATCTTCCCTGAATTCCAAAACGGTTATGACGCGCTTTTCACCGTAGGACAAGTGATAGAGCACTTGACCTATCAAGGCAGAAGTTTGAGCGATGCCGTGAAGAGTTTGCCGCCACTGATCTATCAAGTCGACTCCGTGCATTGTCCATGGGATCGAAAAGGACAGGTCATGCGCCTTCTGGTTGAGAAGCATCAAGACAATCAAGTCGAATTGCTCGACGGCGTGAAGATCGAAACGAGAAAAGATCATTGGATTCTCGTTTTGCCTGACGCCGTTGAACCGCTTGTTCACGTATACGCTGATGGCAACGATCTGCAGAAGACGTCTGCCGACCTCAACGAATACACAGAGCTAGTGCGCTATTTCCAAAAATCGTAAGCATGGCAGTTGCGCTTCTAAGCATCGAAACTTTGCTCGAAGACTTCGCAAACGGTAAGCGAAAATTTCTCGTTGTCGATTCGCGTCCGGAGCCGGAGTTTCTCGAAGGGCATATTCCCCGTGCAATTAGAATCGCCTGGGAAGACTGGTGCGAAACCGCACCAGTCGAGGCTGCGCCAATTTTGCACGAGCCCGGCTACTGGGGCACACTCGCTGATACCGGCAATAATGTTTTTGAGCAAAGGCTTATTTCGTGCGGGATCAAACAACATGAGCCGATTGTGGTTTATGCCGATTCCATTCGTTCAAAAGGCCGCGAAGGTCGAGTCGCCTGGATGCTTCTCTATCTTGGTGCCAGTCAGGTTTTTATTCTTGATCATGGATGGAACGAATGGGTGCGCAAAGGTGGTCCCGTTGAAACCGGCGATCAATTTGAACGATCAGCAAATCAACAACGATCCGCAAATCAATCTGAACGATCCGATAATGAAGAGCGATCTGGAAATCAATATGAACGATCCGGCAATGATGAACGATCCGGTCAGCAATCCGAACGGACTCCCGGCGAATTTACGATCGCACTGGATGCCAGGCGTCGGATAAAACATGACGATCTTTTTCAAAATCCTGATTATGAAAAACAATTGCCATTGATGATCGATACGCGCACGGCCGCTGAGTTTCACGGTGATTGTCATGATTATCAGCCCTTCAAGGGCAAACTTCCTAACTCGATACTTTTTCCTTTCGCTAATCTGTTCGAGTCGGACGGTACTTTCGTCAGTCGAGAGCGCTATCTGGAAATCACGCCGGCGGACATTTTGCGTTCTTCGTCGCGAGTGGCGTACTGCGAAGTCGGCGTGCGGGCGGCGACTTTTTCTTTGCTGCACGAGATATATGCTGGCGAGATAATTCCAGTTTATGACGGGTCGATAATAGAATGGGGTTGGCTGCGCCAAACTAAGAGTCCGACCACGTGAGCGTTGATAAGTTTCACGATTGGAAGCTATCGGCATAGGGCATAATTCTCACAAGGTCCACAAGGACACAAGGAGGCTCCCGCTATGCGTCCAGGTGATTCTTCTCGAAAGAAGGATGACAACCGCAAATTTATCGACCGCCATACCCAAAAACAGGGCGGCGCGCCCGGTTTACCGCGCACGGGTATCGATAGATCCGGTTATGGCGAACAGGCAGGTGATGCCGCCGGCCGAGGTATGAGCGACTGGCAAGTGGCGCATTCCGAGCAGGTTCTCGTCTACCACGAAGCAGAGCAGCCTCAAGATGCTCCGTCGCCCGACTGGATGAGCCAGCTCAAACAAAATTCTATGCAGTTTCTTGCCGATCAGCGCGGCGTGCAATTGCAGGACGTCTATAAAGAGTCGGTTTATAAGACCGGCATTGCCATTCTTGTAGACAAGATCTACGGACTTTTGCAGCGTTATACTTTCGAGTTCAACCAGGTCGCTGGTGGAACAGATCTCCACGTGTCCGGCACCATATCTGGTGACGTCACCGAAGTAACTCGCTACAACCGCATGCGCGAAGTCGAGGAGACCACGACATATTTCCGCTGCCGTTTTTCCACAAAATATTTTGCCCTTACCGTTCGCGGTAGTGAGGACACTGTCGAAGCCTATATCTTGCCTGTTAACAAGGTGATGGCATTGAGTCAGACGGAAAATCAATATCCGTCACTGTGTTGTATTCAAGTGAAGATTTCCGAACACGGCATGATGTGGAGAATGAGAGACGGCGAGCCTGCTGTCGATACTCTCGACCAGCTCTGCATGTGGCTTTTCACCAAACTTGTTGAGGAGACGAAGCATTGTGTTGACAAGGGTATTAAGCCGCCTGGCATGTAATAACCGGTCAGTGTCCGTGTTTGCTGTCGTTCAACCGTCAGCAGTTCTCCATGTCAAACTTCGCTTTTCCTGGCTGCATCACCCTTCCAATCAACTCGTAGTGTGAGGATTTGTACTCTCGTTCAAACTTCCGCTGGTTAATTTCTACCGGGAGTGGTAATAAAATGGTAGGCGCAGTGGCGTTTACATTCGCTGGAACCAGATAGGAGTTACTCCGGACCATGTCTTCAATTAACCCGGAAATGCTCAAGCAACTTCTCTCGGAGTTTGAGGAGAAGCAGGCAGTCTGCCGGGAAGAAATAATCGAGATCAACAATCAGATTCAAGAACTCGAACAGAGGATCGAATCCTCTAAAGAGCGCTTGTCGTCCGTGGCTCGCGATCGCGAAAAAATCGGGTCGATGAAACAGCGCTATCAAGATGGCGACTGGTCGGCGGTTCTTTCACAGATTGCAAAACCTGCCACCAACGGCGATGGGCTGACGACAAAGATCGCTCTTCCCGAACCTAATGCGCAAACAGGCGATTACCCGGCGATTTCAATTCCTTCAAAAACGGATGCACCACCAGCGAATCTGGCGCCACAGCCAGTTATCTCACCACCTGCGGCGCAAGAATTTCCACCATCGTTCGGTTCAGAACCGATTCCGCAGGCGGCTCCAGCTGCGCCGGAAGTGGCTGCGCCCATGCCTGATTTTTCGCAGGCTGTCGCCGCTGAATCCGCACCAGTGAATCCTTTCGAACAAGCTCCCTCAATCCCAAGTCCTACTCAAGCGCCTTTCCAGATGGAAGCGCCCAACTGGGAAACTCCGCTACCATATCAACCGGAAGCCGTACCAGCTCAAGCTCAAGCGCCGGCTGCTCCACCAGCTCCAAACGAAGGTTTATTTCCATTCTCCGGTCAAGTCCAGGCTGACGCTGCCGGCGGTGCTGACATTCCCTGGGCGCCACCGCCTACGATGACTTGGGAATCGGTTGGCAATCACACTTTCCCGAATCAAGGCGCTCCTGATCCGGGTCAACAGTTTCAGCAGCAACAACAACAACAACAACAAGCACAGCCACCGGCTTTCCAGAATGCGCCACCGTCCTTTCCGGACTCCAGCCAATTCGGCAACATGCCGTTTGGGCAGGGCGCAGAGGCAGTGCCGCCCGGCAACTTCGGCGATCCATCGCAGGGCGGACCTCCTGGACCTCCAGGAGCCTTCATGTCGCCTCCGCCCGGACCATCGCCCAATCCGGCTGTTCTGACCACCGCGTTTGATGAAGAGTTCGATATCAGCGACGCCCTTCGCGGTGACGACGATAACGCCAGTCCGGATTCCAGAGATAACGACAAGAAGATCAAAGACGCGCTGCGCGGATTGTTCTCCTGATCCAGTAGTACAGAACGATTAATTCGGTCGTTTTGAACTCAGCCTTCACTTATCCTGAACACTCAGCAGTCGCCGCGTTTGCTGCCATTGAGACTGCTCGTGGCACGCATAAGACTACGGTCATCTAATTGCGCGCATCCTTTGATACCATTATGACGAGACCTAAAACCGGGCCAGTCTGAAACCGGCTCAAGGCGTGTTATCTGGAGAGTCTATGAAAGAAATTGCAAGCATGATGGCTGGTGTCGTAATTGACATCCTTGTCAAAGCTGGGGACGAAGTGACTGAAGGAATGGAAGTCGCAATCCTCGAGTCGATGAAAATGCAACTGCCGGTTCCGTCCGAACAAGCTGGTAAGGTCAAGGAAATCAAAATTGCCACCGGAGACTTCGTCAATGAAGGCGATGTTCTGATGACACTCGAGTAGGACTTCTTCTATGTTTGAGAAACTACCAACCCGCGTAAAAATCGTTGAAGTCGGACCGCGAGATGGGCTGCAAAACGAGCCCAATCTTGTCGAGACCGACGATAAGATCCGCTTGATTCAAGCGTTAGCGGAAGCTGGTTTGTCTCACATCGAAGTCACTTCTTTTGTTAGTCCCAAGTGGATCCCGCAACTTAAGGACGCCTCCGAGGTTGCGGCTGGTCTTGCGAAATTGAAATTGAATGGTGTCACCACTTCTTGTCTGGTGCCAAACCTGAAAGGCTACGAGCGCTTCAAAGAGTCAAAGCTTGATGAACTGGCGCTCTTCATGTCCGCGACTGAAAGTCATTCCAAGAAAAACATCAACAAATCTGTTGAAGAAGCGTTGGCGACATTGAAAGAAGTCGCTGATGTCGCGAAAGCAGATGGTTTTCGGATTCGTGTTTATCTGTCGGTTGTTTTCGAATGTCCTTACGAAGGGCGCGTGGACAGCCAGCAGGTGCTGAAGGTCACGGAAAAACTCGTGGCAATGGGAGTCGATGAAGTTTCACTTGGTGATACCATCGGAGCCGCCACTCCAAAAGATGTTTTCAAAATGGTGGAAGACGTCAGCCGCTATGTCGACAAACAGAAGCTGGCTCTGCACTTCCACGATACACGAGGAACCGCGCTCGCCAATGTCGTCGCTGGATTGGAAGCTGGTGTCACCATATTTGATGCCTCGCTTGGTGGTTTGGGCGGCTGTCCGTACGCGCCGGGAGCCGCCGGCAATCTGGCTACAGAAGATCTCGTCTACATGATGCACGGACTCGGTGTTGAAACCGGTATCAATCTGGACAAACTTGTCGACGCTGGTGCTCTGGCACAAAAGCTGCTCGACAAGCCACTGCCCGGGCGCTATTTGAAAGCAGCGCTTGCCGTGCGCGATAAAGCAAATGCAACTTCTAATGTGTGTTAAACCAGGAGTAATCAGATGGCCAAAGCAGTAGCTCCCAAAGAAACCGCCAAGGTTTTATTGGTCGAAAAAGACGGACCAATTGCCTGGCTCAAACTCAATCGTTTCAAGGTTCTCAATTGTTTGAATCGCGAGCTTTTGCTTGATATTAACGACGCCTGCGAATCGGTCGCCAGGGATAAAAAAATCAGAGTCGTTGTGATCATCGGCAGCGGAAAAGTTTTTTGTGCCGGTGCTGATCTGGCTGAACGCAGGGGTATGACTGAAGGCGAGACGCTCGACTATATCGCGCTTATTCAAAAAACAATGCGCAGCATTGAAGGAATGCCACAACCTGTAATCGCGGCAATCAACGGATCCGCTTTTGGTGGCGGGACAGAACTGGCTCTGGCATGCGATTTGCGCGTGATGATAGACGATGCTCAATTGCGTTTGACCGAAGTTAAGCTTGGTATCATCCCTGGTGCCGGTGGCACGCAGCGCTTGCCTCGTTTGATTGGAAAGTCAAAAGCTAAAGAGATGATTCTAACGGCGGCGCCCATCGGAGCCGTTGAAGGCAAGGCGATCGGGCTAATCCATCGCGTTGTCGCTCGCGATGAAAACGAAGATGTCAGCGACGGATTCTCGGAATCACTGATGAAAGAAGTTAGGGTGTGGGCCGAAGAGATAGCGACCGCTGCTCCGCTGTCGTTGAGACAAGCCAAACGCGCTATCGATCAGGGATACGATCGAGATCTGGAAGCGGGTCTGGCTATTGAAACTCGCTGTTACCTCGAGTTGCTCAACACAAAAGATCGTCTAGAAGGTTTGGCTGCTTTCCAAGAAAAGCGCAAACCGGCATACCTGGGCGAATAACGAATATCGTTAGCTACTATTAGCGATGATAATGCAACTTGTTTGCCTTTTTGTCCCTTCGGTCGAAACAACAAATAGGCAACAATCACAGATCTGTTGTTAATTCCGAAACGCTGATGTGGCAATCGATTCCATCGATTTCAGCTCCGGCTGCAAAGCATCAACAACCGGTTGTAACAGCCGAGGCCGAAAAAAGAAGTACCTGTGGATGAATAATCTCACTTTTGCGAAATGCTCTTGTTGTAAGGCGCGCAATTAGCTAACATATCGTTTTTCGTGGGACGGACTCTAGTGATTTCCAACTACACAGAACGAGAGCCACTGCCATTGCCGTTAACGGCGATTATACTTTGTGGCGGCAAATCGAAGAGGATGGGGCGTCCCAAGGCATTCTTACCGTACGCCGGTTCGACTATGATTGCTCATATCGTCGAGACATTGAACGACATGTTCGTCAAAACGCTGTTGGTCAGCAACGAACCCGCGCAGTTCGAGGATCTTGGTCCGGATGTTGTGAAAGACATTCTTCCGTTTCGTGGTCCGATGGGCGGAATTTTGTCCGGACTACTTGTCGCTGAAACTGACTACTCGTTCGTAATCGCTTGTGACATGCCGCTTGTAAGCAAGAAGCTCGTTCGCGACATGACGGCCGCGCGCAGTGGATTTGATGTCGTCGTGTTGACGCATTCAACTGGATTGGAACCGCTGTTTGGTATTTATTCCAAGGGTTGTATAAAGCCGCTTGAAGAGTCGCTCTTCGCTGGTAGTTTGAGTGTTCAGGATTTGATTGGTGGTTTGAAATCTTCGACATTTAAATATGACGAGGCCAAATACGATTCAGATTTGCTGCCGCCGTATTTCAACATCAATACACCACAAGACTACTCGAGGCTGATTACCAAAGGGTCTTCGTCTGTTCATCAATTTCCGGAAAAGCGAAAAGTTTAAACGCATTCGCTAAATTGTTTTCGATCTAATCTAATTTAGCACTGGTCTTTTTTCGGAAGCGTGCGATTTTTAGCAGTGAGGTCAGATCCTGGCAATCCTGCGGTATGCCTGCGATTCCGATTTGTAGAATAATTTCGTTTGGCGCAAACGGAGGTTGTTGCAGGAGACTTTGGAGTCGATTGAACAAACCGAGGGCGGCGTTTGGATCAGTGTGCGGCAAGATCACGGCGTAGTCATCGCCTTCATAGTGCCCGAGGATGTCGGCTTTTCGAACGGTGCCTTTGACTAGACTCAGGGCGTGTCTCAAACTGCCGTTCTCCGGCATGCCAGGGGCGTGTGCGAGTTTAAATAGAGCGATGGAAAACGCGGTGTCGTATGAATGAAATCGATAGAACTCGTGTTCTAAAAAGAAGAGGAAAGCGATTTCTGTGTATATGCCGGTGTCTCGGCGCGCCATGCTGGCGGAGAATTTTTCTAGTGCGATTAGATCGATCGTCAAATTAGAGCCGGTATGTTCGAGCGCGGCGTTCTTTGGCGGCTGGTCTTCTGTTTTGTTCTCAATTCTGACGATGCCGGAGGAGACGAGATTGAAGATCACCGGGGTCCAGACGGAGCGCGTCAAGCCGCACTTCGCGATCATGTCTGAAAACAAAACTTTGTTGTCGATCATTTGATACATGCGTTTCTGCAAGCTCATGTCGACTGGTACCAGCGAGTTGAGTTTGCCTTCGAATTCTTGCTCGGAGATGGTTGCGTTGGCGCGCATCAAGCAGGAGTCGGGCTTTAGACCTTGCCGGTCGAGGAACTTTGTGTGATCGCTCAACGCCGCAGCCATCAGCATGAGCGCATCCAGGCGCATCTTGATGGTTTTGTTCGGCGTAGTATCAGAGTCGAAGAATTTGAAGTCGCCTGTTGAGCTGTTCATCGCCAGCTCGAGGAACGCTTCGTCGCCGTCCTGATTTGGCCTGTGGACCGCGACTACATGCCCGTCTTCGAAGAACATCTCCGACATCTCGTCGTGCGAATTGATGCTGAGACGCCCTGTTAGTCGGCTGTTCTGAATGGAGTTGAGGAGCGAGTGCAGAGGCATGTCTGCCAGACTGCCTTCCATGACGCCCATCTTCTTGCGATGGACCGCTTGAGGACCACTTTGGCGGACGCCCGGCTGCGAGCCCGTGTTCTGCGCGTTTTGCTGTGGGACGATCTGCTGCGACCCACTGATCTGATCGTTCTGTTGTTGAACGACTTGCTGCGAACCGCTGTTTTGAGAGTTGGTCTGAGGAACTACTTGTTGAGATCCGCTGTTGAAGCTCTGTTGTGTAGGGTGTCCATACTGCTGCGCCCCGGTGAACTTGCCGTACTCCGGCGGCGGAGTCGGCTTGCCCTGCGGCTGCGCGACGATTTGCTGCGCGCCGCTTTGTTGATCGAACGGTTGTGCGACGTTTTGCTGCGCGCTGCTTTGTTGACCGAATGGTTGCGCGACGACTTGCTGAGCGCCGCTTTGTTGACCGAGTGGTTGCGAAACGATCTGCTGCGGTCCACTTTGCTGACCGTTTGGCTGCTGCACGATTGGCTGCGGACCGCTGTGTTGACCGAACGGCTTCGGACCGCCCTGCGGTTGCCCGACCGGAGTCAGCCGCGGAGAACCGCTCTGTCCCTGGAATTGCGGGTTGGATTGGGCAGCGTTGCCGTTAGGTTGCAGCGACTGGAGCGAGGGGTCGGAAATACCTGGAAAGGCAGTCATAACCAAGCTGTAGATTTGCACGAAGTCAGAACTTTCGTAGTTCCATTCCAGTTTTGATTCTTCACCGTCGCCGTGATAGAACGACCACTGATGGCTGTGTTCGTTGTTGCGGCGCTCGAGTTTGCAGGTCAAAACGTAAGGCTGTCGATTAGTCGACCACGCTAGTTCAACCACCAACCCGGGCTGCTTCGAGGCTTCAACGAATAAATTTTCCAAGTCGGAAACCTCAGGCGCGCGCGACTGTTCCGGCAATTGATGCCGGCGCTGAGAAGAATTTCCAACCTTAAACATGTATGAACCGGATTTTCTGACCCGTCATTTCAATGCCCTTAAGAGCAAGGACGCCACTAGAATTTTATCATCCGGCGGGCATCGCCGGAGTGAACATCACTGATTTATGCGTCAGATGGTTCGTCTCCGGCAATAGCGCCAGTTTTGATCTACCGAAATATCTCGCGGTTCTGACGCGATTTCACACTTGCCTTCTCGCTCTTGCCTTCTGGCAGTTGTCGCGAGAAGTCTGCATGAAAGAATCGCGATGCTTATGCAGCAATCGCGATTCTTGTTTGAGGATTCGAAGTAGCGATGCTTATGCAGCAGCCGCGATTCTTCTTTGAGAATTCGATCTATTCGTTCATTGCAAGAACTCGATATTGAATTCTATTTTGCTTTCGACTTCTTACTTGCGCTAGTTTTTGAAGTCGTCTTTTTAGTTGCCGCTTGTTTTTTTGTTGTCGAGGCCGTTTTCGTTTTCGATGATGCGGCACTCGTTGTTTTCTTTGCGCCAGTTTTGGAGCCGGTCTTGGCTGCTACCTTCTTAGGAGGCGCTTTTTTTGTTGCTGGTTTTTTAGCCGCTGTTTTCTTGGCGACTGGTTTTTTTGTCGCTGTTTTTTTAGGTGCGGCTTTCTTTGCGCTTGTTTTCGCCGCGGATTTTTTAGGTGCGGCTTTTTTCGCGCTTGTTTTAGTCGCGGATTTCTTAGGCGCAGCCTTCTTCGCAGATGGTTTCTTCACTGCGGATTTTTTTGGACCAGCTTTCTTCGCAGTAATTTTCTTAACTGCGGCTTTTGTAGGAGCGGCTTTTTTCGCAGTCGATTTTTTCGCTGCGGATTTTGTAGCGCCTTTTTTGGCGCTAGTTTTCTTGGCGGCTGTATTAGGTGCCGCCTTCTTGGTTGTTTTCTTCGCCGTGGATTTTTTCGGCGCGGATTTTTTTGCAGTTGTTTTCTTCGCACTGGTTGTCTTAGCCGAATCTTTTTTAGATGTCGATTTTCTCAACGCAGGCGCCGTTGTTTTCTTATCTTTAGCTTTTGCGTCCTTGGCTTTAATGCCGGTTTTCGTAGCTACTTTTCGCTTGGCAGTAGACTTTGCTTTCTCTTCCGTTTCCTCTTCTTCGGAAACATTTTGGGAAAATTTATCCAGGTCCAAACTTGGTGGATTGGATTTCAATACCTCTTTCTCTTCCAGAAATTCTTTGCCAAGCTCTTCCAGGTCGGCGTCCGACCGGTCCAACTTCGGCAGCAAATCCAGCTCTTCTTCCTTAACGTGATGTTCGATCACTTCTTTGAGTGCTTTCACTTTCGCTTCGAAGTTCTCTTCGCTTCCATCGAATTGATCCAATTCGGCAAGCAAAAATTTGGCAAGGTGGTGCTCTTCGAACGCCTCCTCAACCTTCTCTCCGTCTTCGCCTTTGAGTGTGGAATAAACCAGCTTCTCTTCAGCGGCGCTGTGCAAATTCAGTTCGGTAATTATCTGTTCGAGAATGGACAATTTTTCGTCCTTCTCTTCTGCGTTCTCAAAGTTTTTAAAAAGCTCTTCGACCTTACGATGGTCCGCTTTCAGCAAATCGATCACATTGTCGGAGGGGGGAGATTCTCCAATATTGAATACTTTCCTCAATGTTTCTGTAAACGTCTGTTTCATCATTGATCCTCCATCAGCGATGACCGTGTCATCTGCGTACGAGACAATGATTTTCACGAATAGTTCCCAGACGTTTCACGAAACTAACCTATCGAATCGGATCGAGTTCCATGGTTATTTGTTTGCCGTGTTCTTCAAGCACAGCCCTGTCTTTGCCGATATCAATCAGGGTGACGGTATCAAATTCTTGACCCTGAGAAAGCGTTATATATTGTTTGTAGCGATTCTTTTTTTGGAAACGGCGATCTTTAAATGCGAGGATGACATGATCGCCGACGATGGCGTTCAGCTTGAGCCTCTTCGAGAGCAACGGACGATCGGGAGGCGGTGGAAGTTCTTCCAGCGAAATTCCTGGTAGTGGCGGCGGTGGTGCCACGTCAGTTGCTAAACTCGGCATGTTTGACGAAAGTGGAGGCAATGGCAATTCGTCCGGACCGCTTCCCATGAGCGCTCCTTTCGTTCCACGACCTTTCGATGATGTTGCAGAATCAGACGTGGTTTTTTGTCGAGGAAACTGCCGGCCACCTGGAAGCGCTTCAAACGGATTCGCGCGCCCTGCGTCTTGCCGAGCCATTACCATGGCGTCTTGTTTGCGTGTTGCTTCGATGATACTGACCGGCATGGTCTGGAGATATTGCAGTCGTCCCGCGTTGGAATCGTAATTGGCGATTGGTAGTTTCGATGAGGCTGCCGATGGCATCATGTTTTGCAGCGACTTAAGAGTGTTTTGAATGTGCTGAGTAACATGCTCGGATTGAGAAATTTGCGGTGACTGGGTGGCCGACGTGGGAATTGAAGGTGACGAGGTGGTCGATGTGGAAATTGGAACGCCGTTGACTTTGATTGTTGGTTTTGCACTCGTCGAAGTTATTGTCGTTGTGCTGCTGGACGGGGTCGACGTGCTTGATACGGACGTCGAACTCGATGTGACTGTGGTGTCGGAAGAAGTCGCTGATGCGCCTGGAGCGGCATCTGCCTTGGTGTTCGCATTCTCATTGGCGATGGTTGAGCCGTCAGATTTGTCCGCCTGCTTTTGCCGGGCCTCTGCGAGCTGTTGTTCATAGGCGGCGTCTGCTGAGCTTTCCGCGGATTTGTCTTGCGGTGGATACGACAAGTAGTAAGTCGCACCAATTGCGACCACCCCTATCGGCACTATCCACTTCAGATTCTTAGACATCCAATTCTTCCGTCCTAAGGACTAATTCTAATTCTAACCTCAAGGCAAATAATAAACACTCATCAGGAACGTCATTACCGGCTGCGTTAAGTCCAGATTCCGCCCCTTTTCGCTGGCCAGCGTTTTCACCGTCTCGTGGTCGCTGTTCTCAGGCATCGCGATGATCAAGTTTCTAATACCGACGATCCTTTGATACGCTTCCAGGCGCTTCAGAAAATCGACTAGCTGAGAGTAGCTGCCGGAGACGAATACGCGGCGCTCCAGGTGCTGGATGCCGAGTGGGTTGGCTTCTGGTATCACTGCAGGCTTCACTGCCGATGGTGGCGGCGCTGGTGTCTTCGGGGGCGGTACTGCCGGTGGCTTGCCTGTTGGCGTCATCCGACCGCCCACTTCAGCAATAATCGAATCCATCAGATTATCGCCTTTCTCTTTCTTGGCGTCGGCTGATGGTTCGATTGAGATCAGATCGGTTCCGGCTTCCTCACTCAATTTTTCAATGTCGATCAGTAAAATATCCATCTCCGGAGACGGCGGTACTGACGCGCGCATGCGTTGAATGTCTTTGTCGAGCAAGCGTTTTTGTTCGAGCAAAACCTCTTTCTCTTTGATCTTCTGAGCCAGTCGATCGAATTCCTCGGTCTGTGTTTTCAACTCAGCGTGCGTCCGCGACGCCGATTCAAAAGATGGACTGATGTAGCCGAGCAACAGAAATATCGTTACGACATACGGCATAGCGGTAACGATTATTCGCATTGAATTGCTCATCATCATTCTGCCTGCTCCCGTGTGGAGAGTTGGATTCCATCCAGTTCTGGCGTGGCGCGTTTGGCCACGGAAGTTTTCCCATTCTCGGTAAACACTGAACCGATTGATGGTGTTACAGATGGTGCCGTACTGCTTGGGCCAACTGCCCGCGGCAAATCGACTGGCTTGATTTTAGCTGTTAATCCAAACGTGACATATTGCGGGATCTTGTCTTTTCTGCCGGCAAAGTCGATGCTGGATTCTTTGATGAGAGGCGAGCCTTCGAGGTTTAAAGACAGCTTCGAAACGGCAGTAAAGTCTTCAGCAAGACCTTCAACCTGGAAATCTTGTTGACCGAAAATCACGTGATCGATCTGCACACCCTTAGGTGTGTTTGATTGAATCGTATCCATGTAAGACGACCAGCGCCGCCCTTTGGAAACCAGGTAGTTGAGCACTTTCTGTCGCATTCGCAGCGATGTGTTGGTTTCTTTTAATTGATTGACTTGCTCTAAATCTTTGCGAGCTTGAACAATCTTCGCTTCGGTTTCAACCAGCTGCGCTTGCTTGGTCGGAATTTCGACATAGTTCAAATAAGCTAGTGCCGAGCCTGCCAGCGCCAGCGCAACCAGTCCGCCAGCCAGCGCCGGACGAAACCAATACGGACCTACTGGTCTTTCTGCTTCGATTTTCTGTGTGGCGCGTTCGTCGTAGAAGAGTGGCAGTCGACCTTCTTTGTTGAGGTCGAGATCGACAGTGAAAGCTGGATTCCAGATCGGGTCCAGCGAACTGCCTAACGACGAGGCAAGAATTGGACGCATGCGTTCTACAACCAGACTTTGATCGAACGTCATGTCGCGCATGGCGTCACCGAATATGGTTCTATATCCCATTCGGCTGCCGATGTATTGATCCAGATTCGGCACCATGCAACCAGGTCCGGTGAGGATAATCTGATCGAGCTTCACGTCACCGACTTGCGATTGATAGAATTCCAGCGAACGTTCCAACTCATCTGTAATGTCGCTGAAAATGGTCCGCGCCACTTGAGCGGCTTGACCCATGCGCTGATCCTTGGGCGGCATGCCGAACAGTGGAATTTCAGGAAGCAGCGTCAACGCCGTTTCAAAATCGATTTCGAGACTTCGCGAGATTGCTTCGGTTAGCGTTTCCATTCCGATGATCACGGAACGTCCGAATAGGGGCATCGCGCTTCGAATCACGTTAATGTCTGTCGCGTCCTGCCGAACGTTGACCACCATCGACATTTGTCCGACGGTGTCAAGATACCCTGCTGTAGCCAATCCACGAATGGCCGCCAGGGACGAAACTTCAATTTTGCCAAGGTGCGCGCCGCACGAATCTGTGGTGCGCCAGCAAGTTTCAACGATAGACCGCTGCACCGCCGCTAGTATTACGTCAACTCGTCGCACACCGTCGGCGTCAGTTCTTTCCGTTGCCGGCATCAAGGACCAGTCAAGATTTGCATCGGATATCGGAAAGGGTACGTGGTTGGTTGCTTCTTGAGTGACAACTTCGGCGAGTTCATCTGGTGGCATTCCGGTTGGCACCGGCATCAAACGAATAACCACAGCCTGAGCCGGAATCGTCATGTTGATGGTGGGCGACGGACCGGTGGGCGCAATGCCGGCTTGCAACATCAAATCGCTGATCACAAAACCAATCGCACTCGGATCGGCAATCAATCCTTCTCTCACTGTGTTGGCGGGCGTAGGCATGCACGCGAAGCGCGTCACTTCAATTCCCACTCTCGTCTTTTCGAGTTGAATGAGCGTGATGCTGTCGCTGTTTATGTCGATCCCAAAGGTGGGACCTTTCTTCTTCCTGATGCCGAAGCCAAACAATTTGCCTGTGCCGAACATCTGCTTTCCGCCATTTCCGTTTCGAAATCGGGCCTGCTCAATCGATCATCGACCGATCAAAGGTAACACGTTGTTGAACTTAAAAACCGCCCCCCTGTATGTTTATGCCCGAGGCCTGGCTGAAGTACCAGACATCGTTTGATACCAGAATCGCAATCAGACCGCCGATAGCGAGCGCTGGTCCGAATGGAAATCGATTTTCGAAACGTCTGGAGCCTGCCATCACAGCGCTGAACAATGCGCCTGCAACACCACCCAGCGCAGCCATTCCAAATGTTTGCGGTTTGATCATTTCGGCTTGATTTCCGGTCATGAAACCAAGCGCAAGTATCGGCATCGATAAGATCAAGAAGCCGATCAGAAATCCTTTGATTGCCGGACCTTTTACGTCTTTCAGCACGTCGCGTTTGTGCATATCCTTGAGCAGATAAGTCGCACCCATCAAGGAGCCCGCCAGGAAGGCGATAACCACCGCCATCGACATTTGCTGCCAGCCGATCCAGCAGGCGATAACCGCCGATAGTACCGCGTCGCCACCACCCATGACGATGTCGTCGTCCGGATTGTATTCTTGTTCTCTGTAATCGTAAGACTCATCAACGCCGAAAGGGTTTGCGCCAGCCGAGGGACCGAGATCATCATCCTTCAAATGTTTGATAGCTACCAAACCATAGAAATCGATAAAGTCGAAAAGTATATAACTCACTCCCGCGCCGATCAGCGCATCCGCCGGCGATCCATGCCGGATCGAATAGTAAATCAATCCCAGCAAAATCGACGGATAAGTAATTTCGTGCGGAATGAGATGTTCGCGAAAGTCAGTTATCGTCACCGTAACCAGGGTCGCGGCAAACAGGCACATCGCGAATCCATCGAACGAATATCCAAATTTGAACAAGATGGCAGTGAAAATAGCGGCGGTGAATAACTCTACTGCCGGATACTGCCAGGAAAATTTCTCGTGGCAATGACGACACTTACCCTGCAGTAAAAAGTAAGAGAGAATCGGAATCATGTCCAGCGGACCCAGATTCTGATTGCAATTCATGCAGTGCGAACGCGGACTCCACCACGATTCTTCGCGCAACGATCGAAGTGCCACCACATTCAAAAAGCTGCCGACGCAAGCGCCGATCACAAAGGCGAGCGCGCCGCGAATGTAGACATTGCCCCCGTCATAGGGGATCAAAAAATCTTTGGTTAAGTAAGGAGCGAACCAGGGATCCATTAAGGAAACTCCCTTCTTTCATTCACCAATGAGGCGAGTCCGAGCAAGAAAAAGATGAAGGCAAAAACGTACGCGAGCATGAAAATAATAATCTCTTGCGAGGGTTCCTTACCGTACATTAGCACGGACCGGACGCGCGTCAATTGCGCCAGATCAGGAAGGCACCAGTACAATGCGGTAAGAAGCTGTTGCGCTGCCGGATTCGACGACATCTTGCTGAGATCGAGTAATGAACCGCCAAGATGACCGATAAACCACAGCGAGAGCGTGAATATCACACTCATTATCGGCGTCGAGAAAGTTGAGAAAAATGTAGCCAGTGCCAAGACAAAAAGTAACTCGAGAAAAACCAGCGCAAGCGACGCGATAATCGAACCGATATGCAACTGCATATGGTGCGTCGGATCAACCATCCAGATCAGCCCGAGCAAGAAAACGCCCATCGCCAGAACTACCACGAAGATGCACATGACCAGCCCGAGATACTTGCCGGTGATGAATTGCCAGCTTGATACCGGTTTGGTAAAAATCACATAAATCGTTCTGCGTTCCAGTTCTTTGTAGACTAAATTGGTTCCGGCAAAAACAGATATGATGCCGCCGATGATGGCAATAACTGTCAGACCTAAATCTTCGATGATGCGAATATCCTGGCCGACCGACAGCGAACCCAGTAAAATTCCGAGCACCGTAATCGAACAAGCAAACACGAAGAATGCGTACAAGACTCGGTCTCGAACAGTCTCGCGAAACGTGTTGATCGCGATGGCTATAACCGGATTAATCACGGATGATACCATTGCCCTAGCCACCAACCTTGGTGAGAAAGTATTCTTCCAGATCTTTATATCCGCCACCACGTTCGATATCTTTGATCGAATCTTCTGCCACCAGTTTGCCTTTAACCAGCACACCTACTCGATCGCAAACATCGCTGACATCCGGCAGCAGATGCGAATTGAAGAAAATCGTTTTGCCCTCCGATTTTAATCGCTCCAGAATTTTTCGCACATCGCGGCGACCGATCGGATCGAGCCCCGACATGGGCTCGTCCCAGAAGATCACTTTGGGATTGTTGATCAACGATTGCGCGATGCCAAGTCGTTGCAGCATGCCCTTGGAATATTTGCGCATCGGTTGGTTGGCGTCAGCGGTCATGCCGACCAGCTCCAGCAGTTCTGCCATGCGCTCTTTCAATTCTTTTTTCTTGAGCGCAAACAACTGACCGATGAATTCCAAAAATTCATAGCCGGTCAAATGCGAGTAGAAGTAAGGATTCTCAGGGAGAAAACCGATCTGCTTCAACGCCTCCGGCTCGCCGGCTTTCTGTCCGAGAACCAACGCGTCACCACTGTCAGGCTTGATCAGCCCGACCAGAATTTTGACCGTGGTCGTTTTACCGGCACCATTGGGACCGAGCAAACCATAGGTTTCGCCCTCCCTGACAGTCAAAGAGAGGTCGTCGAGAATCGGACTGCGCTTGAGAAGGAAGCTCGAGACCCTGTCTTTCTTGAGTCCGCGCGCTTCGATCACGTTAACGCCAGTCACGTCAATATGCTCCTTCGGCTGTTGTACCGTATCCATGCGGATTTCGGCAGCTAACTTCGAAGTCTATTTTTGGTTGTTTTTCTCTGCGGCCTTGCGGCTTTGAGTGATGATCTTGTGGAGTTCGGCAGTCGCTGCTCTCAGTCTGCGTGATACTTGCATCTGAGAAATTCCCAGGCGCCGAGCCACTTCTGTTTGGCTCAGATCTTCGTAGAACGTGAGTTGGACCACTTCTCTCAAACCATCGCGCAACTGCTTAATGGCTTCGGAAAGCATGAAGCGGTCTTCTTTTGCGAGTTGATTGTTGTGGTATCTGCCATCAACCAGAGTGTCGATCAGAGATTGCTCAGAACCCGCATCATTAGACAATGCCTGGTCCAGCGAAATCAGTGTGCGTCTGCGATCGACTTCGTAAGCTTCGTTGACCCGCGACACTGGAATCTGCAGCTCGACTGCGATTTCCATGTCCGTGGGTTCGCGCCCGAGACGGGCGGTGAGATTTTGTACGAGACGATTGATGCGGAACGAAAGTTCTTGAAGTTCTCTCGGCGCGCGAATCATCGCGGTTTTGTCTCTAAGGTAGTGCCGAATCTCACCTGTAATCAAGTGAGTGGCGTATGTCTGAAACTTAGCGCCGGCATCAGGTTTAAACTGATCGACAGCTTTGATCAGACCGATGGATCCAACTTGAATCAAATCTTCGACTGGGTCGGTAGAACGACGGGCTAAGCCGTACGCGATTCTCTTAACCAGGGGCAGAGCCGCCTGGATAATGGAATCACGGAGTGACGGGTTCCGAGTTTCTGAATAACTCGCCAACCACTCGTGAATTTGATCTTGCGCCTTTGATGCGTCTGCTCTGGGACTGGAAGACGACGGTCCTGGGCCCGGAACTACTCTTTTTGCGTGCAAACCCTTATTCCCACTTTTCCAACGAGGTAAATAACCCACGATCATTATTGTATGACCTTAACGCAGATTATCAAAGAAATTATGTAAAAACTAGTGGCAAAAGATATACGCACGCCTTTTAGGGCGTATATGAAGGCAGCTTTGAAAGCCCCTTAACGTTCCAGTGACCAGTCTTTCGGGTTTATATCACCAGATCTTGCCGATCTGGAAGTTTTTATCTATCAGCCCGTCGTCGCGTCGGTTTTCCGTTTGGTTTCTTTCATCCGAACCGTTCTGTCTATCAACCTTTCGCACTTGCCAATTTGAGCTTGCTCTCCTGCACCTCGTCCTCGGCCTCGTAGTCGAACTTGTCGAGATCGATGCTCTCTGGCGGGTTTTCACGTTGCCAGGCGACGGTTAATGCCAACGCTTTATCGCGAGGAGTGGTTTCTTTCCAGTTGAATGTTGAACGGAAAGAGTCCGTATCAATTGTCAAATGCTGGCGCCAGTCATAGTCTTGGCTCAGGTGTTTGGGCAGCGATTCATCTTCCAGAGTAATCACTTCACCGGACCAACCTGCCGCCTGTCCGATTTGCTTGACCCATTCAAGCTCGGACAGCGAGTCTTGTTCGCCGATGTTGTAAACATGGTTGCCGCTCGACTGGTCTTCGCTCGCCAGCACGACGGCGCTGGCTACATCATCGACGTATCCACGCGTCAGCTGCCATTTCGATTGTTGTTTGCCGAGCAGGATCGTTTTGCGACCATCGTCCATTCGGCGCAGATAGTCGAAGACACGCACTTGTGGGTCTTTTGGACCGTAAACCACTGGCAGTCTAAGAATGGTACTTTGCAATTCCACTTCGCTCTGAGCGAGCCGTTCGACAAGAATTTTCTCGTACTCATAGGCGGTGTGCAGCGCGTCCACGGCTACGCCGCGGTACGGATAGAGCTGCTCACGTAGTGGGGCGTTTTCCTTCAATGGTGTGGCGTCAGGGCTGCCTGGTTCTGCCTTACGCAGCCGATTGTAAGCCCGGTAAACATCGATACTGCTAATGACGATCAAGCGGGACGCGACGCCCGACATAGCTTTCGAGATGCTCCAGGCTTCCTGCGCGGTCCGCGGGATCATGTCGATCACTACTTCCGGTGCGATTTTTCGCAATTGCGGCACGTGCTCCGATAGATCGCGTCTATCGAAAACCAGCCCGGCGACCCCTTCAGTAAGCGCCTTGCCACTGCGACCACGATGGACAATTGTGACCTCGTGCCCTTTCGCTGCCAATTGTTTGACGACATGGCTGCCGATGTAACCTGTTCCGCCTAATACCAGTACTCGCATGAATGCTCCCCAAATCCTTCGTTCAATGAAACCAAAAACAATTCTGCTCTCTTATAGACTTTCTTCCACCACTTGCTGATATTTATTTACGCTCCGCAACTCTTTTGACATTTATTTGTGTGAAATCAAGGACTTTCGGGACATTGATTCCAATCCGGCGGCAGATCGGGCATATAAACCTCAACTTCAGGTGAGGTTAACAAATGGATAGTCCCGACCCGAATGATCTAACCAAGACCGGTTTGTTTCTTTTAGCCAAAGAGAAACCTGTTAGACCGCTCAAATCGGCTTACCTTCTTGGTCTTGGCTTCACGTCGATTGCGTTGGCCGCCGATCTGGTATTTCAGGGATTCCAGGGAAATATTGCCGCGACCGGGGCGGCAGCCGCTGCGGCTGTGATGACACTCTGGATCACCATTGCGTTTTTGTGGCACTCGGTTGTTCAGATGAACAATAAGATTGACGCTCTGATTCGACTGGTCGAACAGCGCAAGGATTGATCGAGCACCAGTTCCATTGGCACTGTTCGAACGGTGAAACTCGAAGACGCGAAGACCCTGGCGTGGATGCAGGTTCTAGTGCAACTGATTGATCACGGTGAAGATCGGCAGATACATTCCAACTACGACAGAACCAACAACGCCGCCGATGCCGACGACCATGATAGGCTCGAGTAGAGACGTCAGCTGCTCCACCGAGTTCTCCACTTCCATATCGTAAAAGTCGGCGACTTTGGATAGCATGTCGTCGAGCCGCCCGGTTTCTTCACCGACGGCAATCATCTGTGTGACCATCGGCGGGAAGATCGCGTTTCTACTCATCGGCTTCGAGATGGTGCCGCCCTGGCGGACTTCGTCGTAAATCTGGTCGATGCCTTTTGCCACCACGGCATTACCGGCGGTGTCTTTAACCACATCGAGTGCATTGAGCATGGGGACGCCGGCTCTGATCAACGTTCCAAAAGTGCGACTGAATCTGGCGATCGCTACTTTCTTAATCAGGTCTCCGAACAAAGGCAGACTCAATTGAAGTCCATCGATATATAGTCTGCCGGTTTCTGTTCTATAAAAGCGACGCAAGAAATAGAAAGCGATTCCGCAAAGAATCAAAAAGAAAACCATGTATATGGAACGTACCCCTTCCGACAGCGCGATGAGAAACTGCGTGTAGAGCGGCAGTTCACCGCCGATGTTTTTGAACAAGCCTTCGAACACGGGCAGAACAAATGTCAGCATCGCCCAGAACACGCCGATGGCGATCACTAAAACGACTGATGGATAAACCATCGCGGCGCGCACTTTCTGATTTAGTTTTTCGCGATACTCAAGATAATCGGCGAGGCGTTTTAAAACATCCGAGAGAATACCACCAGCCTCACCGGCTTTCACGATTGCGATGTACAGTCGATCGAATATTGATGACTGCCGTGCCATTGCATCGGACAATGATAATCCTGATTCAACCGATTTGCGGATATCGTCGAGAGCCAGTTTTAATCGCCTGTTCGGACACTGCTCCACAATGATCGAAAGTGTACGCAACATGGCGACGCCGGATGATACCATCGCTGAAAATTGTCTGGAGAAAACAACCATGTCTTTGAGCGAGACACGTTCGAACTGGAGTAGCACGTCGTTGACTCGAACATACATCTGCTTCGCGGTCATACCGCCGCGTTCTTTTATGTCGATGACATCCAGTCCGCGTGCAGAAAGTCGCGTCCGCAAAATGGCGGGCGAGTCTGCCTGCGCGATCGCTTCGCGCATTTTGCCCTGGCTGTCTCTTATCGTGTAGATGTATTCCATTGAGTTGGTAGTTTGTCTCGTTCTCTTTTACGATTGTACTGGTTGATTCTTTAGTAAAGTGAGTGAGTGAGTCAGTAGATGGTTTGTTAGCTTTGTTGTTGTTGTTGTTGTTGTTGTTGTTGTTGTTGTTGTTGTTGTTGTTGGCTGCTTGCTTATTTGAACGTGGGCGCGATTACGTTCCAACGCGAGATACATTTTTAACTCAATCGTCCAAACATGGAACGCCGCTCCGGTGCCGGTTCTTGCTGCGATGACTGCGATTCCTTTCGTTCCGGACTCAGTAAAACTTTTAAGTCATCGGCGCGAGTTGTTTTCGAATATGCATCATCAACGGTGATGACGCCTGCTTTTGCGAGCGTGGATAGTGATTGCTCCAATGTTTGCATTCCTTGCTTCGACCCCATTTGCATGGTGGCATAGAGCTGCGAATTTTTCGCTTCTCTGATCAGGTTGGCTATCGCTGAGGTGTTGACTAGAACTTCTGCCGCGAGCACTCGGCCTTTGGTAATCGGGCTGCCGCCGGCAAGTTCTTCTTGTCTTGGAATCAATGTCTGAGAGACGATCGACACAAGACTGCTGGAAAGCATAATTCGAATCTGTTGTTGCTGGTCGTGCGGAAATGCGTCGATAATTCTGTCGACAGTTTGCGCGGCAGAACTGGTGTGCACCGTACTCAGTACCAGGTGTCCAGTTTCCGCAGCGGTAAGTGCGAGGTGGATCGTGTCGAGATCGCGCATCTCTCCTACCAGGATGACGTCAGGATCTTCCCTTAGTGCAGCTCTCAAAGCGTTGGCGAAACTGCGCGTGTCGCTACCCAGTTCTCTTTGAGAAATTACAGATACTTTATCGTGGTGCAGATATTCGATCGGGTCTTCAATCGTGAGGATGTGAACCGGTCTCGTATCATTGATATGGTCAATCATCGACGCAAGCGTGGTTGATTTCCCTGAACCAGTCGGTCCAGTAACCAAAATCAATCCGCGTGGTTTTTCAGTGAGACCCTGACACATCTCCGGCAGTCCAAGATCAGCCAAACTCGGAATCGTTGTCGACACTATTCGGAAAGCGGCAGCCAGAGCCCCTCTCTCTCTATAGATATTGGCGCGGAATCTGCCCAAACCTTCAACGCCGAAACTAAAATCGAGTTCGTAGATATTCACGAGCTTGTCTTTTTGTTCGTCGGTGATGATCGAATAAATCAAATCTTCGACATCTTGTTTTGACAACTCAGGAAGTCGCGTGCGTTCAAGCGTGCCCGAGACGCGGATGATAGGCGGTTGCCCGGCCTTCAAGTGCAGATCTGAAGCCGCTCTGTCAAGAACGAGCTGCATCAGTTCTTGCAACTCAATATTCATGCGTCATCTCCTTTTCGATGGCTCACTTTTTCTTTCCTGATTTTGAATGTTGCTGTTCTACTTGTCCGGTATAATTTTTCGAGTGCAGACAATACGGGCATTTATGCCAGTCTCCGACGATTTCGGCGGCGCAGAATTGACATCCGGTTTCGTATGCTTCTTCGTATTTATTGACGCCGCATTTCGGACAGCTTGCCCAATCCTCTTGTTGGAGAGTGCCGCATCGACGGCACGATGTTTTCAAATCGTGTTGACAGAACGGGCACTTGATGAATTCATCACTAATTGGATTCCGGCATTTACTGCACAACTTATCTTCGCCGGATGTGTCAGCCAGTGTCACGCGGACCACTTCATCCGTTGTAGTTTGACCCTGCCCGACCAATCGTATGCTGTAGTCCTTCAGTGGTATCATGCCGGATTGTTTTGCGGCTAAACGCACCATGGCTGTGTTAGAGCCTTTGCAGACAAGGTCGCGAATTTCGTCGTTCATTCGCATTACTTCGAATACGCCGATTCGGTTTTTATAACCCGTGTGGTTGCACGAGTCACAACCTCTTCCGCGCCGGAAGATCGGCATGCCCATTACGTCGCATCGAATCTTGTAATATTGAATTGTCGACTCAGCAAGCCTTTCTTGGGTTTTGTCCAACAATCCTAGATAACGCAACGAAAGAACATCAGGTGTGTATTCTTCGGCGCAATCTTCGCAAATCTTTCGGACCAATCGTTGTGCCACCACTCCAATTGTTGCCGATGCCACCAGGTAGGGATCGACTTCCATCTCAGCCAGTCGTGACATTGCTCCGGGTGCGTCGTTGGTGTGAAGTGTAGTGAACACGAGGTGACCTGTGAGCGCGGCTTCTACCGCGATCTTGGCCGTCTCTCGGTCCCGAGTTTCTCCAACCAGCACGATGTCCGGATCTTGTCGCAAGAAGTGCCGCAAAATTTTTGCGAAATCGAGACCTTTCTCGCGCAACACCTGCACTTGAGTGATACCAGGCATCTCATATTCAATCGGGTCTTCGGCGGTGCAGATGTTGATTTCAGAAGTGTTTCGTTCAGAAAGCGCGGAGTACAGAGTAGTCGTTTTACCGGAACCAGTTGGACCGGTTACGAAAATAATGCCATAAGGTTTCTGAATCATGTCGCGAATCATATCGCGCGCATCCTTCTCAGAGACTAGATGTTCGAGTCCGAAGTTGGTTTGCGATTTGTCCAATTGCCGCATAACCACTTTTTCGCCGTGCTTCGTCGGTATCGTCGAGACCCGGAAGTCAACGTCCTTTCCAGAGAAGCGCACACGAATTCTTCCGTCTTGCGGCAACCTTCTTTCAGCGATATCGAGGTCGCTCATGATTTTGTATCGTGATACCAGAGCCGCTTGAATCGCTTTAGGCAACGAGCGATCGACATACAACACGCCGTCGAGACGATAGCGCACGGTCACTGATTTATCTTGTGGTTCGATGTGTACGTCAGAGCATTGCCGTTTGATCGCCTTCGCTAAAACTTGGTTGGCCAGCTGCACGATCGGCGCATCCTGAGCCTGTCTCGCCAGGTCTAGATCGTTGACTTCATCGTGCGCGTCTTCGATCATCGTGATATCGGAAAGGTCGACTTCGGACTCGATAAATGTCTCGTCCTGGTGCTCGACCATCTCTTCGGTCAGCTCTTCTTGCCGTTTTGCGTAGACTGTTTCCATAAAATGCTGGAAATCATCTTCGGTGCAAACGACCGGCTGAACGGTAATTCCTTTCAATCGATACTTGATGTCATCGAGCGCGAGCAGATTATTCGGATTGACCATCGCAATCGTGAGCTTGGTGTCTTCCTTGCTAATCGGCACCACCTGGTGCTGGCGCATTACCTTTTCCGGCAGCAGTTCCAAACAATTCCCAGCCGGCGAAACTTTGGTCAGAGAAACATAATTGACGCCGAATTGCAGTTCCAGCGCGTTTTTCAAATGCTTTTCATTGGCAAGCCCAAGGCGCGACAGGATAAGCGAAATCGGCTCACCTGTTTTCAGGCGCTCCTGCTGCACGAGTTTCAGTTCTTCATGAGTAATCAACCCATGATCGACCAACAATTCGCCAATCTCTCGTTTAATCAGCGCCATATCGAGTTACCTTGATTCCCTTCGATCGACAGTTGCCGGCTGCGTGTGTGACCGATATCAATTGCATTTAATTCCGACCAACCTGAACTACTTTCTAATTTAGGTTCTAAACGATCTATGCCCGTTTCTGACCTCTAACTATACTCGTACTACAATGGTCTTCTGTGCCGCACTTTGCGGCGAAACCTTACCAGGCTAACGCAGAGTCTAAAATCGAATGTCGACCCGACAAATTAAGACGACTCTCGCGCATCGCGGTTATTCGCTGGTAAAGATGTCCTATCCGCTGTTTGCGCTGGCTTTCCTGGATTTGTTCAGCTCCAGTAACTGGTTCGATTGCGACATCTCGTGGCTCGGTCTGCCGCTTATCCTCGCGATCCTCGTAGCGTCTCATATTTTTTTGTTGTACCTGCAAACAGACCGAGCTGCGCGAGTTTTCTACTGGTTACATCGGGGAAAGCCTCCGGCGATTTATCTTGATTGGTTAGAAATAAACGAAACTGATAACCCCGTGGATACTTCAATCCGGCTGGGCTTGCGAAATTTTAAATTGTCTTATGTCGATGAATTGCATCTGACGATCTGGGGAAATCTGGTTTTCAAATCGCGATTGATGACCGGATCAAAAATAGAAAATGGCAAGCAAGCGGTTGATGCCGACGACGTCTTCAAGGTTCCGTTCGGAGTTATTTCATCGAGCGAACAGAAACAATTTATTGAGCTCGTCAAATCTGTGCGACCAGATGTTGTTTTAGGAAAACGACTGGAGAAAAAATTATCAGCAAAACTGGTTAAAGGCGAAGACTACATTCAGGCTCTGGGTGCGGCTTTCCTGCTGTTCGTTCTTTTCGACCTCAGTCATTCCATGGGTGGCTATCTCGAGATGCTGAAGCATTATCATTTAGCGCAAGTGGTGGCACGTGAAGAGATGCCATCGCAAGCGGTGCGCGAGGAAAAGTTAAAAAAGGCAACCGATCAGTTTGAACGAGCCGAAAAAATGCTCGACAGTCCCGCTGGAATTTCGCTTGTCAAACGCACCGTGCTGCATAAAGGTGTAGCGACAGCCGCTGTTTATCAGGCTCGAGCCGATGCGCTCTGGTATCTAGGGAAGCGCGAAGAGGCGATAGAGTCGCTCAACACAGCTCTTGAGTTTTATCCAAAAAGTTTGCGCATGCATTTGCAATTGGCTCGCTGGCAAATTGCGGTTGGAAAAACCCGCGAGGCGCGCAAAGTTATTTCCAAAATGATTGAAGAACATGACGATGTGTTGCTTCCTCGCCTTTACATGATGGTTTTGACCAGGCAAACCAGCGACGATACCCGGGCGAAGCGCTATTACGAGATCTACGCGGACCAGTTGGACCTTCAGGTGTTCGGCGACGAACCGTGGTGGCCGCCGGGCGGCAACCGATTGCTGAAAGATTCCTGGACGCGGGACGACATGCACTTTGTTTTAGATCCCATGATGCTAAAAGGAAAGTGACAGATAATATGTGATTTAAACGAATATCTGGACCCGTATGGGGGAAGTACATAATATCAGGGCATACAAACTGAAGTTTAAGGAAGCGAGGGACTGCTTACGTATCCGCTTCGTTAACTCGGTCCCTCCGACTCAACTCCACTCAATCGAATAATGGAACCGGAAACACAAAACAGCCTTGACTTAAGCGTAGACACGTTGCCTTCTTCCGAGGACGTGTCGTCATCGGATTCTCTGGCGGCGACAGCGAAAACTTCCAAAAAGAAAGGCAAGAAGAAAAGCGAAGGCGGTTCTGACATCGCCTTCATTGTCTGCTTCCCCGCCCTGGTCATTGCTGTGGTCACGATTGTGCTGAGTATTGTCGGCTTCCTTCCCAACATGTGGCTTGCTGAACTCTTTGCCAGTCTGCGAGCGCAGTTCATTATCATTCTTCTGCTGTGCATTTTGCCGGCGCTGTTCGTTCCGCAATTACGATTGCCGATGTTGATTTCGTGCGTATTATTCGCGGCTGTCAATGCGGCTTTCGTCGTGCCTCCGATGATTCCGAAGCCGCCTCCGAGCAAAGATCTTGAAGGTTTGACACTGGTCAATTTCAGAATCATGCAGCTCGGCATCGAAGATCCTGAGACCAAGCTGGAACCGATCGTGCAACAAATCAGCAATTCCAGAGCGAATGTTGTTTGCGTGACCGGTATTCCGAATAGATCACTGATAAAACTAAACGAAATCATGCCTTCGCAGTATCTCCATCGCGCTTTTTATAATCGCGACGACGGTTATGCTCAGGCGATCTACAGCGACGTCCCGCTGAAGGGGAGCGTGCAGAAAAAGGTTGGTCCGGAAAAACTGCCAGTCGTGTGCACTTCGATTCACTTTGACTACGCCTGGTTCCGTGTGATTATGGTTAAGCTGCCAGAACCCACAAACGATGCCACTCTTGCAAAACGAAACGAACAACTCACTGCCGTCGCCCAGGTGGTTAAATCCTTCGACGGACGCAAAATTGTTCTCGGTAATTTCAATACGACACCATATTCGATGGCATTCAGTCCATTCCTTAAGGACACCGAATTGATCGACACTCGTGACGGTGTTCAGCCAAACTATAGTCTTCTTGGACCGGTTGATGTACCGGGATTGTCGCGCGTTCCGGCGGACCATATTCTCATCAACAAACGCGTAGGACTTTTGCATCGCTACGTTTTCCCGACCGAAGGATTGACCCACCAGCCATTACTGGCTGACCTGTATCCAGGCGATCGCGATGCTGTGTTGTACCAGGAAGCATCCGAGAAGGAAGTCGAAGAAGACGCCGCTCCAGCTGCCGCAGAGCCGGCGCCAGAGAAGCCCGCAGCCGACGAGAAGAAACCGGGAAAACGTAAGAAGCGCAGCAAATAATTGCAAGCGAGTTCGTTTAAACTTGACTCGCACGAGTATCAACTATTGCCAATTAGTTGTGGCAGCAGTCTTCTTTGCGATGGAGCTTTCTTTGAGGCACGACGCCAGATTATCGTTCTTGGCGATGGCGTCGGTAATGATGTTGAGCAGCCGGTTTCCGCCAGTTGAATTCAAGTGAACTGTGTCAAGGTAATCTTTACCTTCGAATCGCGGATCGGCTGAAATATCCAGGAACTGCGCACCATATTCGGTGCTGGTGCTGGCTAGATAACCGCGGAACTCGTTCCAAAACTTATCCGGCAACAGCGCTCGGTTCGGCCATAGGCTTGGCATACCTACTACTAGAACCTTGATGTTCTCTTGTTTCAAGTAAGCCAGGTATGATTCGAAAAATTTCTTCTGGTTTTGATAAATAGGCGGATTCGAATCTTTATATCGAACTCGATACTCCTGGGTGTTATCTTTGAACGCACCCCATGAACATGCCACCACTTTCCACTGTCCAGGTTTTACTTCGCCCTGGTTTCCGTAAATCGCTTTGAGGACATCAGAGTTGCCTGCGTCACCAGCGGCTGTTTTCACGGCCGGCTCACCAGCTTCACCGGCGGCGTTTTCACCGTTTTGTTTGCCGGCTGGCTTTGCCTCGGCGGTTACTTCACCGTCTTCGGACACCACGCGCGCTGGTGTCGTCGGTAGTGCTTTGATAATCACTTCAGGAAGCCAAGCTTTTAATTGTTCGCCTGTCGTTTTCGCTGGCATGGCATTGTTGATTTGCCAATCCATCCAGCCGATCAAATCAGGAAATGCGCAGGTCGCCAACTGCCCTAATTCAACATACGGGCTGAGGTAATTAAACGCGTCAGTCGCGCTGGCAGACGGCATCGAGTTGTCGATGAAATCGCGAGGATTGACGCCGACCACAACCACTTTTGGTTTATGCAATGAGTTGAATAACGACTTCGACATCATAAATTGATCGGACACCATGGCACCGCCCATGGAGACATTGAATGCGTTAATGTCGGTTCCGATTTTGTCGTGCAGAAGTTTCTCGGTCAGTGTAGATTTTCTGTGCGTGACCGTGTCTACTGCATGATTCAAATGCTCTGCTTCGCTTGCGTAGAGCGCTGAGCCCATCTGCGAGCTGCCCATGAAGACCAGATCTGCGTCCTTGCCATCGACAAGATAGTTTCTGGTGATCCACCAGATCCAATTGCCTTCCTGACGTTTTTCGTTATTGGAATTTTGAACGATTTTGTCAGTCAAAACATTTTCGTGTTTTGGAACATAACCGGCAAGAGCCAGATTCAGCGCGCCAAACGCCAGCAGCGCAACCATGGTGCGACTGTTGATAAATTTGCGCTGTTTCTTTTCTTCCATCGTTATAGCGGGATGTCCGTTTTGAAATTGTCTGGAACGTTCTGATCGGCAAGCTCTTTGCTGCGTGCCATGTGATGACCGGACGCTTCTAAAGCGAGGCGGGTTGAGAAGGTGCCGCCCATGATGTCCACCAATTGTCTGAACAATTTGTTGCCGCCGAATGCATTCAAGTGCACGCCATCGGCGTAATCATTGAGCGAGTAAAGTGCGAAGTCGTTTAAATCAAAGGCACGTGTCTTTTTGTCCTTCGCCATCTGACGCAACGCATTGACGTAGCCCATGTATTTATAGGAACCAAGCACGCGAATGTTTTCCAGAGTGATGGGCATGTTCACTACAACCAGTTCGATGCGTTCGCGTTTGCAAAGTTCGACCAGTTTCAGCAAGAAGTAATGCTGAATGCGATAGTTTTTCAGATCAGGATTTTTGTATCGCTCTTTGTACTCAGGCGTGTTGTCGGTGAAAGTAGGTGGTGCCTTCGGATCCTGCGGACGCACTACCACAGCCAGTGGATGAATCTCTCCGGCTTTGTAGGCGGGCAAAAGTTTTATTCTGTCCCAGTAAGTGAATGCACTGATCGCAGTCGGTGCAGGAATGACTTTGTCGAAGGTTTCATTGACCTTCTCCATTACCGTCATTGAGATATCGAGCGCGTTTCCGTAGAGGAAAACATCTCGCTCCAGAATGAAATTGAGTTTGTCGAATGGCGATTTGAACAGCTTATTCCAACTGTCGTCCAGGTTGACCAGGCGATGCAGGAATTTGAACGGTTCCGTATCGACAGGGCTGGACATCGAGCTGTCATAGAAGTCTCGAGGTGCCACGCCGTAAACAACTACGTCCGGGCGCTGATGTGTCTTTAGCATCGCATGTAGTGTCATGTATGCGTCGGATGGCATCTGACCGGGAGCGGCGAGATTGTATGTTCTAAACGTGCCACCAAATTTTTCGCTGAGCAATTTATCGAGATAAACCGCTTTGTGATATTTGGCGAGGTTCAATTCTTTCTGTGTGTACATCGCGTCGCTGTTGTTGACGGCGCTCACCATAAGCGATGAGCCAAGCAATGCCACGTTGTGTTCTTCAGAACTCTGATGCAAATCGTTAAACGTCCACCAGGCCCAACCTTGATATGGGAATTTGAATTTGTCGAATTCGATTGGTGGCGAGAAGCTCATCAACAAGTTTGAAACGATGAAGATCGCAAGTGCCACGTTGAAGACGCTATAACGTCCGCTTCTAAAAGTCTCTTCGATTTTCTCTAGAGTAACCGTTCCGGTCGTGGTCGAGAGTTCCGCTTCAGTGGCGGCTTGAGGCGATCTGACTTGAGGCGAGTTAGTTTGAGATGGGCCCGTTTGATGCGAGTCAGTTTGAACTGAGTTAGATTGAAGGGAACTTGATTGAACCGAATTCGATTCAACTCGATCCGTTGTTTCCGATGGTGCCGAAACTGGTGCCAATGGTTCCAGTTTTAAAGTATCAAACTGATCGATATTTGTTGCCTGAACATCGACTGCTTTGGACTGAACAACACCACTGGCAGCAGCGCCAGGCGCGTCCGTCTGCGACGAGTTCAATGCGCCCGCCGCGTTAGGGATTCCATTGGTCGATTGGAGCGTCATAGCCCTCCGCTTTTCAAACCGGCAATCGACGAGTGTTCGCTGTCTTCTCTATTGATGTTGAGGGCAGCCGTGACTTCGTGATTCTTAGCGAGCTTTTTAGCGAGCATGTCGAGAAACAGAGCTCCACCACCGGAGTGAAGGTGAACGGTGTCGCCGAAATCTTTAAGCGCGAATTTGTTGGTCGCGTACATATCAATGTAAGTTGCGCCTTTTGATTTAGCGACACTTTCTAATTTGGTTTTGTAGTCGTTCCAGGCCGGATCGGAAATCAGTTGGCGGTTGATGTCGGTAATCGGCATGGCGACTACGACTACGTGAGTGCCGCGATCGGATGCGATAGAAAGAATGTCTTCGAGGAATTGCATTTGCGAAATGAAAGTATCGCGCTTCAGAGTTTTATATCGCTTTCTGTATTCATTGATGTTGTCTACGAATGGTGCGCGATTCTTCTCGTCGGTTGGATTGAAATAGCACTCCTCAGGCAGGATTTCGAAGGGATGATATTCCGGAAGTAATGTTCTGCGTGTGGCGATATCGGATGGTTTTACCGAAGGAAAGGTCGTCGTTAGAAAATTATTGAAACGACGAGAGAGCGAAGTCATGATGTTATCGCTGGCACCCATCGGGTAGAACATGCGTCCAAGCTCGTAGCCAAGCCGCTCTTCCCACTTCGGTGCAATCAGGTCGATGCGTTCGCTGTAGTCACCCAGGCGCGAGAGATAGCGAAATGGATCGGTTGCTTTCGGGCTCGGCAACAGGTTATCCATGAAATCGCGAGGTCCGACTCCATAGACGATTACATCAGGACGTTTTTCGTTTTTCAATAAAAACTTGGTCAACAAATAAGCGTCGGAAGGCATCTCACCTGGCAGCGCGAAGTTGTAAGAGGTGATGTCAGTGCCGGAATATTCTTTGAATTTGGATTCGAAGAAAATGCTCTTGTGGTGTTTTGCGCCATCAACTTTGATTTTGGTGAAGTCGGCATCGACTCCGTCGACTGGCACAAGAACGAGTGATGAGCCCAGAAAGACAACTTCCGGACGTTTGGTTTTCTCTTGTTGAAACTCGTGAATCGCCCATGAAGTCCAGGTCGGATATGGGAAATCTTCTGGTTTCAGCCAGCCGAATTTTGTTGCTGCCATGATCTGGCAAACAACAACAAACAATGCCAGCGCCCAGAGCGCCGAGCTCTTGTGCGTTTTGCGCAGATTGGTTGGTTCTGTATCTGGTGATGCCATTGTTTTGGTTTCAGTCATTTAGAACTGGAAGTAGATAAACCGAGGTGAGCTGTCAGGACTGAAGATGGTGAGCAAACACATAAGAGCGACCATCACTCCGACTTGCATCGCCCATGGTGGCGACTGATAGAACTTCTTGTCCTTGAGATAGTTGACGACAACTTGACCGATCATCAAAGCCGGCAGTAAGAAGACGAGCGCAGGGAAAATCAGCGGGTCGCGAATCTTCAGAACTTCAAGCTGGTTGAGGCTGAAATGCATCAGTTCGACCGGGGCTTGAGCCATCTTCGTCAGCATGGTCATAGCGATTTTTTCGGTGTCGGCTCTGAAGAATACCCAGCCGACGCAGACAAAATGGAAGGTCAAAATGACGGAGGCGATGTGATAGATCTTGCTCTCTATCACGGATTTCGGAACGCCGACTTTCTTGCAGAAGTGCTGCCACTCGCGGTGACCGATCAAGATCACGCCCTGATAGACGCCCCAGATCAAGTAGTGGAAAGCCGCGCCGTGCCACAGTCCGCCCAACGCCATCGTGATGAAAAGATTGCGATGAGTTGCCCAGCGACTGCCGCGTGAACCGCCCAGAGGAATGAATAGATAGTCTCTGAGCCAGGTCGACAGACTGATGTGCCAACGATGCCAGAAGTCGGCCGCGTTTGATGCAATATAAGGTAGGTTGAAGTTGATCGGAACTTTGTATCCGAACAAGAGCGCCGAGCCGCGTGCAACGTCGGTGTAGCCGGCGAAGTCGAAGAAAATCTGGAAGGCGAACGCATATGTGATAAGCCACAAGTCGCATGCGGAAAATTGTTCCGGATGATTGAATCCAGCTTGGGCAACCAGTGCGAGGTTGTCGGCGATAAGAACTTTCTTGGCCAGACCGACGAGGATGAGCTGCATGCCTTCATCAACGTATTCCCATTTGAATTTGCTCTTGATGTCGAGCTGGGGAATGAAGTCCTGGTACCGTTTGATCGGACCGGCGATTTGCGTCGGGAAGAAGGACGCGAACAGTGAGAAGTTGAAGAAGTTTTTGACCAGCGGTTTTCCGCGATAGACTTCAACTGCGTAGTGAATGAATTCGAATACGAAAAACGATATGCCGAGCGGCAGGAGTATGTGGAGGTGCGGTTCGCGCCAGTCGATGCCGCCGGCAGCCAAGCCTGATTTGATTGCGCCGACGGTGAAGTACGCGTACTTAAATATGCCGAGCACGATCAAGTTGGCAGCGACGACGATGCCGAGCCAGAGTTTCTTGCGGTTGACTGACCTGGCGATAAACGGAACAAGCAGGAAGTTGCCCAGCGTCAGTCCAAAAATCAGGATGCCGTAGACCGGCTTCCATGACATGTAGAACACATAGCTTGCCACCAGAAGCAGTGGCACGCGCAGTTTGTGAGGCGTCACCCAATAGAGTAGAAAAACCACCGGGAGGAAGACAAGATACTGCAGGCTGTTGAATAACAAACTAACTTCTCCTTGGACTCCGAAACCTAAGCTGCGCGCGTTCCAGATGAGTTATCAATGGATAACGAGTCACATGATATCGGCTTGTTTTCAAGAATTCCAGAAGGCAGCGCCCGTCTTAACTTAAAACGTTTATAGTATCTAATTGCCGCATGGCGTAATGCACGCGCAGCTCACGATCTCCGGCGCTTGACTAGTTCGATTAGAACAATGTTGTTGTAAGTAGATAAAAAGCAAATCCACTTACTTGTTAATCATAAGAAGTTTCACATCTGAGCTAGCGCTCAGTCAGGCATCTTGCCTGTCTTGGCGAAACCTTCAGGTATAAGTTGATAGCCGCCACCATAGACGGTTTTTATGTACTTACGCTCTGTGGTTTCCAATCTCGTTCTCAGGTGTCTGATATGAACGCGGATGGTGTCGACATCATCGTCCGGAGAGTAGCCCCAGACTTCTTCCAGCAACTTTCCAGTGCTGACGGTTTGACCGTGATGTTGCATCAAGCAGTGCAAAATTTCGAACTCTGTCGGAGTCAATTTGACGATTCTATCTGCCACTTTGGCCTGCAGATTCTCTGGTATCAGAGTGATTTCACCAGCGGTGAGAATCTCTGGAAGCGTTGCCGAGTGAGGCACGGAGCCTGCTCGTCTGAGCAACGCCCGGACGCGAACTTGCAACTCGGGAATCTCAAAAGGCTTAACCAGATAGTCGTCAGCGCCGGAATCAAATCCGGTGACTTTATCTTTGGTCATGCCGAGCGCTGTCAGCATGAGGATTGGAATCGGATGCGTTGCCGGATTCTGACGCATTCTCTGACAGACGGTAAAGCCGTCCAGATCAGGCATCATCACATCTAGAACAATCATGTCCGGATGATTTTGTTGCGCAAGCGCCAGACCTTTAATGCCATCGCTAGCGGTTTCAACGTGATGACCGAGCAGTTCGAGGTTGATTTTCACCAACTCGGCGATGGCGTGGTCATCGTCTATTACCAGAATTCTTGCCAATGTCGTCTTCGCATCCTAGATATTAGTCAGTACGAGTAACTGCTAATTTTACTGGAATTTTTGTGATTTTCGGTCCTTTATCAGCGTCATTACGTAGAACTGTGAGGTTTACCACTTGACCAGCGGATTTTTTCTCAATGTATGTGAACAAATCATCCACATTTCGGACCTGGATGTTGTCAACAGCAACAATCAAATCGGCGAGACTTCGATCGTATTGCTTGATGTACATGATCTTGCCGCTCGCCGTTTTGCCAATCGGATAATTGACCAGCCGCGGCACCCTGAGACCCGCCTCGGTAGCCGGACCCTTTGGATCTATTTGAATCACTCGCAGCCCGGCCAGCACTCCAGTCTGCACGCGCACACCTTCAGGGTGCAGCACCATGATTCCCAGATCCGGTCTTCTGACCACGCCGTGCAAAATCAGCTCAGGCACAAGAGTTTTGGTGATATTGGATGGAATAGCCAAACCAATTCCGGATGAGCTGCCGGAACGACTGAGGATGGCAGTGGTGATGCCTATCACTTTCCCCTGCGTATCGAGCAGCGGACCGCCCGAGTTGCCGGGGTTGATGGCGGCGTCGGTTTGAATGATGCCTTTGATCACTCTTTTGTTTGGCGTTTGAAATGTTCTATTCAAACTGGAAACGATTCCAGCTGTCATGGTGTGGTCCAGACCAAATGGATTGCCTATCGCGAACACGCGGCGACCAGGTTGCAGATTGGACGAGTCTCCCCATTCAACGAAGCTGAACTTCTTTCCGGCTTGCGCTTCGATTTTTAAAACGGCAAGATCATTGGATGGATCGACGCCGATCACACGCGCAGGCAAACTGCTTCCGTCGAAGAACGTCACCTTTACTGCTTCGGAGTCGCCAATTACGTGATTGTTAGTGACGAGGTGACCCTCGGCACTGATCACGACTCCAGAGCCGATGCCCTCTTGTTGGGCCTCATGACCGTAGAAATAAACTTGTTCGGCTGTCTGTAATGGCGCAATGTTGACGACGGCCTTGTAACTTTTCTCGTAGACCGACACATTCACTTTCTCGTCGGGCGTGAGAGAAACCGGTGATGCCTTCACGGTTTTCGGCACCCCCACCGGGGTTGCCAGTTTCTTGTTGACAGGCGCCGCCTGGGCCGCTTGCGCGTTGCTGCTGGACGGACTGGTATCCTCTTCAGGCGCAACCATCGCTATCAAAACCAAGGCGGCAAGCGACGCACCGGAGAGAAGAAGAGTCCCTTTTGACTTACTCATTTGTGATCCTCCACTGAATTCACCGACGCATCGACTTCATGCTTGTTTCCACAAAGTGCACGAGAAGTCGCTTTCTGAACTTTCATTTATCCGGGACAGTCAAACAGCCTTACGACTTATGGTATGACGATATTTCATTCTTCGCTTGGTCTGCTATTGGCATTGGCAGAATCGTTTGTGTTACAGGCTTTCTCCTCGGTTGCAGCCGCAGAGGCTGATTCTGGTGGCGCCTTGGCCTTGTCACCCAGTTTAGCTTCGGTTCCTTCCAGTATTCTTTTTATGTTGGTCTTGTGACGGAGAACAACATAAACCGCAGCGACCAGAGAAAAGACTAGCACCGCCGGCGGTGCGCCGCACAAATACATAATCACCGGGCAAGAGATCGCCGCCACTACCGATGCCAGTGAAACAATCTTCGTGGTCAGAACAATCAATATCCACAGACCGAATGTCAAACTGGCTGCCATGATGTTTAGACCATACAATGTGCCCAGAGTAGTAGCCGCACTCTTGCCGCCTGTGAAGTTCAAAAAGATCGACTTGCTGTGACCGACGATAGCTATGATTGCCACCAATACCGGTATCACCTGCGGATAGTAAAACGGCAAGGTGCTCCAGACCGGACCTTCTAACATCTGAGAGGCATAGACAGGCACAAAGCCTTTCATGATGTCGACTATTAGAACAAACAGCGCCGCGCCTTTGCCGGCTGCACGCAGCACATTGGTGGCACCGGTAGAGCCACTGCCAATCTGACGAATATCGACGCCCTTAACGACCTTGACCACCCAGTAGCCGGTAGGAATTGCACCCAGCAAATAACCCAGGATAATAATTCCAGCGGCGTACGCGATGTTCATCTCAGTCCTTCGTTTTCTTAGCCCGGGCAGCAATTCGGATAGGCGTTCCGGCAAAGCCGAATGCTTCTCTGATTTTGCGCTCTAAGTAGACTTTGTAGTTTGCGCCCAACAATTTTGGATCGTTGACGAACAATATAAATGTTGGGGGTGCCGAAGAGACTTGTGTGGCGTAATAGACTTTGAGGCGCTTGCCGCGTTTACTCGCCGGTGGTGGCACAAGCGCATAAGCTTCTGCAATCACCTGGTTGACGAGCGTCGTTGTGATGCGGCGATGCGTTTGAGCGTAAGCTCGTTCGCACGCCTCCAAAATCTTCTGAACGCGGATTCTCGAAATCGCACTGGTGAACAGCACTTCGGCATAACCGACGTGACGCATTTCTTTCTGCACGATCTCGATCATCTCGTTCATGGTCGTCGAAGATTTGTCTTCGATCAAATCCCATTTGTTGAAGACAATGACGACGCCGCGCCCTGCTTCTTCAATTTTTGCTGCAATTTTTTGATCTTGATCTGTAATCGGTTCGGCTGCATCAAGCACATGAACAGTCACATCTGAGTGGTCGATCGCTCGAATGGCGCGAACAACGGCGAATCCTTCAATACCGTAATCGACTCGCGATTTTCGCCGGATACCGGCGGTGTCAACCAGTGTGATATCGCGTCCATGAAAAGTAATCGGCGTATCAATGGCATCACGGGTGGTGCCGGCTACAGGTGAAACAATTGTTCGTTCCTTCCCGCACAAAACGTTGAGAATCGAAGACTTGCCCACGTTTGGCTTGCCGACGATAGCAATAGAAAACGGTTCACTATTGATATCAGCTTCGCTTTTGATGATTTCGTTTCCGTCTTCATCCAGCAATGGTTCGTATACGATCTTCGAACTCTTGGTGAAGTTGCCGACGATCACGTCGAGCAAATCGCCTACGCCGCCGGTTCCTCGGGATGCGGAGAGCGAATGCGGTTGACCCAGTCCCAGCGAAAAGAATTCCGGTACGTTGAGTTCTTCATTGGGTCGGTCGATTTTATTGACCGCCAGAATCACCGGTTTTTTGCTTCTTCTTAAAAGATTGGCTACATCTTCGTCTTGACCGGTAGGTCCTTCTTTTCCATCAACCATAAAAACAATTACATCAGCTTCATCAATCGCAAGTTTGACCTGTTCACGAACATTGGCAGCCATCGGCTCTTCACTATTCGTGATGATTCCGCCTGTGTCGACCAGTACAAAATTGTGACCGGACCAATCAGTTTCAATATATAAACGATCGCGAGTTACACCAGGACGGTCGTCGACAATGGCATGGCGCCTGCCAAGGCAGCGATTAAAGAAAGTAGATTTCCCGACATTTGGTCGACCAACGATCGCGACCACATTCTTGGACATGTTAAAACAACCTCTCTGGTCGTTTTACTATATCAAGATTTATCGTCTGACTTGTTTTTTCCGGTAAAGGGAGATGAACCGCCGCCTTTTGGTCCGAACTTTCCGCCGAGTTTCGGCCCGTTTTGTTCGAGCCAGCGAAGAAGCGTGTCCTTGGCTGTGTTCAAGTAAATTGAAGACTCAGTGTCGCCGCCTTCCAAATCAGGGTGAACGCTTGTAATCTGGCGCTTCCACTCTTTGTTGACTAATTCTTTTGTAAGGTCTTCGGCACGAACACCCAGGATCATGCAGGCTTTGCGGATTTCGGGTGGAATATGTTTGGACAAAACGGAAGCGTTGGTGGTGCTGGACGCCAGATTAGCTGTAGCCGGTGCATCTCCCGGCGCGGCCTGTGCGGCTTTGGTGCCGACAAACTTCCTGCTTAATCCCGGGATCGGCTTCTTGCCTTTCTCGTCCTCTTCGCCATCCGGTGCCGGCGGGGTGCGGACGGTTTGGTCGTCACTCTGCTCGTGCGATGCGGAGATTCTGTTAGCGATCAAATCGCGAAGCTCGGCATCGGAAACAGGCGCAGCTGCTGGATCTACAACGGGTGACTCCATTGAATTGTCACTCATCTCCTCAAAGTTTATTTGGATTGGTTCGTTGAGAACATCGATGCTTCCTAGTTCGGCAAGGTCTTCGAGACTGTCGAAAATGTCCAGCTTGTCGAGGTCGATCAATTCGTCAATGAAGTCAAGCGCGCCGTCCGACTTTGGCGGCTCAGGTTGGACGACATCGATGATGCCATCGTTTTCGCCAAACATCCTTGTCTCAGCAGGCGCATCCTCGCCAATCGGATGACCATAAGCGTCCAGGGCGGGCTGTGCGAACTCCGACAGCTGGTTTTCATCGAACATATGTTGAACTTCTTGAGAAGGCTGCAAGTCCGTATCTGGGTTGAACGCCTTCATCTCCATTGTGAACTCGGGAAACAATGCCGGTTTCTTCACCGGTTTCAACCCGGCATTCGGTTGCACGGTGTCATCGGGGAACGTCGAGCGCGGTATGCGCTGCTCCGTTGGCTGGATGGTTTGCTCCGGAAACGATGGTATATCCGGTCGAACCTGGTTCGGATGCAAGGTCTCGTCGCGTGAGACTGGCTTTGCAGGCTGTGGAATCGGTGGCGGTCCGGAGACTGCGGGCTTCTGGAGCTCTGGACCAGGCGCATCAGCGCTGGTTATCGCGTACTCGGTAAGGTTGCGCGAGAAATCTCTGATCGACGAAACGCCCATGCTGTAGACCGTTTCTAGATCTCTCCAGCTCAAAGATTCTAACGGGTTGAAGGTGGAAGCCACATATGGCCCGGTGCGAGCGAAGTTTTGAACCTGATCGGCCTCCGAACCCCAGCCCTGGGCGGGCGTCTCGGCGACAATTTCTTCGTTGGCTGCCGGCTCTGGCGGATGATTCTGATTGCGAATCTCGACATTGGGCATCTGCTGATGCATCTCGTAGTACTGACCAGGCGTGTGAACCTCCTGGTCGCCGGTGGCGAGATGTGAAGGTTGTCCGCTGAACTCGCCTGTCATTTCTTGCGAAAGCGGCTCCAGCTCCGAGTGACCTTCTGGTTGCTGCACGGTCTGCGCTCCAGGCGGAGGGGCGGCGCCCTCGTCGCCCTTGCTGTCGGCAATCCCTTTTTGATATCCAACATGAAACGCGTTTTGCAGCTGCAAAGCGAGCATGTCTGCCTCTTGCTGCAACTCTGCCAGTTTCGCTTCCAATTCCAGAATCAAAGATTCGTGCTGGCTGTTGGTCGCTTCGAGCAGCATGATGTGCTCGTTGTTGGCGCGATGATTGCTAATCAATTCTTCGAGCCGGAGCGCCATCTCGCGATTGATGCTCTCCATCTCTTCGTTAGTTTTTGCGGGGCGACCTGACTGTGACGCCAGTTGCCGTTTGATTTCGGCTGACTCAGCCTCCATCTCGCGCATTCGATAATTCAAAGCTTCGTTGATCTTCTCGAGTCCGGTCACACTGCGGGTCAAATCGGTTTTGTCTTCCTCAAGCGAGACTACCTGGGCGTATGCGCCTTCCAGTTCGTTCTCCAGGTGCTTGACTTGGTCGTCGGATTCAGAACTGAGCAGCGCTTTCATCTGTTCGTTCAGTGCTTCATCATTCCCAGGCATCGCTGCCAGCTCTTGCGAAGTGCTGAGCCTGTCCTGCAGGTTTCTGACCTCGGCTTCAAGCTCAGTGAGCCGTGAATGCTGCTCGGGCACCGGCTGAAACGTCACATCACCGCCGCGGGCGTTGATGATTAGCTGCATGAACTCCGGGTTCTTCGAGATATCGCCGTGCGACGCCTTCGCTTCTTCGGCGACGGTGTAAGGGTTGACGTCCCATCCTCTGTCTCTGACAGATTTGATGGCGCTTTCCACTTGGGCTCTAGTAATGGTTTCTTGTTTGGTTACGTTCTCGGACATTTCGTTAGTTTGCCGTGCTTGTCAACACGAGAGTACGCTCGACGGGGTGGTGGGCGAGCTGAACAGTCAGTATAGCCACTCCTATATTTTATTTCTTCCCTCTTTAAACGAAAAAACAGTCAATTTTTCTGATAACTTATTCTGAAGTTGAAAGTGGAGCGCTTCGAGCAACAGAAGCGAATGAAATGACGGAACTTTCAGATCCGAATTATCAGAAGTCGCAACGAGCAAGACTGAGAATTCATGGGCGCGTGCAGGGTGTTTTTTACCGCAAAAGCGCCGAGGAGAAGGCTAATAGCCTTGGACTTTCGGGTTGGGTACGAAATATGGAAGATGGCAGCGTTGAAGCTTTCGTCCTTGGACCCTCGGATGTAATCGAAACCTTCGCATCCTGGTGCAAAACCGGCCCCTCCGGCGCCCGAGTCGACACCGTCGACCTGGTTTGGAAAGAAGCCGTCGGGGATGCCGACGAAGAAGTCGAGTCTGGAAGCCGCTTTCGCGTCTCCGGTCACTGGTGACCAACGCCTCTTGCCGCTCGTATCGTAGGCACTGTATTAGTTGTATCTCCTGAAACTGAACTGCTTGCGTCGGAACCTGAACGGCTTATCGTCGAAACCTGAGCATGGCTGCTGCTTCTCTCCGTTTAATATCGCAGAAGAATTGTGATATTGAAGTCCGGAAGCCGATTTCGCTCGCCGATTTTTATACTTGTATTGAGAAAAGCGCGCGTCAGAACCGCTTTGTCGCCTTCGGCAAAATCATTTTGAAAAATTGGTGGTCTGTCACACGGATCTTAAGTTGCGGCAGTAAATTGAGTCCCATGAAAAGAACGCCGACGACATCACGGTTTCCGGGGGGTAAGTTACTGGCGAACGAAATAAACGTTTCTAATTAAGGAGAATTCCAAATGAGTTCAGAAATCGAAAACGAAGTACCAGCCGCTCGCGCCGGCGCCGATTCGACCGCCTTTAGTAATGTCCAAGCAGATGTGTTTAAAGGTTTTGAAAATTTTACTAGTGTTAAGAGTGCAATGACTGACACCACCAGTAGTGCACTACCATCTCTGGAGTTGGTCGACGATTCGAAAACTTCAGGAACTGACAGTCAGGGCGAAGCGCCGAAAGACCGTCGCAACGAGGAGATCTTCATTCCCGGAGCGCCTAGACCCGGCGAGCCTAGAGCAGTAGGTCAACAAGATTTCCAAACCCCAGCGCCACCAAAACCCGAGGTCCTCCAGGGACCCATGCCTGACGACGGATCGAAAGATACTCCACGGCAAGAAGGTGTTACTAACCCCCGCCAGAGATAAATTGCCGGCAAAGCCGTCTGGTCAATGTTCGAACAATCTCAGTGCGCATTCAGCTCAGCTGTTTGCGCACTGATTCTATGTTGCGGTCTCACCGTTTCCGGTTCAATTGCACAAGTCTGGATTGCTCTAGGCCTGGTTGCGCAGATTTTGCGTTCTTCGCAAACGATCCTTTGAGTTGCGTTCGGATTTCGGACTACTGAGTTTCAAACGAACAAGGTAAACTAACTGGGACGCGCTAAAAACGAATAACTCAACAGAAGAAACTATTCGCGCGGTCAAGTTCGAAAACATTTGCGGGCAATAGACTTTTGTCAGGAGCTGGTGTGAGCGATACTTTCGACCAATCCGAGACCATCTTGAAGCTCCGCGAAACTGTTGAAGAGTTGACCGAGAAGTTAGCGAGCGTGCAAAAAAGTCATAGTGCTTTGACGCTGCGAATTCAAAAGATCATTACAAGCTTTCCTTCCGGTCTGATTATCGTCAATCAGGATTTTCAGATCGAGGCTCTCAACAAGCTCGCAGTGTCGTTCTTCGAATACTCGCTAGATGAACTGGTGCGACAGCCGCTTTCACTTTTGTTTCCCGAGATGGAAAAGTTGTCCATCAATCTTGAGCCGGTTCGAACTACTGCGGTTCGAAAAAGTGGTGACTCGTTTCCTGCGGAAATTCTTGTGACCAGTCTTGAAATCAAGGGTGCGGAGCGTCTTTTCGTAAACATTCAGGATGTTACCGAGCGCCAGCGATTGGATCAGTTAAGAGCCGATTTGGTTTCCACTGTCAGTCACGACATTCGGGCACCACTTACTTCTGTTCGCCTGACTTTGGACATGTTGAGTGGAGGGCATTATGGAACTCTCAGCGAAAGAGGCGACAAGAACGTTGAAACAGCGCTCTCTTCGGTGATCTATCTCGACTCACTGGTGAAGAACTTACTTGCTGCGGACACTATAGAAAGAGGCGGCATTCAGATTGTTCCCATTGATACTACTGTTGGTGCCATCGTTACGAAGTCTGTTTCTACAGTGAATTGCGGCAAAGAAAAAGCATCCGTTGAGTTTGATTGTGATTACACTAATGATGCGATTCGCGTTGATGAGCAAAGTGTGATTCAAGTTTTAATCAATTTGCTGACTAACGCGGTGAAGTATTCGCCGAATAACTCGGTCGTGCGTGTGGAAGCGGGAATCGAAGGTTTGGAAGCGCGGTTTAAAGTAAAAGATCAGGGTCCGGGCATTCAGCGAGAATTGCAAAATAGAATTTTCGAGCGCTACATACAGCTGGATCAACACAAATCTGTGAGCAGTCATGGATTCGGTCTCGGTCTGGCAATCTGCAAAGAAATTGTCGAGAAGCATGGCGGGCGGATCTGGGTTGAGAGTGAACCGGGCAAGGGCAGTCAGTTCATTTTCACCATTCCATTCTCTTCCGATTGATTTGTTTTTCGTCTTTGAGCGTGTGGTATGTCCTAGTGTGAGAACGAAAAGGTTTTGCGAAGACAGTGAGTCGAATTCTGCTAGTGGAAGATGATGAGAGAACTGCCGCCTCGGTGATGGATATTCTTCTTTCGCAAAATCACGTCGTCGATCTGGTAGTCACCGGTCCTGAAGGTTTAGAATGCCTTCTCGGGCACCACTACGAACTCGCCATTCTAGACTGGGGCTTGCCGGGAATGGAGGGCTTTTCGATTTGTAAGGCTTATCGAAATAGTGGTGGCACGTGTCCCGTTTTATTTTTGACAGCGCAAAACGAATTGCCTAAAAAAGTCCAAGCACTGGATATCGGCGCTGATGATTATCTCTGCAAGCCGTTTTCGCTTGCAGAACTTCTTGCTCGTGTGAATGCTTTGCTGCGAAGACCGCCCCAGGAAGAAAGCAAAACAATGAGATCCGGAAATCTTGTTGTTAACATCGGAACCGGCGAAGTGCGGATTGGAGACAATGTGGTCGCATTTACGGCGGGTGAATTCCGACTGCTGAATTTGCTGATGCAGAATCCCAAACAAGTTTTTTCAGTGCCGGCGATTCTGGATAAACTTTCCGTCGCGGAGCCTGAATCCACGGAAGCCGGCATTCGCCAGATGATTATGTGTTTGAGGAAAAAACTGGTGACGGACGGCCACGATCAATCGATCAAAACTGTCAAAAATGCCGGATATGTTTTCGAGCCTGCTTCTTTTGTTGCAGAGGCTGATGATGACAAGGTTTCTGTAGGTTAAGCGCGCATATGGATAAAGCACAAACTTGTCCAGTCTGCAAAAATCCGAGAAAGAGCGACGGTTCCGGAAGCCTGACTCAATGGATCGTAACTTGCGAATGTGATTTGAAGGCTCTGCGGGAGTCGGCGCAAGGGCTCACTTCTTCAGTGTGCACACGATGTGGAAAAAGAACACGCGAGGCCTTGCCAGGATCGTTTTCTCAATTTATTTTTTCGTCCGACTGTTGCAGTTGCTCGCAAGAAGAACTTCAGCGTCATGTCGATGCAGGCGCTATTGATGCCGATCCTGACACGCGTTTAAAAACCCAGAGCACACCTGCAGGCAGAAAACTATTTCGAGACGAGCAATCTGAATTTGAGCAGGACGGTTTAGATAACTTTGGTAGCTCTACCAATGATGGGCTGCGTGGAGCTGATGACGAGCTGTCTGGCGCGGATGGCAGCAAATTGAAACAGTCGTCAGTTTTGACTTCAATTCAAAAATCAATTTTGGAAGCTGCCGATGCGCAACAAGCAGAACCGAAACGCCAACCGGCAACAGGAGTGCTTCTCCTTGCTGGATTAGTAGTGGTTGCAGTTTTTGCAATCGGGTTTAGCATGACGTCAGGTTTGTTCCGCGCGCCGGAGCGCAACGTTGCCACTCAAAAGATTGCACCTCCTGACGAAACATTGTCGGATCGTATGCGTTTGTACGAAGACGAAAAGTGGACGCTGTTAGCCCAAGATGGGGTGCCGTTTTACGACGGCGGACCGGAAATAGTCGAGGAAGATTTTGGGGTTCTCAATCAATATAAGAATGTTCGTTCACTGCGATTGCTGCGGTCGGAAAAAATAACCGGTGCCGGATTTGCACTTGTTAGAGACAAGAGAATTGGAGCGATCAATTTGAACTCGCGAGAATTTACAGACGAAGGCATGACAGAACTCGCCCGCTTCAAGGGTCTTCAGCTTCTGACTCTGGGCTTCTTTTACAAAGTAACCGATGCCGGAATGTCGCGTTTGGAAACTCTACCGGTTTTAAAACAGCTGGTGTTCAATCACGCGCGGTTGCCTGACCATACTTTGTCAACGGTGATCAAAATCAAAAGTCTCCACGAAGTCGGTTTTGCTGTTTGCGAGAATCTCAAGCATGAGCAACTGAGCCAGCTTTCAAAACTTCCGAATCTTCAAAAAGTAAGATTGTGTACGCAAGATATTACCAATGCTGATTGTTTGACGATTTCGCGTCTATCGAATTTGCAAGAGCTGGACCTGATCAACAATAAAATCAGCACCACCGGTGTCGAACATCTGGTCAAACTTCCGCTCACCAGGCTGACCTTGTCTGGCAATCCGATTTCGGACAAAGCTTTAAATGCATTGTCCAGGGTCAAAACGCTGAAACTGCTAATGGTGGCAAATTGTCCACAACTGACTGAAGAGGCGAAGATCGCTTTTCAGAAAGCGCTGCCGAAGTGTCAACTCCTCGAAACGGTTTCAGATACTCAGTAACAGCGCGCTCAATGCGTGGCGGACAATAAAGACGCGCGTTGGTTTAAACGATCCCAGTTATTCATCCGGTCGAGCGGGTCTACCTCGCGCCGCTTTCGGGAAAGCTCGCCGGCACCGCCGTCAACCGCTCCAGGCAACCGTTCTGGCTATTAACCGATCAAGCGTGACCCGGGCCCTTCGAAGATTTTGTATGCTTCTTTCAGTTTTGATGATTCGACGTAATCAGCCATGAGAGTCGTAGTCACTTGTCCCGGTGCTTCTGACGGTGGCGTATGCGGCATTGGTCGGTTTCGTTCGCCACTCGGTGCTGGGGCTGGTGGTGGTGCAGGCGGTTCCGGTCTTGCCATTGTTGCCGTCGGCGGAACTCGAGTGGGCTCGGACATCTCGTGACCGCGCTGGTCATCGTTGATTCTGCCAACGCCTGAATCCTGCGGCATTCTCTGAGCGACTTCAGGCACATGAGGCTGCGCCATCGGCGGAGATGTCGCCATCCCCGAGTCGCCAGAGCTACTAGACTTTTTTGCGGAGTGATCTCCTTGCGGAGAAGGCGCATCGGCCATGACTTTCACAACCACGCGAATTTCTTCGTTCCGCATATCTTTGTATGCCTGAATCAGATTGTTTGTTTTGTTCTCAATCGACTTCTGGAAGAACTCGCGATTGACGCCGATGGTCAAAGAGTTCGATTCGAAGCGAACAGGGAACGCGTGCATTGAAACTAAACTGTATGCCGGGATGCTGCGCTTGTGCAGAGCGTCGAGCAAGTCGGACCAGAGTTGTTCCAATTGACCGTGACTCAATTCGCCGGCGCCGCCGCCAGCTGCAGCCGGTGCGATATTCGCCGGAGCCTGTGCAGTGTCCGCCGGAGCGGGTGCGCTAGCCGCTGGAGCCGGAGCCTGAGCTGGTTGTGGTGGCTGTGAGTACGCTGGCTCCACTGGTGGTGCCGAAGCTTGTTGCGGTGCCTGCGAGTACGATGGCTCCACCGGCGGTGCTACGGCCGGCTGAGGTGGTTGCGCATAAGATGTTTGTCCAGGCATTGCTGCTGCTGCCGGATCTTGCAAGTAAGGTATATCGCCATCATCACCGGAGTTGCTGACACTTTCGTGCTGATATTCTTCTTCTTCGTCTGAATCGTCGCCATATATCAACGCTGGGGCTGGAGGCAGCGCCGGCAGAGTTTGAACCGATGAAACCACGACATCGGGTGAACCATCATCTTCTTCTGAATCGTTATTTTCGAACGACTCGCCGTCGCCGACTTGGGCTGAGGACGATTCAGGCTGGGCGGCTTGCGGTTCTGCGCTGGTCGTTTGAGTTTGTACCGGCGCTGATTGCGGTTCCGAACTGGTCATTTGATTTTGGACCGGTGCCGATTGTGGTTCAGACGCGGCCATTTGATTTTGAACTGGTGCCGATTGCGGCTCCGGACTCGCAACTGGAGGCTGCGCGGCATGCGGCTCTGCGCTGACGGTTGTGTTTTGCGGTGGAGCGCTGGCAGGAGCAGCTTGCTGTGGTTGTGGCGCGTAACTCTGCACCGGCGGCTGTTCTACAGCTGGTCTATGATGCGGCAACACTTCTTGTGCCGGTGCTGCAGGTTGGCGGTGATGCGGCAAGACTTCCTGTTCAGGCGCCCCTTGCTGTTGTCTATGAGGCAACACTTCGGGACCTGGCGATTGTTGTCTATGGTGCGGAAGCACTTCGCCGCCCGGTGGTCCTGCAGCTGGACCCGCAGCTGGAGCCGGTCTCGGTGGAGTCGATTGAGTCCGCTGGCTGGCTGACGCGACACCGCCACCTTCAGCGATCTGCTGTTCAAGCTGATTGATTCTCGTTTCCAACTGTTTCACAGTTGAGATGTCGTGGCGATGGCAGATCGACAGCAGTGCAATCTCGAGAGACATCGATGGTTGCGTAGAACGTTTTAGCGACTGTTCCAATTCATCCAGCGTTTCCACCATCTGCGTCAGCTCAACGCGTTCAAACGATTTCGCTTGTTCGACTAAACCTTCGAGATACTGAGTGGAGCCGAGCACAAAACGGCTTGTTTCGCCGCCTCCGCTGCTCTGCGTTATGTAAGAAGCTTTGGTCAAATTGAGGAAATGCTTAGCCAATTCCTGCGCAATCAGCGCCGGCTCTCGTCCTTGCATGACCAGCGCGGTGATGGCATCCAGAACTTCTTTACCGGATCGCTCCATGATGCCTTTGCTAATCGTAAGCAGCACGTCTTCATCGAGCGCTCCTAACAGAATGAGCAAGTCCTTTTGCGAAACAGGTTCGCCTGGTCGAGCAAGCAGACTGGCTTGATCGAGCAACCCAAGCGCGTCTCGCAAGCCGCCGCCTGAGCGTCGTGTAATCAAGTCGAGCGCTTCTTGTTCAATTTCGATATTCTCTTTCTTCGCTACCTCTTTAAGGTGCACCGAAAGTTCGTCAAGATTGACCAGGCGGAACATCAATCGCTGGCAACGACTCAAAATCGTCGGCGGCACCTTGTGCTCTTCCGTGGTGGCAAGAATGAAGATAACGCCCGGAGGCGGCTCTTCGATGGTTTTCAGAAGCGCGTTGAACGCTTCCTTTGTGAGCATGTGGCATTCATCGACGATGTAGAGCTTGAATTTGCCGCCCTGCGCCACGAGCGGAGCGCGCTCAATGATCATGCGGGCATCATCGACACTGTTGTTGGAGGCAGCGTCAATCTCGAAGACGGACGGTGAGCTGCTTTCCTTAACTTCAATACATGAGGTGCAAGTCAGGCATGGCGTGACCGTCGGGCCGTTGTCGCAATTCAGCGACTTTGCCAGGATGCGAGCCGATGAGGTTTTGCCCGTGCCTCGTGGTCCGGTGAAAAGATATGCATGAGCTATACGTTTGTTCTCAATCGCATTGGTCAGCGTTTTGACCACTGAGCTCTGACCGACCAGCTCGCCGAGCGCCTGCGGGCGATGCTTGAGATATAGAGGTTGATATTTCGATTGTTCCATCTTCAAGCAGCCTGTTGAAATTCGCCTGCTCGCCGCCCAGGTGGCGGAAAAAAGCATGGCAGTACAATATATATTCTGAGGGCGTCGTACAAAGATAAATCGTAACCGATTGGAATCGTTTATCTCTTGGAAAACTTTCGCAGGTCGATTAAAAAGTTTGTTGATCTCACAGAGTCTTGTCAGTAATGGGTAAGTTTCCAATAGCCAAGCGCAAGATTGACATGATAGTTATGAAGAAAAAATTTCCCTCACTTCTTGCAACTCTGACAGTGGCAATTTTTGTGACGAGCTTTTCGGTTGGTTGTTCTAAACCAAATGTCACTTCTGGTGGTGCCAATGATGCGGCTGCCGCGGATACGAACGACAACGATCCAAAAGTCACCAACCTGAAAGGCACCGAGAAGGCAATGCTTGCTGCCGGCTGCTTTTGGCATGTAGAGTCCGGGCTGCAAAACATTCCCGGTGTGGTTGAAACAACCGTTGGATACACAGGCGGTACTACAAAAGAACCAACTTATGTTTCAGTCTGCGCCGGCAAAACGGGTCATGCTGAGGCTGTTGAGGTGTCATTCGACCCGAAGAAAGTCTCTTACGAAACGATACTGAACAAGTTTTTCGACGAACATGATCCAACCACTGTTGATGCGAAACGCAGTTACCATGGCGGTCAGTATCGCTCGGAAATTTTTTATTACAACGATGAGCAAAAGAAAATTGCAGAATCTGTAAAAGCCGAACGCGAAAAGAAGCACGGAAAGCCATTCTTCACGGAGATAGAACCGGTTGCGCCCTTCACGATTGCGGAAGATTTCCATCAAGACTATCTGAAAATTCGTGGATTGAATCAGTGCAGGTAACCATTGCTCGGAATGGTTACGTAGATAATGCCGAAACAATTTCCCAAATTCGCGAGGGAGACTTTTCGTACAAAGGATGGAGCTCTCGAAAACGACGAGTGGGCGGCGATTTCCAGAAGCCCTATTTAGCAGTTTTGAGGACGACGGGAATGGGATCTGACCATTCTTCGATTCAAAATGTCCAATTTTCTGCAATCATGAATTCTTCCAGTGTTAAACAACGCACCTGAAAATATTCGCAGATATTCGGAATTTTTACCGCATTCGGTTTGGACAGTTCCATTGTTACGACAGCTTTTTTTTCAACCGCTGCTTTAGCTATGACAAAGGGGTCAGCGTTGCGGCCACCAGTCAATAGCTTTTTTTGCTCAATATTTTGCTGGAAGTGACTGACTTGATAGATCCTTGAGACAAAGGCCGCCTCAGCGGCATTGGGAGTTGAGAAAAGCAACTTCTGGTCAGCTGCCCATTGAACCAGACTCTCAACGGGACCGTCATTAACCTCATGAAATACTTCTCGTGTCGAAACGATTTTTCCATCAGTGACAAGTTCGTCGAATTGCTTCCAAAGGCTTGGGAACCGGTGTCTATAGTAGTTCTTGAACAGGGTGGAAAGCGGAGACGTGTCGAATACGTACACCTACACACCGCCTTTTTCAAAATATTCTTCAAGTACACCAACGTTCTTAGGTTTGGTGACTAGATATTCAGCAAGCTCATTTTCGTTGATTTTGTTTCTATGGAATTGCCTCAAAGCCAAGCCTACGTAGCCCTTCCCCAAATAAGATAGTTTAGTCCAGTAATAATCTCCTCCGCTGCCACCAGTCTGATGTTGCAGATTCCAACGTTGAACCGCAGTGTTGTATTGCCTAGCTTGTATGAGTCCCTTGTCCAAAAATCGACGAAAAATTGTTTCTCGACTAACATGAAATAGACTTGCAAGTGTCTCTGCCGATCTTTCGGAGTTATCTAGCAAGGCACTTGCTTTGTTAAAAGCCTCACCGGGGAGGAGAAACTCTGAAGCGAAGCGATTGCAGATAATTTCTATTTGCTGCTGTTCGTCCGAAAGATTATTGATGTAGCCAACATCTATTGGATCAATTCCACTTGTATGGAACAAGAGATGTGCCAGCTCGTGAAAGTAAGTGAAAATTTGGCGAGTTTTGGCCGATGAATTGTTCACGTATATAATCGGGAAAGTTGTGTCGTAGAGACAAAATCCTGAATATTCGTCGAGCTTAAATGCATCCTTGAATACGAAAATTCCAACATTCAACAGTGCTGAACGCCATTCCTTCAGCGCAGTGTCAGTGTCGTTCCATTTCTGTTGATCTTCGATGGATATACCAATAAAACTCCGCACTGCCGCTGCCATTTCTTCAATGCTTGAGTTCGGCGCGAAGTTTAAATCCCGCGTGATGAGCCTTGAAGAGGGATTTTTACCTTCAGTGAGTTCGTCGAGGCTAAGCTGCAGAAATTTCGCTTTGCGAAGAAGCATATGCATGCGACTCGGAAAGTTATCGACTTCGGATTCTGGTAAAGTCCGAAAAGTTTTTGCTATCGATGGTACTTCCGGCGGTTTCGGAAAGAAAAAGACTGCTATCGGCACTTTGAACGTCTCTGCAAGTTTTTCAAGCTGTGCATATGTCGGGAAAGAATTTCCAATTTCCCAATTCGCATAGCGTGGAAATTTGTCGATAAGTTCATCTCGACTCAATCCGGCTCGCTCGCGCGCCCAGATGAGAATCGGTGGAGTGATCGGAATTCCTTCTGTCAATGGTTGCTCTCAATTTGTTTTGGGACCGGACTTGAGATAGTTCTAGTATAAGTGTTGAACTTATGCTAGTTCAACAGAAGGCGCGCACAAAGATTTTGAGATTAAATCAGAGCAATTTTCAATACTAGAAATAGTAGAAATTGCCCCAATTGTCTCTCCGTTCCCCACAGCCTAATGGTTGGACAATTGCTTGGTAATCGGAGAGAAGATGCGTTCTGGTTGCTCTTTAATATAACAATAGGAATCGGTTGTTGTCTGGGTATCGGATCCTGAATACATATTTTTAGGCGGAAGCCATCTCACGAGCCAGCTCCGCAACTTGTTCTCTGCACGTGCCCGGTTCTAATTTTGTCTTGCCGCCATGACCGGGAAGTATCCACTCGAAGTCATAATTGGCTAAGTTCTGCATCGACTCTGCTTGCACTTCCCATGAGTACCAGCAGTGTTCACGGAACGCAGTTAGCCGCTCGCTGTGCCGATTGTAGGCGAGGTGGTCTCCGGTGAACAGATATTTGTTTTTGTAGAGGAGAACAATATGGCCGCGAGTGTGACCCGGTGTTTGAATTATTTCGAAATCGGCGGGCAATGAAATTTCACTGCTGTGATCTTCTAGAATTATTTCAGCGTCGCGACAGGCTTGTTGTGCGGCTTTGTGTATGATTCGTTTAGCATCGAAATGCTGAGCGAACCGATCTGATTCCGCTACATCATCTTCGTGCGTCAGAAAAATGTATTTCAGTCCACCGCGTTTTTCAAATTCTTTTACAAGATGACTGTTGAACTTTGGAGAATCGATCAGCCAGTTGCCATCGGGATCTTCGATGAAGTAGGCATTCCCGCCATAACTCTTTGGAGAATTGAAGCCGCAATAATAAACATTGTCTTCGATTAAAAGGGGGAAATCCTCGATCACTTCTTTCGCGATATTGTTTTCATCGCAACCGATCGAACCAGTGGGACACGCAAGGAGCGCACGAGTGGCGTCTCTTCGATCTTCATTCGTAATTGGTTGCGAAAATACATATGAATAATCACCGGCGTCTTTGAACGAAGCTGGCGCTAACTGCCGACATGTGTCGCAGTCGATGCACGTGGTGTCAACAAAGAAGTTGCCTGCGATATTTTCTTTGACAATTTTTTTGCGATCAGCCATAACTCTATCCCTCAGGAACCGGACAATTCGGAAGCATCGAACTCCGAGAATATTGGTTCCTAGCTTTGAGTGTAGATCGACTCGTCAATTCAGGCAATGCACGCGCAAAGCTGAGGCTGTAAATGCCGTCCTTGAAGGATTGTGGATGTTCTTAAAGGAATTGGAACAGCAGCAAGCTCTGCACCGTCGGCTGATCTTTCGGCGTCGAACGTGCGAGTTGGAAGCTGATTTGATTGACCGGATACACGTAGTTTCTAGCGCCCGGTGCAGCTGAGTCAGATGATGGCTCGTCGAGAATGAATTGTTGTTGCCCAAACTTCTTCTTCATGGAAGTCAGCTTTCCATGCAGGTTAACACCAAGTCCATCCGGCACGAATGCAGGATCGAAGACGCGAAATGCTTGGACAGTGCCATGGCGAAGATAGACTTGCAATGCTGTTTTTCCGGTGGAGGGAGAAGTCAAAGACGAAACCTTCCAGCCGTTGACTTGCTGGCGATGCACAGTGCCTTTGCCTTTGAGATATGCATCGACAGCGGCTTCAGGAACTCCAAGTCGCAGTCCTGGAATACCTGCCACCAGCTGTGGTGGTATGTATGCGACCGCCACTCCGCTTCCGCCGCCGTAACCAGCAGCAATAAGGGGTTTTGCTTTCTTCTCGGCTAATGGCTCGGGTGCCGACGGTGAGCCGTACTCTTTAATACTTTTGTAGAGACCTGGATTTTCCGGTTTCATGTAAGTGGTGCCGCTGGTCGATTCAGCATCCTTTTTATTGTCATCAAATTCAGGTGCACTGCCGCCGGGAATTGAGATGATGCCCGCTTTTCGTGCATCGAAAGCACTTTGACCTGGGGAGTTGTAGCTTTGCGTTTTGCCCGCGCTGAATTCATCAATTCGCGGCGCATTTGAAATGCGATTGCCCATCGAGCGCGAACCAGTTCTAATCACTCGACTCTCTTCTGCTGGAGCCTCAGCGTCCGCATCGGCGACAGACATGCTGTCTGCCGCTGCACCGGATGGACTGGCTCCTCTTGCTGTTATGTCTTCTACAAATTTAGTGATCGTGTAGAGTTTGTTGATTGAGGTCTTGAGATTGGGTTGAGCTTCCGGACGGCGATCTGCGCGCTGCTTGGTCGCCAAGCCACTGGGTGGAGCGTTACCCATATTGGCGATGCCCATCAACGAGCCTTCGTCCTGAGGTGAGATGCCTTTCCCCCACTCCTTATCAGCTGCGCGTTGCAGCTCAGATTGTTTCTTCGGAAGCATGGCGAGCAGTTGTTCTGATTGCGTCTGTTCTTGCGCGCGACCGGCGGAACGTTCTCTTTTCGCCAATACATGTTGTTGCTGTGGTCTGATCACGAACGCAGGATCGACGGCATTACCAAGAAACGCACTCTTGGAGCCAACCTCCTCTAATCGAGAGTCATTTTTCTTGCCATAAGCAACCAGTGGTTCGCTGCCAATCCTGTGCAAGATGCCCATCAGCAGCTGAACTCCAGCCTCTGGCGGGGCGCCGTGCTGAGCGAGTTTCATTTTGCCGGTCGATTTTGCAATCGCGTTCGGCTTGCTGCCTGACCCGGTTGGAGCGCTGTTGACCGGCTGATTGAAGCCAATCGCTAGTGACGAAGCTGTGATTAGCAAACTCGTCAGGTATAAATGTTTTGTGTTTAGTCGGGTCTTCATTTCGTGTGTCCTCCGGTTATGCGCCGGCTTTGGCTCCAAGTTTCGCTTCCCATTCATCAAGTTCTTGTTGATTGATCAGTCCGCGTTTATTAGCTAAGTAATTTGCGCGACAGCGCTGATTGAATTCGTTTTCGCCGCCCTCGCCGCGCCCTGGAATGCCAAGTTTTGCGTACAACGACTTCAGTCGCGACTGAACGGCTTTCTCGGTCAGGAACAGGCGTTTGGCGATCGTGTGGTCCGTCATACCTAGGGATATGCAGACTAAAGCTTCGTACTCGGCACTGGTCAAATTGGTGGCGCGGTTCTGCGTGCGCTGAATTACGCGGGCAATACCGGGGTGAATCCAGCAATCGCCGGAAAGCACAGCTTTACAGGCTTCTACGACTTGCTCATTGGATGCGTTTTTCAAAACATAGCCGAAAGCGCCATCCGGAGGGACGATCTTCCAGAGTTGCCGCACATACACTTCGTCGGAAAAGTTGGAAAGCATGATTACGCCCGTAGTCGGCAACTTCTCGAGAATCAGCTCCGCAGCCTTTATGCCGGACAAACGAGGCATCTTAATGTCGAGGAAAACCAGCTCCGGTTTAATCTTCAGCGCCATGTCCACAGCTTCTTGCCCATCATGCGCTTCATGAAACGGACCGTGCTCTTTCACATTCGTCTCCAGGAGACTGCGTAACCAGCCCCGATCTCTGTCTTCATCGTCAGCAAACAGAATCGTCATACATTACCTCTAGAGTTGTCTTCCGACGTACCAACCGATATTTTGAGCCGCAGCTCAGTCCCAGATTCAAAGGTTTCCGGTTTTGTCCATTCAACGTGAGCCCTGATCAGTTGGGCTCTCTGGCGAATATTTACGAGCCCATGGGAATCAGCCCTGATTTTAGAAGGATCGATTCCTCTACCATTATCCGTGACTTTAATAACTAATAGGGTATCTTGCAACCCTATAGATAATTCAACTTTGTTTGCGTGCGAGTGCTTTTGTATGTTGTTTAAACCTTCTTGCACTATGCGATACAGCTGTAGTCTGGTCATCTGAGAGAGACCATAATCGTCGTGCTTGTCGCCATCGTTAAAACTGGTCTCAATATTCATGTCACGTTCCAGCGACACGAGCAGATTTTCGAGAGCAGGCTTAAATCCCATAGTTTCCAAAACGGATGGATGCAGATCGTTAATCACGCGTCGCATCTCGACCACCGCCTGGTCGAGCTTGTCACGCATCTCTTGCGGAACCGGGTTGTCGACCAGTTCTTCCGAGAGTTTGTCAGCCATTCTAGCCACTGACGAAAGCGCCGGCAAAGTTTCATCATGCAAGTCTTCGGCAATCCGTTGGCGCTCCTCTTCCGCGCGAACCTGCATGGCCTCGCGCGCGTCGGCGAGTTCTTTGTTGCTCAGTCTTAAATCGGTGTCTAGATATATCAATGTTCCAAAAATGAACGCGAGCATTAGCACTGCCAGTAGAGGCACGATTGGGACATAAACATGCGACATCATGAAAGCGATTTCGGTAACCGTCACGATAATCATCGATGTCGTCAGGAAGCTGGTGGTGCGGGTTCCCATTGCCAGGATTGATGATAAAGCGCCAAGCGTGCCACCGGCTAACAACAATAAATGGTGCAAAATTGTGCGCGGAAACGTGTGGATGATCATGTTTTTGTGAATCGTGTTGATCGCGTCAGCTTGAATTTGCGCGTGAGTTACGTTTTGCGCGAGCGGCGTTCGCACTGTCGGTGTGTTGTCTTGCTTCTGTGTGAACTTGGTTCCGATGATGACGACCTTGCTGTCAAAATGCGAGGGCGTCACTTCACCGCGCACGATTTCAGCGGCGGGGAAGGTATCGTATTTGGTGCCGCGAAAATTGATGTACAGAGGAATATCATCTTGAGTAAACTTCGGCATTTGTCCAACAGTGGGGCCGATGCCGCTTTTGCTTGCCATCAAACCCGCCACCGCTTTCGGCAGAGAGTCGAACACTTCATGACCGTAGGTGAAAATCGGGCTGTTGACTGTTCCTTCCGGAGTAACTGCCACCATTGGCATCTGGCAGACCAAACCATTGGACTCCAATTGCAAATGATCGTACGCGCAAGCGGCGCATGACTTGCGCAATTCGGCGGACGGAAAATCAGAAGCGTTTTCGAGATTTCCTAATAAAGCCAGGACTATATTTGATCGATATTTTTGAAATACTTTTACGAGTTCAGGATCGGATTTGCCCGACAGGTCGATGTCGACGACGACAAGCAGAGGGTTTCCTTTTTGGATAGTATCTATAAGATTGGCGAGAACCCCTTGAATCGGCGCTGGACCGCCATCTATCGGCTCTGCTTCCAGATCGAATTGATCGTCATCATCGTAGGTGACCAGGACAATATCCGTCGATTTTACGGTGCCCAAAACTTTCGAGTTGATCTCGTGAGCGATTTTGAATCGCCATTCCAGCAAGTTCAATTCCATAGTATCGAGCACAGGTGATTCCGCCAGCAGGATCGTCGCTAAACAACCAGCTAGAGTTCCCCAAAATAGTCGCTGGAACAAAAGTCCGTCGCGACCTTGTTTGGCCATCGCTAATGGTATTCGGCGCGTGAGAGGCGCCAGAAATGAACTCAATTTCGCCATTTATCGGAGCATCCTTAGAATCCGTCTGTCGGCTCCCTCACTAATGCTCCAAGATTAGTCTAGCCGAGGGATAACTGCAATTGTCTGGGGAAAACCCCAGAAGCCGCTTATATAGATGATAACTCAGTGAAAACCCCAGGTGGTATAACTATGAGCCGAATTGCTGAAAAGCCCCCGGTCGTAGCTTATTTCGTAGCGAGTTTTATGCGCACATTTCACAAGGGATTGCTCCTTGTATTCGTACCGCTAGCCTTTGAAACCGTATTCATTTCGTATGTGGCGAAGTGCATGTTTGACTCATTCACGAATACGGACAAGATCGTAAGAACTCAAGCGGTCGTCGCTGAAATCACAAAAATCGATGAGGGCATCAGACGCGCGACTCTCGACTGTGTTGCTTATTCGGTCAAAGCGAGCACGAGCGAAAATCTGAACCAGTTAGTCGGCGAAAAACCTCAAGTTTTCGTGGTGTCCAAAGCATTTGCAAAAATTCGAAGGCTGGTCGCCGACGATGCTTCTGATGTAAAAGCATTGCTCGAGTTCGAGGAAGTCTATGCCGATTTTGAGCGGATGGTCGGCAAGATCAAGGTCGGAATCGACCGCGGTGGAAAGCTTTCCGAAAATGAAAAAATTAGCACTTATCTATCTATTGACGAGAAGTTCAAGCAACTCACTACATATACTCGAAACTTCATTGACCGGCAGCGAAAGCTTGGAGAGCAGATGCTCAACGAACACCTGGCTATGCGGCAATCGCTTGGAATTGCGATCGGAATCGGCATTCTCGTCAATGTACTAATCGCGTTTTTCAGCGTGCGATTTTTTACGACTAGTATCGGACGACGCGTTGATTCGGTAGTTGATAACAACCTTCGTTTCGCGTCTGGAAAGGCGCTCACAGCGCCGCTGTCAGGTAATGATGAAATTGCCGATCTTGATCATGCCTTTCGGCAAATGGCAAGAACCGTCCATGAGGCACGCGAAAAAGAACAAGCGATTCTCTCAAATGCTGTTGATATTGTATGCACCATAGACGATACCGGTCGTATTACTCAAGCTAATCCAGCGCTTCTAAACGCGCTCTCTGGACGAAGACGATATTCTCAGTCGGCACTTGCTCGATTGTGTCACGCCGGAAGAGCGACCAAAGTGTTCGGAGTTTCTGCAGGTTGCAAGCGAACAGCGCGATAGTAGTCATCGGATTGAATTAACGCTGTGTTCCAGAGACGGTACCAAACGCGACTTTCTATGGCATGTCAAATATAACGAGCAGTTCAAAACTTACTACTGCGTCGCCAGTGATATCACTCAACGAAAAGTTTTAGAGCGAATGAAACAAGAATTCATCGCAATGGTCAGCCACGATCTGAGATCGCCGCTAACCGCTATCCTCGCCACTTTCGACCTGCTCTCCAACGGAGTGCTCGGTAATTTAACCGAAAAAGGCGGCACGCGCATCGACATGGCAAAACTGAGTTTAAAACGATTGATCAATTTGATAAACGATCTTCTCGACCTCGACAAACTTGAATCGGGAACCATAGAAGTAGACCTGAAGTCGGTTACAGCCGACTCCATTCTGGTTTTGGCTGCCGAATCTTTGCGCGGTATGGCCGAGCAAAATGATATCAATTTAGAGGTAAAGAAAAACGATATTCGCTTGCTTGCAGATGAAGATCGTTTGATGCAGGTACTGACCAACTTCGTTTCAAACGCAATAAAATTCTCGCCTGCTGACGGAGTGGTTACACTTTCTTGTCAGGAAAAAGACGGCTTCGCAGAGTTTCGCGTGGACGACAATGGTCGTGGCATACCTCCCGAGATGGTTGACCTCGTTTTCGAACGCTTTAAACAAGTGAGCGCCGATGACCATAAGGTTAAGAAAGGAAGCGGACTGGGGCTGGCCATCTCCAAAGCCATCATCGAAGCCCACGGCGGCACAATCGGCGTGACCAGCACAGTCGGAGTCGGCAGCAGCTTCTGGTTTCGGATTCCAAACGACAAGCAGTAATGGCAGCAGCTCGTTCTCATTCGAACAAAATCCGCAATTCGGGGTTTTAAGCCCTGTGCGCGTTCCATCGTCGGTCAATTTGCCAAGGTGGGGTAAACCCTGGGAGTGGTTGGCGAATGTTCCCGGCGAATTATGCCTGCCGGTTGCGTAGGCTGATTACAGACGGCAAAGGTTGGCAATTTTCAATTTCGACAGGCGTCAAGGCGACAATTAATAGCTGGGCAAGGTTTGCCCCCAGTCCTAGAGGATTTTATGATGAAACGTTTGGCATTTAAAACAGTGCTCTCGATGGGAACGTCGGTCCTGTCCCTGGCGGCTTCTTGTTTTCTTGCTCCAGCGGCGCAGGCGTCGGGCTGGATTATGATCGACCCGATTGGCGGCGGTGTTCCGATGGTGCCACCAACTATGGTGACACCTCCGATAGGCCGGCCGACTACACCGATCACTCGTCCCGGTCATGTACCCCGACCGTCAACAATGACATTGCAGGGGCATGTCAGTTTTGGTCTGCACTTGCAATCAGAAACTGTGAAAGTAGAAATTAAAGATCAGGTAGCCAAAACATATATCACGCAAACGTTCTCAAACGACACTGATAGAAATCTGGCTGGCACTTACTTATTTCCGTTGCCTGATGACACCACATTCAGTTCCTTCTCATTGCACATCGATGGCAAACCGGTAGAAGGAAAAATCCTGGAAGCCAACGCCGCACGCCAGGAATACGAGCAGATTGTGCGACGTATGGTCGATCCGGGATTGCTCGAATATGCGGATTACAAAACTGTCCGCGCTCGCATTTTTCCTATCCCCGCGCACGGCACCAAAAAGGTAGAGTTGGAATACACTCAACTATTGAAAGCAGAAAACGGGTTGATGAAGTATCGTTTTCCACTTAAATCGAAAGTCGATGACACACCTGCCGAGGAAATCAAAGTCGACGTTAAAATTGCATCGGCACAGGGGTTGCGAACGATCTGGTCGCCTACTCACGTAATCTCATCCACTCGTCCCGACAACAATAATGCCAAAGTTGGCATGTCGGAAAAACATTCATTGCCAGACAAAGACTTCCTTTTGTATTACAGCGTTTCTAATAACGAACTGGCAGCTAACCTGATTACGCACAAAACGGAAGGCGAAGACGGATACTTCTTAATGACGTTGTCGCCTCCGTTTCAATCGAAAGCCGTAATCGGAAAAGACGTAGTTCTTGTCGCTGACACATCGGGTTCGATGCAAGGCGAAAAGATGGCGGAGAACAAGCGTGCTCTCAAATATGTTGTGAATGCGTTGCACCCGAGCGATCGGTTCGGACTGGTAGAATTCAATACTGATGCCGAAACGTTCAAGAATAATTTGGTTCCTGCAACTCCGGAAAACAAAAAAGCTGCACTCGAGTTTATTGACGAGTTAACTGCCCGTGGTGGCACTAATATTGGTGATGCGATCTCAATTGGCAAAACATTGCTCGCCGAGGAAACAACCAGACCGGCTTACATGATCTTCATGACTGATGGCGAACCTACGGTGGGCGAGCGTGAAACTGATAAGCTGATCGCCATGGCAAATTCGAAACGCGACATCCGTGTCTTCGACTTTGGTGTCGGATACGATATCAACACAAGATTGTTGAATAAACTTGCCGAAGCGCACCATGGTACAGCACAGTTCGTAGAACCGGATGAGAACCTGGAAACAGCGCTTGCCTCGTTCTACGAGAAAATCAAAAGTCCGGTTTTGAGTGACGTGAAATTAGCCTACACTGGCATGGATGTTAAAAATATCTACCCGCGCGATGTCAAAGATATTTTTGCAGGTTCGCAAGTTCTCTTGCTAGGACGCTACAAGAAGGGCGGCAACGCTACAATTGGTCTGACCGGTAAAGTCAACGGTTCGGACAAATCGTTTTCTTTTCCTCTCAATTTTGCCACTACTCAAGCAGGCAATTCGCATCTTGTGAAACTTTGGGCTATGCGCCGGATTGGCTATTTGACTGAAGTTGCTCACAATAATGCCGAGAACAAAGAGGTAGTCGATGAGATTATTGCGCTCTCTAAGCAACATGGAATAATTTCACAGTACACATCTTATCTAGTTACTGATCCAAAGGAGAATGGTCGTCTCGCCAATGCTGCTCCACCATCTGTGGTGGTAATGCGCCCGAGTCGAAGAGCCATCCCCGGTGGTTCTGGTGGTGGTGGATTTAGCACCTCCCCGGTACGCAGTCGCATGCTGGCCAGGGCGAGTAGTCAACAAATGTATAGAGCGGAGATGGGTTCGTCGAGTGCCGCCGAGAGGATCTCCGGCGACGAAAGCGCCGACATGGACGCTAGCAATCTCAGCGTTTCAAAAAGCATAAAAAAGGAGCCAATGTTTGGGGCTGACAAAATCAGTCACAGCGATAGGCGGTATCAAATTGCCGATGCCTCCGCGATGATCCGCGAAATGAAAGCCGAAGGTGAGACCGGACAGAAAGCCGTGGTGTCCGCGAAAGCAACGGGCAAGCTCAAGAGTTCGATGGTGCTGGCTAATAAGGACCAGCTTAGATCTGGTGTCACGCAACTGGTCGGCGACAAGACCTTCGTTTTGAACGGCTTGACCTGGATCGACAGCAGCTACAACGAACGTACGTCATCGAAGCCCAAAACTATCGAATTCGGCTCGCAAGCCTACTTTGACTTGCTGAAAGCCGAGCCTGGAATCTCGAAATTCCTGGCAGTCGGCAAGCAAGTGATTGTGAGCTACAACGGTAATGTCTACAAAATCATCCAGTCCCGTCCTGTAACGGGCTAGGATGCGGCGCGGAGGCGGAACTCAAGTCCGAAGACAGCAAGGAAGTTCGAATCCCTACCTGTGCACTTCTCCGTGCCACTGTAGAGAGAGCACCAACGCACCGCGTTCGGTGCTCTCTTCTCTTTTTTCTTTTTTCTTAAATCAACCTTCACTGTGAAAACTATCGACATTGCGTTCCTGTAGATGCATGACAGGTGGGAGCAATTGTCTTCGATGGAACTGCTGGCGTAGCAGTCTCAGTTTAATTCTGTTTCCACTGCACAGCAGTGGACGCCGGCTTTTGAATCAGCCAATTTCTCGTTAGTTGTTCAACGCGCTTAAAAAGGCGTGCTATTAACGAATCAAGGTGACTCAATATGTTTCTAAAGTTTCTAATTCTTGGATTTCTTGGACTGCTGTCGGTGGTGTCACCACCAGTCTTTGCTGGAATCATCCTCTTATGTTTAGTTTCCGTCACGGTCTGCAACCTCGAAATCACTTTTGAAAAATTCAGCAAATCGGTCGCGCGGCAATACCGTGCGAAGCCGTTCAAGATTCCCTGTAACTTTCTAGCCATCGGAATGTTACTCATTGGCGCGTTCACCATGGCTGGCGTCGCGTGGGGGGAGAATCCGCACTTTGCGGAAGACACGCTGTCGGTAGTCGGCACGCTGATGTTTATAGGATTGCAATTTGCATCGCTAATGATTCTCGTGGCATCCATGGGTAAATTCGTCAAGCTGGTAGACTAGAGCCGTTTACTACTAACGCACGGGTTGCGGAGGTTGCTGCATTGACGGAAAATATTCCCCACGTCGTAATTATTGGCGGCGGCTTTGGTGGACTGGAAGTTGCAAAAGGTTTGCGCGGTGAGCGCTGCAAAATCACTTTGATCGATCGCACCAACCATCATCTGTTTCAGCCTTTGTTGTATCAAGTTGCAATGGCGGCGATTTCATCGGTTGAAATTGCATATCCTATTCGTGCAATTTTGCGCAAACAAGAAAACGCCACCGTTTTGATGGCGGAAGTGATGTCGATTGATGTGGAACGTAAGGCAGTCATTCTCGAAGATCGAGAAGTAAACTATGACTATCTTGTGATTGCGGCTGGATCTCAGAGCAGTTACTTCGGTCATAAGGAATGGGAACAACATGCGATTGGTTTGAAAAGTCTGCGAGACGCATTTAGAATCAGACGCGCAGTGCTTCTTTCGTTCGAAGCTGCAGAACGACTTTCGACCTCGAAAGACGTTCAGTCGTTTTTGACTTTTGTGATCATCGGCGGAGGTCCTACTGGTGTGGAACTCGCCGGTTCGCTCGCTGAATTATCTCGGCGTGTTTTGATGGATGATTTTCGCAACATTGATTCGGAGTCGGCCAAAATTATTTTGCTGGAAGGCGCTCCTCGAATTTTGCCAACCATGTCAGAACGCGTATCAGAACTGGCGACCAGCGATTTGAAAAAACTTGGCGTTGAAGTTATGACCAAAACAATGGTCACCGATATCACCAAGGATGGTGTGCAAATTGGTGACAAGTTTATTCCGTCAGTTACGAAAATGTGGTGCGCCGGTGTCTCACCAAGCCCGCTGGCCAAGACGCTTAACGGCGTGAAACTTGATAAAGGGGGGCGAATTATCGTCCAGCCGGATCTGTCGATTGAAAACTATCCCAAGGTGTTTGCAGTCGGCGATATCGTCAGTTTTATTCAAGACGAAAAGCCTGTCCCGGGCGTGGCGCCGGTCGCGCTGCAAATGGGTCAGTCGGTTGCGTCTTCAATTCGAAATTCTTTGGATGGAAAACCAACCAATAACTTTAGATATATCGACAGAGGTTCGCTTGCCACCATTGGAAGATCGGCTGCCGTAGCCAGTTTTGGCAAGCACGCTTTCAATGGATTTTTTGCCTGGCTCGCCTGGGTATTTATTCACATCGCCAGCTTGATCGGTTTCCGGAATCGCATGGTTGTGATGTTTGATTGGATGTGGTCGTATGTGACTTACCAACGCGGCGCGCGTTTGATCACGGATCATGGAATTGAACAGGATGTTGATCTAAAAATGGACGCCTGCGAAGAAGAAAACCGGACGCTTGCTGAAAGCAAGAAGGCTGGAGTTTAGTCGCCGGCAGCTAGAAGCAAAAGTTTGGAAGCAGAAGTTATTCGTGCGGACCGAGATGATGGCTGTCTCCGACGCGCGAAGTTTCGTTCGAGTAATATTTGCGGAATTGGAACGGTCACGAGCAAGCGATGACGTGATGTCGTTAATGACGACTGATGCTAATGACAAACAATGATGACACAGGCAAGGTGCTGTCATTTGAACTGAACATCGATAACTCTTGAGCGTTCCGCTTCGAACGGATCGACGAGCGGTTTGAAGTTGTCGGTCATGGCGACGTCATTTTCTTCTTTGATGCCGAAGTCGTTTTGCCCGACAATTTTCTTGATCTTCTTAGGGTTCAGTTTTGACGCCAGGTAGATGATTTGAAGCTTCGCGTAAGCCCGTTCGTTGGCGTCTGGCCCGACGTTCTTTGGCGGGCGGACTACCCGGGCGCTTTTAACGCCTTCGACCTCTAGAATCTTCTTTTCCAGCTGGTACAGGCATGACACACAAAGCGAGCCCTTCAATCGGGCTGTGAGTACGCGGGAATCACTACCCTCTTGACCTGCCGGGGCGGAACTGCGAGCGCCAGCTCTGTTTGATTCTTTAGTCGACGCATTATCCAGTTTTGTCGCTTCCTTACGTTTCTTAGAGGAACTCGAAATTGTGCCGGCAGTGCTTGTTTCGCCGGACCCGAGCTGATTGACGCGAGCAGCGCTCTTGGCGGGTGTGGAAACAACGACCCCGGTTGGCGCCACGTCAATTTGTCGCGCTGAAGCGGCTGAAGGACATGACAGCAAGATCACTACACAAAGGGCTAGAAGATTTGTCAGCATTAAGGTTTCGACTCATTCGTTATATAAGTTTGCGTAGTCATTGTTGCTCAAAAGACGCCTGTTTGCGTAAGAAATTGACCATAAATTGGATCATTGCAGAATTTATTAAGATCTCGCCCGGCGGTCGTTGATATGATGCTCTTGTTAAGTTCTGACCACTGGGGCCTTTCGGGAACATGCAAACGTTAGCACAGCATCCGCCGAGTTCATTTCTCGATGCCATCGTCGCTCCCGCCGAACTTAAAAAGTTGTCGTTAAACGAGCTCAGGTCGCTGGCTCAGGAGATCCGGTCAGAGATTGTTCGCAATCTCAACGTCACCGGTGGACACCTGGCTTCCAACCTTGGAATCGTCGAAATTACCCTGGCATTGCACTATGTTTTTGACACACCTAAGGATCAAATCCTCTGGGATGTCGGGCACCAGGCGTATGTTCACAAAATGCTCACCGGACGACGCGATCGGTTCAACACCCTGCGTCAATTTAAGGGTCTTTCCGGATTCATCAATCCGAACGAAAGCGAGCATGACGCTTTTGTCGCCGGGCACAGTTCAACCTCGGTTTCGCTGGGTGTTGGAATGGCGATTGCTCGGGATCATTTGAAACAAGATCATAAAGTGATTGCACTGATTGGCGATGGCGGTTTGACCGGTGGAATGGCGCTTGAGGCGCTCAATCACCTTGGTCACATCCAGCGCGATGTTTTGATTTTGCTCAACGACAATGAAATGTCGATCAGTGAAAACATGGGCGGACTGTCGCAGTACATGAAGCGCATCAAGGAAACTTTTTTCTACAAAGATATCAAACAAAAAATCACGCTACTCGAAGATCAGCTTGATGGCATGTCTTTGACGCCTGCTGTGTGGAAACTGATTGAATCTGTGAAACATGAAGCGACTGAACGCATCGACACACCTGGAATTGTTTTCGAAAAATTGGGCGTCAATTATTCCGGTCCAATCGATGGACACGACGTCGGCGCCATCATCGAAGTGTTCAATAAAGTCAAAGACGAACACGTTCCTCTGATCGCGCATTTGATTACGCAAAAAGGAAAAGGCTTCGATCCAGCCGAACGTGATTCGATCAAATATCACGGCGTCAAAAAATCGTATAACCTCGAGCCGCGCGTAGAGCCAGCCGCCGACAAGAAAATCGCAGCGAAAACTTACTCGGATGTGTTTACGGAATCGTTGATATCCCTTGCGGAAGTAGAACCGAATCTGGTGGCAATCACTCCGGCCACCGCGGAAGGCAGTGGTTTAGTTAAGTTCGGAAAAGCTTATCCAGAGCGCTTCTTCGACGTCGCTATTTGCGAACAACATGCCGTCACTATGGCCGCCGGTATGGCGAAGGCTGGATTGAAACCGGTGGTTTCGATTTACTCGACCTTCTTGCAGCGTGCGATCGATCAAGTGATTCATGATGTCGCGATTATGAATTTGCCCGTTGTCTTTGGTATCGACCGTGGTGGCTTGGTCGAAGACGGCGAAACGCACCAGGGCGTGTTTGATATCGCATATCTGCGCAGCGTGCCGAACTTCACTGTTCTTGCGCCTAAAGATGGTGCCGAGCTTCGCAACATGCTTTATACCGTAATCAAAAATCTTAAAGGACCAGTGGCAATTCGTTTTCCTCGTGATGAGGTTTTCAATCCGGAATTGTTGAAGACTCCGATGGAAACTATCGATCTTTCAAAATGGGATGTCGTTCAAGAAGGAACGCCATTAGAAGGAACGAACAATAAAGTTGTTCTGCTTGCTTTCGGTTCAATGGTGAAAACCGCTGTTGATGCCGCTGCGTTGATGAAGCCTCAAGGTTTGGACGTCACGATAGTCAATGCTCGTTCTGTCAAACCGCTCGATTTCGCAATGCTGACCACGCTGCTTCAGAACGCGGAAAACAAAATCATTACTCTTGAAGAAGGTTGTTTGTCTGGTGGCTTCGGTGCTGCAGTAATGGAATTCCGTTCGCAACTGCGTTTGACTGCTCCACAAACAAGACTCGCTGAAATCGCACCACTAGGTGTTCCTGATAACTTCATCGAACATGGTGGCAGATCGATTCTTCTTGATGAAGTTGGTTTGAGCAAAACGAAAATCGCAGACTTTGTTCTTAAATATTCGAAGTCCTGAAGTTCTTTCGTTTGTTCAGTATTGATTGAACATAGTCACGCATAAATCGTAGAGATTTCGTTGCGATCGAGCCGAGCTTTAGCTATAAGACTGGCGGTTTCGGCCTGATTGGACAAACTTGAGAAGATGCTTTCGTTGCCACGGCCTCGAGCTTGTTCTGATGCATATTTGTGTTCCGGTGAGTTGGTATCTATAAAATCCCGTTGGATGCTGGCTGTTTCGGAAATTTGCAAAAGCTTGTCGGGCGAAATCATCGCGACTGCCAAATGCATTGCTGAAGCCAGCGTGTGATAAGCGGTTTCATAATCTTCGACGGCAAAAGCCCTTTTGTTCTCATCCAATAATGCGTCCAGGGCTTGATGTACGTTGTTCATTATTACCTCGTTAAACCGATTCAATTTGGATGTGGCTGAATATGGCAGACCGCCCATATCGGAAGACCCAGGGCGCGTTCTCGTCAGTGGCTCAAGGCTCCTTGCGTGACTCTCGGTAGGTAATTATAGTTCCCGAAATAAGTGACTTCGACCGATCGAAATTTCGGCAGATGTTCTCTGGAATCACTCCAAATAACAAGAAGGGGCGCCGGTTAAGGCACCCCTTCTTGCGATCTAACTTAGAGCAGTTCGCTTATTTCATTGCGCTCAAAGCAACGGTGCGTGGCTTTGCGTGATAGTCGAACTGGGCTTGTCCACCGACCATCATCACGACCGCTGATGTCTTCAGGATGCGAGCTGCGACTTTCTTCGCTTCGGCATCGCTGGAGGCGAGCATTGCTTTCAATGGCTTCACAACGCTTACGGCTGATGGGATGGAGAATTCGGAGACGAATGCTCTCTTACCAGCGCCGAGTTCGTGCTTAGCGACTGAACGGTGCATGATTGATTCGATTGGGTTGACTTCGGCGAAGTTGCTCGCTTTGTCATGGGTTACAACGAGGTGGCGTCCTGGTGAGAGCGCGAGGTCGCGTCCTCCGGTGGAAACTACAACGCTGGATTTGTGGTTGTCGTTGATGTCGTATACGGAGAGTTGGTTGCCATCTACGCTGACGAATGCAACGGAGTTAGCTGCCAATTTGACCGAGCCTTTCGGCGTTACGATTGTCATGTTCTTCGAAGGAACGAACAGAGCGCTGCCGTTATCCATCGTGACACATTCGCTGTGCTTCATGGTTGATACTGCGTTTCCGCTTCCAGCTTTAGCGTTGGAAGTGAAACCGAAGTCCATGTCGCTGCAGACGTTGCCGTCAACCATGTAGCCCATTGGTGCGTAGGTGACCATGAATGAGTCATCTTCCATTTGACCGAGGGCGCCGAGGTTGGTGTTGGCGGTTGCGAGGTTGGACAGTGTGTTGTCGATCGTGTTGTTGAGGTTGATCGATGGAGCACTGGTCAAAGTTGCAACTGTGTTGATTGGAGCGAGAACGCTAGGAGCATTCAACAGTTCCGTGGTGAAGCTGTCAGCTGGTTGGAGAGCCGTGCCAGATTTAGGTTCTCTGGTGGATCCTTGAGCTAAGGCGACTACCGGTGGATCCGCTGTGATGATTACATTTTGACCGAGTATGATGCCTTTCTTGTTTTGGGCTTTGATCAGAACGTTAGCACCGCGGGCGGTGACGGTCGACGGGAATTCTTTATCGCCTACGACCTTCTTCGTTCCCTTGCCCTTACCTTGTAAGGCAAGACCGCCATCCAATACAACCTCAACCCCTTTGGCTTTCAGGTTCTTGGTCTTTGTTGGAGCGGCACCTTGAAGGATGGTGACATCACCATCGCCTGGGTTCACTTTAACAGCGACCAGAGTTTCGATCGTGGCATCATCACCGATGTTGATATTGCCAGCATCAGCTGTTTGGATGAAGATCGATTGATTGCTCAAGATGTTTGCAGCTGCTGCAACGCTCAGGGCACCATTGTTGATGATTGAGAGGGCATCAGTTGCGGTGATGTCGTTGAGCGTCAGAGCGCCCGTGTTGGTCAGGGTTATGGTCGCTCCCGAGCTGTTCAACAAGTTGGTGATGTTGGTGGCGAGGGCGGCATTACCTGTGAGGGTGAAACCGAGGCTGTTAGCCGTGAGCGAACCGAGTCCCTGAGTGACATCGTCTGCTGTGAGCTGTACAGTTCCGGCTCCGACTGCAACCGCGCCGTTGATGTCGATATCACCAGTGGTGGTGATTGCGAGATCCAGGTCGGTTCCAGTGACGGCATCAATGATCAGGTCGTTGGTTTCAGTCACGGAGATCGAACCGCCAGCTGCTACTGCTGTAGCGTTAATGCGATTCGAGGTGCTCGAGACGTTTGCCGCACCAGCTCCGACGGTGAACGCCAGAGTGTCTGAGGTGATCGCGCCACCGCCGATGGTGTCGGCTGCGGTGAATGCACCAGCGAGGTTAACATCGCCAGTACCGGCATTGATGGTGCCGTAGGTCAGGTCGCCGGCTGTTAAAGTGCCTGGAGCGAAGACTCCACCACTTTGTACGCCGTTGGTGAAGATTGGGCTGCCACCTTGGATGGTTGCAGTACCGACTCCGAGGACTACCGAGCCGTCGGTGCTTGTGGTACCGATTGTGCTGATGTTTCCTACGGTTACGTCGGAAGAACCACCAACCAATACGGTACCGCCAGTAGCGTCACCATTTGTATTGATAGGTCCGACAGTCACGGTGCCTGCGCTGGTGAAGGTGCCGCCTACTCCGCCTTGAGCAAGGAGGAGTACGTCGCCACCGTCGCCACCGACAGCGGTGCTGCTGGTGTTGATTGTGACGCCTGCCAGGTTGATGTTACCGCCAGTAGCGCTTGGTCCAGTTACGGTCACAGGATTCGCAGTCTGCGTGATTACGTTGCCGACTGTTGTGCCTGTGCTGTTGTAACCGGCGAGCACTGTCAACGTTCCACCGTCAGTGGTGTTGGAGGACAGGTCGATCAAGGTTGCTCCGGTCGTAGTGACGTTACCTGAAGCGATGATTGCCAGGCTTTGACCTTGGAATATAAGGTTGGCAGCCAGGGTTACATCACCACTGTTGTTCACTATTGTGTTGCCCTGGAGGATGAACACGTTTGAGAAGTTGGTGGTCGTACCAGCACCGGCAACGATAGCTGCGGTGATGGTCAGGGCGTTCGCGGCAGGGTCGCCGTCGAATGCTCCGTCACCGTTCAGGTTGCCGTTGTTGGTGTAGGCGTTGATGCCGTTGTTGACTGCTAGAGTCGCGAACACATCGCCGCCGTTGTACTGGGTGTTGCTGTTGAAGGTCAGGTTGCCATCGGTTGCGGTGAAGCTCGTTCCAGCGCCACCATCGGTGGTTGTGAATGTGCCATAAGCCGCGGTGCCGTTGATGGTCAGTCCAGTGCCGAGGAAGCTCTGAACAGAGATGTCATCGAAATCGAGTTCGAAGGCACCGTTGAAGGACAGAGTATCCGTCGTGATGTCCAGACTGCCTGTGCCGTCGATGTTGCCGTTGATTGCTACATCGCCATCATTGAGAGCCGTTCCAGCGACGGTGAAGTTACCGTTGCCAGTGCTGGCTTCGAGAGTCAACGTTCCTGTTCCCAGGTAAGTGAGACTGACGTCGCCACCTTGATCTGCTTGGGCGCCTACGGAAGTGCTGATGTTACCAACGCCATTGACGTTAGCAGTGATGTTGCCAGTATCGCTGAACAGGTCAATGTCTGGCCCGATAAGCGTGCCTGCTCCGCTGATGCCGCCGGCTCCACCTTGCGTATCTATAACGATTGAAGTGGTTCCGGTCACATTGTTGCTGATGACGACGTTGCCGTTGTCATTGAACAAATCGAGGTTGGCGACTGAGAAGTCAGCGGATGTGGTGATGTCACCAGCTCCTGCGGTCACTGTCAGGTCGGTGGCGCTTTGAACGTTGAGGGCGATACCGCCGTCTTCGGTAACCACGACGGATCCGGTTCCGTTAATCGTCGAGAGCGAATTGACATTCGTGTTTACGGTCGCGGTGCCACCAGCATCGATATCGAGAGTGAGGAAGTCCGCAGTGATCTTCTCATTAGTTGCGGTAGTCACGTTGTCGGCTTGAATTCCGACCGTTGCAGGTCCCACATTGATGTCGCCGATCAGGTTGACGTCAGCAAAGACATTCAACTGAACATCGAGGTCAGTGCCGACGATAGCGTCAACGTTGATGCTGCCACCTTCATTGATCGTCAGGCTGCCACCAGGTGCTGCGTTAGCATCAGCTTAAACTTCATTGACGTTGGTGCTGATGGTTGCAGTTCCTGCGCCCATGAGGACTTCAAGGTTGTCTCCGCCGATCAGCCCACCGCTGATGGTGTCGCCAGCGGCGAACGCACCAGCGAGAACGATGTCACCATCCCCAGCAACTATGTTGCCGTAGCTGAGGTCGCCCGAGGTAATCGCTGTTGGTATGAGTGCTCCACTCGTTTGCGATCCACCCTCAAACTCTAGACTACCGAGAATCGCTACAGTACCGACGCCCAGGGCCACGTCACCGCCACCAGCGCCACCAGTTGTGGTGATGCCACTAACCGCCACGCCGTTTTCTGCGCCGACTGCGATGTCGCCACCAAGACCATTGGTTGAAGTGGCTGTGATGTCGCCGAGGGTGACTGTGCCTGTTCCTAATCCGCTTCCACCACTGGCGTAGACGAATACGTCACCTGCGTCGCCCGTTGCTGACGTGCTGTTTGTGATGATTGTCGTTCCGGTTAAGTCGACGCTGCCGCCGACCGTGTTGAAGCCGGTTACTGTCACCAGACCCGCAGTGGTCGTTTGTACTGCTACGACTGGAGTCGTATCGAAACCGGCGAGGATAGTGAGATTTCCACCATCAGTAAAAGCAGACGACAGATCGATCGTTAAACCGGTCATCGTTACGTTGCCGGAAGCGATGATGGTGAGGTCCTGACCGGTGAAGGTCAAGTTCGAACCGAGCACCACATCACCACTGCTGTTATAGATGGTGTTTCCGATCAAATTGATGTTTGCCCAGTTTGTCAGGTTAGCCAGGCTGTTGCCGATAACGAGCGCTGCTTGGACGGTTACATCGTTGGTGTTATCGCCGTTGAGCTGTCCAGCAGTTACATCAAAGAAATTGATTCCATTGTTGTTCGCAAGAGTGATGCTGAGATCGCCATTGTTGAAGTTGGTCAATCCAGTTGCGACGAAGTTGCCGTCAGTTGCCGTGAATGTGACACCTGGTCCGATGGCGCTTGTGTCGAAAGTACCGCCCAAGCCTGTGATAGTGAGTCCACTGCCCGCATTGCTTTGGACGTTGGCGCTATCGAATGCAAGGGTGAATGCGCCGCTGAACGAAAGTTCGTTGGTCGTCAGGTCAAGCACGCCAGTCCCATCGATGTTTCCACCAATGTTGATGTCAGCTGCTGCGTCACTGCTTGTCGCAGTGAAGTCACCGTTTCCGGAGCTTGCCAGCAGATTCAATGTGTTCGAACCGAGGTAATCCACTGTGACGTTGCCGCCGTTGTTGGATTCGGCTTGAACATCAGTGCTAGCACCTGCGATACCGTCTACGTCGAGGTCGATGAAGCCAGAGTCAGCCAACAAGCTGATTGTTGGAGAAACAACTGAACCAAGACCGCCGATGTTGCCGCCGGCTGCGCCGACAGATGTATCAATGGTGGCTGCTGTGGTGGCAGTCAATTCATTGTTGATGAAGATGTTGCCATCATCATTGGTGATGACCAGAGTTCCGACGCTGACGTCTGCGAATGTGAACACATCGCCGTTGGATGCTTTTCCAGCGTTGAGAGTCAACGAGGTTAGAGCACCTTGTCCGTTGATTCCGATGCCGCCATCTTCATTGATAGTCAACGAACCGGTTGAACCAGTTGATTCGAAACCATTGACGTCGGTGTTGACTGTTGCAGTTCCACCGCCGAGGGATACGATCAGGTTATCTGCCGTGACCTTTGAGTCAACAGCTGAATTGATGTTGACAGCGGAGAGTGCGACGTCTCCGGTTGCATTCACATCTACTGTGGCGCCTAAGTCGAGGTCTCCGGTTGCTGCAAGAATTACGTCTGAGGCAGTTACGTCCTCAGTTACGAAGAGGTCGCCACCGGACACGAACGAGAAAAGACCATTTGCAGATGAAACAGGGAAAGGACCACCGTAGCCAATCTTCGAATCGTTAGCATCGAAGATCGCCACATCGCCACCGGTCGAAACAGCCGTCACGCCTTGTCCGGCGCCTATGCCAGCGTCCACATTGAATGGAGAGAACACGCCGCTACCGATATTGCCGGTTGCGAAAAGGTCTGCAGTATTCGCCAGTACTGTCGTGCCTGCGTCGGTGGTGAGATCGCCAACGGCAGTCGCATAGAGCAGACCGGTCACTTGTGAATTAGCTCCACCGAAGTTCATGTTGCCGTTGCTGAAGACGAAAGCATTTCCAGCAGTGGCGGACGGAACACCCAACGCTTGAATGCGAATGTCATTGCTGAAATTGATCTCGAGTGGATTAAATTGGTCCGTTCCGATGTTGCCGATGCCGCCAACGCCGTTGCTTCGGAAATCACCGTCGACACCATTGAGAGAATGACCGGAACTGCCTGTGATGTTGCGGTCTGCCAGCACTGTGAAGGTTCCACCGGACGTGCTGGTGCCTGTGAAATTGATGTTGCCGTCGCGACCGCTGCCACCAAATTGTTCGATTAGGGTGATGTTTCCAACTGCCGAAGCGGTCACGTCACGGAAGTTGACTCCGTTGGCGTTGGTGTTGAGTATGGTGATTGCGCCGTTGGCAGTGTTGTTCGTGAGGTTGATTTGTTGGGCTATGAGACCGCCAGTGATGTCGTCGTCGGAAATGTCCACGGTAGTGGAACCATTTTGCGTCAACGACAAAATGCCGGTCGTGTTGCCGCCTTTGTTGGCAGTGACAGAGCCGTCCAGATCGAATTCGCCTCCAGTGTCGCTGTTAGCTGTGAGGCTCACATCGTTCCCGATGATGTTGGCACCGGCATCGGTCGAGATGTCTTGAGCATTGATGTTCACGGTGCCGACGAAGGCAGCCGAACCCTGACCGGCCTGGGTATCTGCACCGCCTCCAACTGCGTTGTAGTTGTCAGCGACGAGGATGTTGACGTTGCCGTCTGAGGCACCACTACCGCCGGCACTAAGGAATCCGAGTTGCGTGAAGTCACCTTGACCTGAAGCGGCACCCACATTGATGTCGACATTGTTCGTCGCGATTATTGAGTCGCCATTATCATCTTGAGTCAGCGTGTCGCCTACGGTGATGAAGATAGAGCCATTAGCGCTGAGTGCACCGTCCTGGTTGAAATCGCCATTTGCGTTGGCTTTACCTATATCGAGAACGATCGAGCCAAACGGACCGGCGCCGTTAGCATTGATGTTAGCGCCGCCTGCTTGATTGAAATCATCTCCAGTCTGGATGAGAACCGAACCGGTCGTAGCTGTGATCGTGCCGTTTTGGTTGACGTCAGCAGCCGCGTTGTTGACTCCGCCACCGACTGGATTGATACCAGCGAACAAAGCGACGTTGCCAGTCGCCGATGTCAGGGCACCGACGGATTGTGTCCCGCCGGATACGATGCTGATCAACCCATTAGCATTGATGGTATTTGTATCAACGGCACCACCTGTGATGGTATTTCCTGCTTGCAATTGTGCCGATCCAGGGGCAAGGGCACCATTGGCTAAGTAAGATACAGGTCCTGCAGAGAATGGTTGCGAAGTTACGATTCTAACGTCGCCACCGCCAGTGCCACCAACTGTACTGATGTTTGTGCCGCCATTGCTTGAAAGGTTGATTCCGTTTGGCGCGATTACGGTGATGTCGCCGTTGGTGCCAGCACCATTACCGCCTGTAGTGATTGAGGAACTGAAAAGTGTTGACAGGTTGACTACGCCAGAACCTGCTCCAATGCCACCGAATGCTGCGAGCAATACATTGCCACCATTTCCGCCAGCGCTACCGCTAGTGTTCAATTGAACTCTGCTAAGCGTTATGCTTCCGCCGCTGATTGAACCTTGGTTGAATGTGACATCGCTACCGAGATTGGCAGTCGGAAGCGTTGGATCCGCCGGACCGACCGTCGAAGTGATGTTAGCTCCCGCAATAATGGTGAGATTGCCGCCGTTAACAGCAACACCAGCATTGTTGGTTGTGATGTTGATAGAGCCGACTTGGTTATCTGTGATGTTGCCTGTTGCGATAACAGTCAAATCGGCAGCTACGTTCACGCTCCCGGTGAACGTGATATCACCGATGTTGTAGAAGGTAGGGTCAATCAGGTTGGTGTCGCCTATATGGAGCGTTTCGCTCTGTGAGGCGAAGTGCACTGCATAACCGGTGCTGTTGACGTTTCCGGTCACTTCACCGAGGTTGGTGGCGATGGTGCCGGCGCCAGCATTGAGGTTGAGGTTTTGGCTCAAGTAGTCGCCGCCGATGAGACTTGAATCTGCGTTAGCGTTGACGTTGATATCGTTAGCAGCCGAGATTGTGCCGCCCGTGCTGTTGACGTTAATTCCACCGTTCGATTGAGCGTTGAGATTCACGTTCTTCGCTGAGCTGATTGTGCCGCTGTTGGTGACGTTCGATGAGGTGATCGTCAAGTTGCCTTGTGAACTGATGGCACCACTATTGGTGAGTGAGTTGGAGTTGAGGTTGAGGTCTACGTCTGACGAGATCAGCGCGTTTGCATTGTTGAAGATGTCGTCTGCTCGGAGTGTGCCGCCCTTGCCGTTGCCGCTGCTGTCGAGCGCATGAACTGTACCGCTGTTGGTCAGATCGCCTTTCAGTCTGAATTCAGAACCTTTAGAGAAGTCACCAATTGCGGTGACATTTACTGGAACTGTCAGGTCTGATGCTTTGAGGACATCGCCTCTAGACGTGATAGCGGAGAGGTCGACGTTGCCGCCGGTGGCTGAGCCGCCTGCGCCGATGTTGACGCTCTGTCCGACGCCTGCGAGTACTTGCTTAACTGCTACGTACTCTGCTGCTGTCACTTGGGTGCCGGCTGTAACCGTTTTGGTTTCGCCGCCGACGCTGATTTGTACTGAAGCTGTGTTACCGAAGAGTTTTTGACCAAGAGTGATGTTGGCGAGTTGCGAGGTCAAATCGAGATTGACGCCGCCTTTCATGTTTGCAACTTTTCCGGCTGCGTTCTCTTGGAACGACTGATTGCGGAGGTTGTCGTTGCGGTCCATGCGCTGTTGCAGCTTCGCTTCATGGCGAGAATTGCTGATGGTTGGAAGGGCTGGGGCGTGGTTGTTGCCACCAACATTGACGTTAGGCACTGGGCAGATGTTGAGTTCGCCAGGTCCTACTTGGTTGCGGAACATCTGACGGACTTCTTTTCTCTCTAGACCAGGGTTTCCGGCCCTGAACTCTTTCCACGCGCCTTTTTCAGCTTGCGCGGCTTGAGCCGAGACTAAAACAAAAGATCCGGTGATCGCAGCAGTCCAATTCTTAATATAGGATTCGCGGCTACGTACAACTTTCTTACTCATTAATATCAATCCTCTTCTTGTTTCACAAGATCGCCAAAAATTGGCGATATAAAATACGCCCCCATGGCTGGGGGCTTCTTGGCGAAATGACTTTGCTGCGGCGTTTCGGGCTTTCCACAGCGAATTCGTCCAGAACGATAACACGTGGGGTATGGGCGGCCTACACCACCATAGACAGTTCAATAAACTTTCGGAGCCTCAAATCAGCGCAAGCGCACGGATCCGATCCCAAGGGTTCGCTGCCTACTTAATACAAAACATTCAAAAAATTTTGGTTTACGTTCGGTAACAACTACGTTAGTGAAAGTTCACCGAAAATGACACGAAAGTCCGACGAAAGTTTTCTAATCTTTGCTGGCACTGGAATGACGGGATTGTAAAGGGTCGAATGCGCCATGTCATGGGCATCCGCCGTCTCCTGGCATCTTTTGCTTGGCAACTTCGACTGACAATATTGGCATTCGTTCCCGGTAACACAAGAAAGCCGGGGGGCAACCTTTCGGGGAATATGTTTTCATGAGGTACAGGGCCGGCCGAGGTGGATAGTTGCCGAAAGAGTTCCCTTTAAAGCCCCACGTTCCGAGCGCAAAGTCGAATGCTGTGATCGTGCAGTGCCGTTTGCTTCCTCTGGGAACCGCGCTTCTGATATGCGCTGGTACGTTTATGCTATCGGTGTTTTTCTGGGTAATCACAGGCGGAGCTGCCGGCGTCTGGTCGGTCCTTCTGCAAATCTTCGTCCTCATAACCGTCATTCTCACCTCAGTCAATTTAAAGGTTGTATTCAGCGAATCCGGTTTGCTTGCTGCCAACCAGCTCCATAAGGACAGTTTGTTTAAAAGGTCAAAACGGGGATGGGATGACCTGCACTCCGTGCGTTTGCATAAGCTCTACGATCCGTCGCTTGTGCTCAGGCGCCTGACTGTGAATCGAGACAAGAAAAACTTTTCGATCTGGGACCGCTTGCGAGCGGAGGTCAGCGGCGGATGGTCACGGCAAGGTTTTTTAATCCTGGATTTCCGATCGGGTGGAGCGATGCCGATGCCAATTGCAGGCATACCCGATGCCCAGTTAGAAGAGCTGTTTGTCGCGCTTTCGCGATGGTCGGACCCGATGGCACTCAATGCCGATGTGATCGCTCTCCAACGCGACGTTTTGATGGGAGAACCTGTTTGTCTGTCTTCCAGCTATACAAAGATGTGGGAGGACGAACTTCGAAAGCGCTTCGAAGTCACCAACTTTGTCCCACTACCCGGTGGGCATCGCATTCGCGACGGTGAGATTCAGGTGCTCATGCAACTCGCCTGCGGTGGGATGTCGTCGGTTTATTTAGCCAGAAGGAGTTCTGGTGAACGAATCATATTAAAGGAACTGGTGGTGCCGGAAGACCGTGACGGCAGTATGCGTGCTCGTGTCACTGAAATGTTCTCACGCGAAGCGAGACTGCTGGCCGCTCTCGACCATCCTCAGATCGTTAAGGTCTACGATCATTTTCTTGAGGACGGAAGGAACTATTTAATTCTTGAACACGCAAAAGGGCTCAACCTGCGGCAAATCGTCGGACTCGAAGGTGTCTTTGCCGAGAAAACGGTATTGAAAATCGCCCGGCAGCTGGCGGAAATCGTTGACTACCTGCACTCGCGAAACCCTGCTCTCATCCATCGAGACATCACTCCCGATAATCTGGTGTATGACGCTGAAACTGGGCTTGTCACTCTGATCGATTTTGGTGCCGCAAGTGAGTTCGTGGGAAACATGACTGGAACTCTGGTTGGCAAACAGTGCTACCTGCCGCCAGAACAATTTCGCGGCAAGGCTGAGCCTGCAAGCGATATCTACGCTATCGGCGGCACCATGCACTTCATGCTGACAGGAGAAGATCCAGTGCCGATTACTTCATGCAATCCACGTTTGCTGAACGATAAATTGAGTGAGGAACTTTCTCGAATAATAGAACATGCAACTGCACAAGAAGTCGAAGACCGCATTAGCAATGCATCAGAGCTAAGTCAACAGCTGGCGCTCGTATAGGGACCGTGCCGAATGGATCGTGAAACAGAAATTGAAGAACAAGAAATCGCGAATTTCGGAATCGCGAAATCCGGGATTGCGAAATCGGAAATAGCGAAATTAGAAGAGGCGGAAGCAGGGAGCGCGAAATCCGAAAACGTGAAGTCGGAAGTCGTGAAACCAGAGGTCATGAAGACAGAGGTCATGAAGACAGAGGTCATGAAGACAGAGGTCATGAAGACAGAGGTCGTAGAAACAGAGACCGCGGAATCGCAAAACGTGGAATCAGAAATCGTGGAATCGGATCTGTCAATAATTTTGTGTCAAAGGTAGTCCATTGTAATTACCTTTAGAGATTGGAATGATACCGCCACAGAGGCGTACAGCGCTAGCTGTAGCCGATGGGGTGGAACCGTCGGCGG
>Ga0163144_10000169_pt1 | contig 151356 bp, 127 predicted proteins | sample OliLak19BULKMAT1_FD_123175 | JGI IMG/M metagenome (GOLD analysis project Ga0163144, IMG submission 123175) | Freshwater microbial mat bacterial communities from Lake Vanda, McMurdo Dry Valleys, Antarctica - Oligotrophic Lake LV.19.BULKMAT1 | ecosystem: Environmental > Aquatic > Freshwater >...
GACTGGAGGGCCGCGTCGGCCCCTGCCCGCTTCTGAAGAACTCGCGGGCAACGGAGGCCGCCGCGATGGTTCCTGACCGACTGGAGGGCCGCGTCGGCCCCTGCCCGCTTCTGAAGAACTCGCGGGCAACGGCTACATATTGCTCCGTAGAGAAGATAACATAAACCTATGGCGACACTTGAACGGGCGATTGCAATCGCCGCCACCGCTCACGCCGGGCAAATCGACAAGACGGGAGCTGCCTACATCCTGCACCCTCTTCGCATGATGATGCGGCTCGACACGACGGAGTGCCAAATCGTAGCGATCCTGCACGATGTTGTCGAAGACACGGACTGGACATTCGAAAGTTTGGCGGCCGAAGGATTCTCCGAAAGAGTGCTGCAAGCACTCGAATGCGTCACCGAACGCGAAGGCGAAGAGTATCCGGCTTTTGTGCAGCGGTCGGCCGCCGATCCCATCGCGCGCAAAGTCAAGCTGATGGATCTTGAGGACAACATGAACATCCTTCGACTGGCCCAGGTTTCCGACAAAGATCTCGACAGGCTGGGGAAGTACCATCGAGCCTGGCTCGCGCTGCGACAGCAGTCATGACCATGATCGCGTTGTTGCTCGCCGGGCTGGCCATGCTGTTGGCCGGAGCTCGCTGGTTTGTCAACGGTGTCTCTACGATTGCCGCTTCGCTAGGCGTCCCGCCGCTGGTGATCGGACTCACCGTGGTGGCGTTCGGAACCAGCACCCCCGAACTGGTGATCAACGGGCTTTCCGCCTCACGAGGGTCGACAGCTCTCGCCTTCGGCAACATCGTTGGGTCCTGCATCGTCAATATTGGCTTCGTGCTGGCCGTTACCGCGATTCTGCAACCCTTGCGGGTGGACGCGTCGATGATTACGAGAGAGATCCCGATGCTCATCGTGGCCGTGAGCGCCGTGTTGATTCTCGCCAACGACCGCCTTCTCGATCTCGCGGATGTCAATCGCTGGACACGCACCGACGGAGTGATTCTACTGCTGTTCTTCGCCATTTTTCTTTATTATTCCACCCGGCAGGCACTGGCGGCTCGCAACACAGACCAGTTCATAGCAGAGGTGGAATCATCCGCCAGGCCGGCCGGAAACATCAAAAAAGACATTTTGCTGGCGGCGGTTGGATTGATCCTCATGTCGGTCGGTGCCGACTTCACGGTGGACAACGCCGTGCTGCTCGCCCGCGACCTTGGGATATCCGAAGCGGTCATCGGACTCACTGTGATCTCGATCGGAACCACGCTGCCCGAACTGGCGACCTGCGTGCTCGCAGCACGGCGTGGAGATCCAGACATTGTGCTCGGAAACATCGTCGGATCGAACATTTTCAACTTGCTTTGTATTGGGGGAATCGTGGCGGCGATCGCGCCGATTGAGATTCCGGAAGGCGGATCGCTGGATCTGGCAGTGATGGCCTTGCTAACCGCGGTGCTGCTGCCCATCGCCATTCGATCCGGGCGGCTCGTCACGAGAGGCGAAGGAGTTTTCTTGCTCACGATCTTTGTCGCCTATCTCAGTTGGCGAGTCGTCGGTGCTCTACAGCCCAATCATTGAATGACCTGTTCGGTATCGAAGCCGTGTTCGAGCCAAGCTTCGTAGCCACCTTCCAACAAGCGGATGTTCCGGATACCTTTTTTCCTGAGTTGCAGCGCCACCCGGGCACTAGTCGCTTCGTTCGGTCAAGAACAATACAGGACGATTACGCGATCTCGCGGAACCTCCCGATGCCTGGTCTCCAAATCGGATAGCGAAAACCAGAGTGCCCCGGGAATTTTGGACCCGATTTCGTCCACCTCACCGGCGCGCCTGAGATCGAGAATTGCCACATCGTCCCCAGCTAGTGTTCGTTCCCGGAGTTGGGCGGGGGTGATGCGGGATAAGTGCAACTTGCGGACAAAGCGGCGGCGCTGCTGCCATTTGAAGACCACATAGCCGCCAAACAACGCACCCAATAGCAGCCCTACTGAGGATCCGATCCGATTGGCGGACTCCAGCACGACTTCCAACTGGTCACGAAAGAGGAATCCTGCGCCGACGGAAAGGCCCGCCCAGGCAAACGATCCGAGGGCGTCGAGTGCCAAAAACTGCGCAACGGGCATCCCGTTGACTCCCGCCATGGGAGGCGCAGCCGTACTGAACCCGGGGATGAACTTTGCCACAAGCAGCGCTGTGTTGCCCATGCGCGCAAACCAATCTTTTGCCTGGCTCACACAGGCGTCCGGATCGAGCGAAACACGGCAAAGAGTCTTCAGCACCGACTGGCCACGCCTGCGGCCCATCCAAAACCATACCGAATCGCTCAGCAGGCACGCCACAACCGCGACGAGAATGCAATACCATCCAGAGATTTGATTAAGACCGGCGAGCCCCCCGGCGGCGACGAGAATCGGCACCGCCGGAATCGGCAGGCCCAATTGCTCGGCCAGCACTGTTAAAAATAGCGCCGAGTACCCATGTTCGGCAAGGAATTCAAAGATTTCACGCACGATGATGCAAGCCCCGGTCTAGGTGAGATGCGGCATGGATGGGTTAAGTTGCCACCCGACAAGAGATATCATGGTTCCTATGCGCATTTTGCTGTTCGTCCTGATCTCCAGTCTTGCCCTCGCTCAATCCAAGAAAGCCGAGGAGGTGTTTAAGAATATCACTCACCTCAAAGGAACGCCCGCGGACCAGATCATGCCATCCATGCAGTTCATCGCCGCGTCGCTTGGGGTCGAGTGCTCATTCTGCCACGTGCAGGGCAAGATGGATGCCGACGATATCGATCATAAGAAGATCGCGCGCAGCATGATCGCGATGACTGCGGAACTCAATAAGGCGAATTTCGGAGGCAAGCAAACGGTGACTTGCTTTACATGTCACCAGGGTATGAATCATCCGAATGCTCTTCCGCCGGTGGAAGGCCCATTCGCGGCTCGCAAGGCTCCGGCGGCTGCCGCGGTGCCTGCGGCTCAAGCGAAGACTGCCGATGAAATACTGGGCCGTTATATTGCGGCGATGGGCGGCGAAGAGGCGATCCGCAAGATCACGAGCCGCGTGCAGAAGGGCGATATGGAAGTAGGCAACACGGCGACGCCGATCGAGATTGTCACGCTGGCTCCGAACAAGCGAATCTCGATCAGCAAGGCGGGATCGAGCGACAGCATCACGGCTTTCGATGGCAAATCCGGCTGGATGGGATCGACTGGACGCCCTGCTCGCGAAATGGCCGCACCGGAATCGTGGGCTGCGGGGATGGATGCGGAATTCTATCTCGGTCTGCGGATCAAAGAACTGTTCGGCAGCGCTCCCATCCGGGTGGGCCGCGCAGCGGTCAAGGTGAATGGATTCGATTGTGACGCAATGACCGCGATGGGCGGAAATGGATTGCCGGTGCGCATGTATTTTGACCGCGAGACCGGATTGCTGGCTCGTATCGTGAGGTTTACCGCAACGGCAGTGGGTCCGAACCCGACGCAAATCGACTACGCGGACTACCGCGAGTCTGGTGGAGTGAAGATACCGTTCCGCTGGACGCTGGCGCGTCCGAATGGGCGATTCGCGGTGCAGGTGGCTTCGGTGGAAAACAATGCGAAGGTGGATACGTCGCGATTCGTGAAGCCTTAAACCGCTTTCGCGATCTGCACTGTGCTGCCACGACGAGCGCGCCGGGTCTCGGTCATCTGGTCGATTGCCGAGGCCACGACATCGTTCAGCTTGTCTGTGGGGCGAGCTTCCATCCCGCCCCATGCGAACTGGACGTTCAACTGGCCCATCGACCGCAATTGGAAGTCCCAGAGCTTCTCCGCGATTGCGCTGAGGCGGCGCTGACAGACTTGGCCGTCGGCGATGCAAACCAGCACAAACTCATCCGCTCCGGACTGGCAGCCAAAGTCCTCGGATTCAAGCAGCGACTGGACGAAGTTCGAAACTTCGGACATCTGCGAGCTTTCGAGTTGGTTCAATCCGATAGAGACGATCATGCCTTGCAGCGATGCGCCCGCGGCTGCGGCTTTGCGAAGAACTGCATAATCGTGGAAACCTGGCGGAAGAACATTGGATTCTTCCATCGCAGCAACACGAACCGGCTCAAACTGGAGCAGGTTGTCGTCAATGACGGGAAAGGTCGGCACATTTGCTTCATGCTTGCGGCTGGTGAGAATGCGACCCCAATCTTTGCGGGCCTCGCTCGGCGCCTGGAAAATGCCGGTCTTGATTTCCACGGGAATGATCTCGGGCGTCAATCCCGATGCTGAGACAGGAGCGGCGAAGGCTGGCACGGGCGCCACAATTTCGGGCTGTCGCATCTGCGGTAGCGGAGCGGGCTCGAATTCGGCACTGACGGCTGCGGCGGCGGTGACCATTTTTCCGGTAGCCATTCTGCCGGCAGCCATGCGGGCAGCGACAGATTGGGCAACGGCAGCCACGGCAGGCGACATTTCGCGCTTGGGCTGGCCCTCATCTCTGCTCTTGCGTACCGCGGAGTGGAAACCGGGTTCCGCCGTGGCGGTGGCTGTTTCCGCAGCGAAGGCCGGTGACGTCCGATTCGGAACAATCGTAGGCCTGGACGCTGTACTTTGCCCACCACCGCCAGCAGCGCGCTCAGAAAGTAGACTATGTCCGGCTCCAGCCGAAGCCGACATCAACGCAGGCTGCCGAAGCAGTGCCGTGGTATGCAGTTCCAAAACCTGCAGGTGTTTTTCCGCAGAGTCCTTCTTCGCCTTCAACTCGATCGCCAACTCGCGCAACTGCTCATTGTTGCCCTTCAAAAGGTCGACGATCAAAGCTACGCCCATCGCCGCCAGAATCAGGAAAAGCGTTACGAAGATCGAAAGTGACTGGGGACCGAGATCCATTCTATGTCAGAATACCCGGGCCCGCGCCGAGTTGAAATAGAACCGAAGCCTCAAAACCTGTAGTACAAGAACCTTAGTTTCCCACTTAGGACACTACCCGACACCTCACGTAGCCCTAACGCTATCCAACACAAATCAATAGGGAAACCGACCTCGATTGCCGGATGGTACTTGCCCTTGCACACGCTTCGAAGGTAATGGTCCACTGCCGTTCGAACTCGATGGACGCCCCATGCCCGCGCCGAAGCTCACTTCTTCCTCTTCGAACATCAGGTTGCGGTCCAATACCATTTCGAGAGTCGTCCCTTTGGACAACACCGCATCGGGACCTCGTGACAGCAGCACTCCAATCAACCCTGCCGCCGCTCCGGCCGCGGCCCCGATACCAGCACCCATGCCCGTGCTTCCGGCGATGCTACCGCCTAACGCACCGACGCCGGTGCCGAGCATCACGGTCTCGCCGACAGTCCTGGCGTCTCCTGCCTTGTTTCCCTCGCTCTTCACCTTGCCCTCTGACTTGTCAAGCTCTTCACTCGCGCGGCCATCCAGTGTTTTGAGTTGGGCGCGAAAATCACGAGTCGTGCCGTTCGGCAGCGTCAGAGAATCGAAACGGAGATAGAACTCGCCTTTGCCTTTCACCCGCCCCGGACGCTTGATGCTGGTCAAAGTGCCCGCGACGTAGCTTCCTGGCGGAATCACCACGCGACCGCCTGCAAGAATCGGAAACACAGTTTCCAAGTAGACTCGATCGCCATCCGATGCCGTTTTGGTGCTGACCGAATTGATCATGCTGAGCAAGACTTGGGTGCCCTTGTCAACCTTGAAGGTGCGCTTCTCGACGGCGACAGGCGGAGTTTCCTGCGCCAGGGTCAACACAACAGTCAGCGTCAAAAGCATCATAAAGAACCTCTTCGAATTGTAGCGTTAACCCTCGTATAGACGGCATGGGCTGGCCTCGGGTTCCCACCCGTCGGCTATCAACGCTAAAATGCACTGTATGCGACGCAGTTGCTGTGCAGTCTTCTTTCTATTGACCACGTTGATTCTGACAACGCCGGTCGCCTCCGGCCAGAAACGCCCGTTCGATGTCGATGCTCTGCTGCAACTCAAGCGCGTGTCCGACCCCCAACTTTCCCCAGACGGAAAGTTCGTGGCCTTCACGGTCACCTCCGTCGATCTGGGGGCCAATAAAAAACCCTCGCAAATCTGGATCATTCCGATCGAGGGCGACATCCCGGCGCGGCCACTCACCAACACCGGAACCAACGACCGCCCCCGCTGGACATCCGACGCCAAGAGCATTCTCTTCGCGTCCACCCGCAGCGGATCGCAGCAGATCTGGTCGATGGAACCAGACGGTGGCAACGCAAAACAGATCACCAACCTCGCCACCGAGGCCAACGGTGTCACGATCGCCCCGGATGGCAAGAGAATCGTATTTTTGAGCAGCGTCTACCCCGACTGCGGAATCGGTGCCACAGAAAACAAACACGATGACACCTGCAACAAGCGCAAGCTCGATGAAGAGGCTACCAACAAGGTCAAGGCGCGCATCTACACTTCCCTGCTCTACCGGCATTGGAACGAGTGGCAAGGCAAACGACGTTCGCATGTGCTGAGCTGTTTCATCGACAATTGCTCGACGCCCAAAGATCTGACACCCGGCAATCGCGACGTCCCCACCTTCTCGCTTGGCGGACCCGACGATTACGCAATCTCGCCCGATTCCAAAGAAGTTGCCTTCGTGATGAACGCAGACGACAACGTCGCCACCAGCACCAATACGGATATCCATGTCGTCAACATCGAAGGCGGCGAGATCAAGAAAGTGACCAACAATACCGGCGCGGATGTTTCTCCGCAGTACTCGCCCGACGGCCACTACCTCGCCTACCGGTCGCAGTTGAAAGCCGGATACGAAGCCGACCGCTGGCGGCTCACGGTGCTCGACCGAACCTCAGGCCGCTACGAAGGCATCACCGAACGCACCGACCGCAACGTCACCAGCTTTACCTGGACCCTCGATTCCAAGCGCTTCTTCTTCATCACCGAAGACCGCGGACGCCACAACGTCCAGCAGATGGCATCGAATGGCGGCGGCTCGAAACCGATCATCACGGGGTCGTCTTCAATTGACGACGTTCAGTTCACACGCGATGGCAAGACGATCATCTATACCGAAATGAGCGGATCGCGGCCAACTGAGATTTACAAGGCCTCTTCCACCGGCACAACCTCGGCGTTGACCAAGCTCAATGAGAACGTGCTCAGCCAATACTCGATCGCTCCTCTTGAGGAAATCTGGGTGGAAGGCGCGGAAAAGACCCGCATCCACAGCTTCATCGTGAAACCTCCTGGATTCGATGCGAAGAAGAAATATCCGGTGCTGTTCCTCATCCATGGCGGTCCTCAAGGCGCTTGGGGAGAAAGCTGGTCTTACCGCTGGAATCCGCAAGTATTCGCAGGGGCGGGCTTCGTTGTCGTCATGCCAAATCCGCGCGGATCCACAGGCTACGGCCAGAAGTTCACCGACGACATCAACGCGGACTGGGGAGGCAAAGTCTACGAAGACATCATGGCAACGGTGGACAACATCGCCAACCAGCCATGGTCCGATTCCGAGCGTTTTGCCGCCGCCGGCGGATCCTATGGCGGATATATGGTCAACTGGATGCTCGGCCATACCAATCGCTTCAAGGCCTTCGTCTCGCACGCGGGAGTCTTTGACTTGCGCAGTATGGCGGCCGAAACGGAAGAAGTGTGGTTCCCTCTGTGGGAATTCAAAGGCATGCCTTGGGAAAATCCTGAAGTTTACGAAAAGTGGTCGCCGAGCTATTTTGTCCGGGATTTCAAAACCCCAACGCTAGTACTGCACGGCGAGATGGACTACCGCGTGCCCGCCGGCCAAGGCATGCAGTTGTTCACGGGATTGCAGATGCAAAAAGTGCCCTCGAAGATGGTCCTATTCCCCGATGAGGGCCACTGGATCGGAAAACCGCAGAATTCCGTCCTTTGGTATCAACAGTTTCTGGAATGGATCGGCGAGTGGACCAAGAAAACCACGCCTCCGCAACCGTGACAAGTACTGCATCCGGAGTTCTAACCCGCATAGAACCATAGGACTTGGTCGTGAAGTACTAAGTGGTACTACCTGTCATGATGCACCCAAAACCTGATTCCTAGTACGTTCTGGTTATGCCATTAATCATATAGGGCCTAGTTCCGAAGGATTAAGACAGCATATGAACGACTGGGTTCCTAACGAGGCAAAGGGAAGAATGACTGCGACCCACATGGTTTCCAACAACGCGATTCCGGCCATCAGCGAGGCTGTGACAGCCGCCCGCTTTGGCGATACGGTTCTCGCCGGCCGACTGCTCGATCAGATTTTGGATGCAAATCCGCGAAACGAACCGGCTCTTTTGTGGAAAGCTGTTTTGTGTAGCACGGGCGAAACCGCTGAATACTATTTGGAACAGGTTCTCGAAATGAACCCTTCGAACGAACAGGCGTTCGAAACGCTCAAAATGCTTCGCAACATGAACCGCGACCAACAGGTGGCGATGTTCTGGGGATCGAATGCCAAAGTTCGCGAGATCGAACCGGACCTACGTTGCCCGGTTTGTTTCGAGACCCGTTCCGCGCAAGTGGAATCGGAAACCTGCACCTGCTGCGGCATGTTGCGGAAGCTTGGATCGTGGTCGGACTATCTCACCAATCAGGAAATCGACGAAGTGCTGATGCAGAAGGCGGTCGAAGGCTGGCAGTTGGGCATGAAACGTTCGCCAAGCGCGGGAACCGCCTACTTATTAGCTCTTGGATACTTGAATCTGAAGCGCAGCGGCGAGGCATGTCTGTATCTCGAACAGGCCCGCAATATGGGCGTCGACGAGCCGGGCATGGTCGATCTGATCCGCTACTTCCGCGCGCAGAAGCTGATTTTGGCTGTAGACGACAATTCGCTGGTACGTCGTTTTCTCAACACGATCCTGACCCGCGCGGGCTTCCGCGTGGTGACTGCAGGCTGCGGCGATGAGGGCATGAGGCTGTTCGAACAGTTCGAGCCGGATCTTGTGGTTTGCGACTACACTTCTCCCGGCAAGAATGGATTTGAGTTGTGTCGGCAGATCCGGAAGTCCGGCTGGACGACACCTGTAGTGCTAATGTCCGGCAAGCTGGTGGATAAGCTCAAGGCCCGTTTGGCCGGAGCGTCGGATACGTTGAGCAAGCCGTTCGAGCCGGAGACTTTGGCGGCGACGGTGCGGCGGAACCTCGCCGCCTGAAGTTTTGCAACCGCAGTATCCTGAGGCCATGCAGTCATTCGAGCGAATCACAGTAAACCCTGAGCCGATGGGCGGCAAACCTTGCGTTCGAGGGATGCGGGTCACGGTTGGCATGATTGTCGAGTCGATCGCGGCTGGCCGCTCTATTCCAGAACTTCTGGCTGATTTTCCGTAAGTCTTTGTCTTTCGCGGAATGCCTTGCACAAGGGCGAGAAGTACCGCTCGCCAGCTAGCCCGAAAGGGCGCGGCGGGCACCCTCACGACAAGCAAGCAACCTCGCCCGCGCGCTCCGTTTTCCGGGCTGTTACTTCGGAGCAGCAGATGCGTCTGCTTTTTGTCATGAATCTCACGCCGCAATGGGTGGAACGGGTAGACGGCGCAGGGCACGAAGCAATTCATTGGTCCACGTTGGCAAGATCAACGCTCCAGACGATTCGATTTCGCTCGTTGCAACGATTTCGTGATTGTGACCAACGACTTGGATTTCCCTGAACTTCTCGCGCACACCGCACACAGAAAGCCGAGCGTCATCCCCCTTCGTGGACAATCTCCGACGCCAGAGTTGCGTTCGGAGGCGTTAATACTTGCGGTCGAAAGCTGCACCGACGAGTTCGCGAATCCTGCCATTACTGAAATAACACATCCGCGCAACCACAGCGATAAGATGCGGGCAGGAGACTTACCTCATATGTCCTCATTCGATCGTCGTACCATCCTCAAGACCGCCCTCAGCACGTCCACCGCCTTCGCCTATCAAGCCAGTTCCGCCGTACGCTTCGGCATCATCGGCACTGGCGGACGCGGGCAGTATGTCGGAACCCTCATGGCCAAAGATCCCAACGCCCGCGTCACCGCGGTTTGCGATCCGTACCCTGATCGAATCGACGCCGCGAAGACCAAGATCCCAGGTGCCGCTGACGCCAAGACCTATCGCGACTATCGCGACCTTCTCAACGACAAAGACATCGACGCGGTGTTGATCGCGACGCCCGTTTACCTGCATCCCGAGCACTTCGAAGCCGCTGTGCTCGCGCGCAAACACATCTACTGCGAAAAGCCCGCAGGCGTGGACGTCGCGGGCTGCAAACGCATTCTCGCCGCCTGGGAAAAGCGCGATCCATCGAAGCGCCTGCAGTTCGGATTTCAACAACGCTTCAGTTCCCAATACCGCAAGGCGCATGGCTATCTCAACGGTGGCAGGATCGGCGACATGAAGCTGATGGTGAGCTATTGGGTGCTCGGCTATCTCCATCCCACCGTGGATAACGGCCCTTATCGCGACGCCTTGCCTGAAGTGCAGAAGGTGCGACGGTGGGGGAACTGGACTTCCCTCTCCGGTGGACCCATCGTCGAGCAGGATTGCCACGGCATCGACACCATCAACTGGTTCGCCAAAGACGCGCACCCCATCAGCGCCACCGGCCGCGGCGGCTTGCGGTTCCCCGTGCCTTATGGCGATTGGACCACCGACCATCACGATGTGATCTATCAGTATCCCGGTGGACTCGAAGGCTGGCTCATCTCTATCAAACACACCGCCGGATATCGCGACGTAAAGGAACAATTCTACGGCGCAAAGGGCATGCTCGAGACCTCGCGCAGTTACATGAAGCTGCACGGCATGACGCCCGATGTTCGCTACAAGTCCGCCGACGATTTGCGCGATACAAGCTTGATGGAAAAGGAAGAGTCCATCTCGGACATCACTGGCGAGGCAACGATGGCGTTCTTCAAGGGCGTGATCGCGGGTGAGGCTTTGGACATGACTAAGACCTCAGTGGAAAGCACTTTAACCGCGATCCTCGGGCGCATGGCGATCGATTCCAAACGCGAAGTCACCTGGGATCAGATGATGCGCTCGGCGTGAGAATCCTTTCGAGAACCGCGCAGGCCCGATCGATTTCCGTCTCCGAGACGATGTACGGAGGCAACAGCCGCAGCACGTTGCCGTGCGTGCAGTTGAGGATCAGGCCGGCCTCGCGCGCTTCGTCGACCAATGCGTCTCCAGGGATCGTCAGTTCGATACCAGCCATTAGTCCTAGACCACCTCGCGGATCAATGGAGATGGCATGGCCTGGAGTTTCGTCTGCAGATAGCGCCCTGTGCGTTGGATCCGCGGCAGCAGTCTGTCTACCTCATCGAGAAAGGCGCTTGCGACGCGGCAGGTCAGAGGACCGCCTCCAAACGTCGATCCGTGCATGCCCTGCGTGAAGGCGTTGGCGGCGTCGGCACTGAAGATAGTCGCGCCAAGGGGAAGCCCGCCTGCAAGCGGTTTCGCGGTGACGACAATGTCCGGGGTCAGCGGCTGGTAAGCGAAGCGCGCGCCGGTTCGGCCGAGTCCGCATTGCGTCTCGTCGGCAATCCATAGGGCGTTGCGTTGCGTGGCGAGGCTGCGAATCTTGGACAGGAACTCTGACGACAACGGATAGACGCCACCTTCACCCTGGATGGTTTCCGCAATGATCGCGATTGTGTCCTCTGTTGCTGCGCGTTCCAAGGCCGCGATATCGTTCACGGGAACAAAGACCACATCTGGAATGAGCGGCTGAAACGGCTCTCGATACTTGGCCTGACCTGTCACGGCGAGCGATCCCGCAGTGCGCCCGTGAAAGCCGTTCTCCAGTGCAATGAGCCGGTGTTTTGTGCGCCGTTGCGCGTTCGCGGCGGCACGGGCGGCATTCAGCGCGGTCTCCATCGCCTCTGTGCCGCTGTTACTGAAGAAGACCTGATCGAGTCCGCTCCATTCCGCAAGTTTCACCGCGAGTTCTGACTGATAGCGATGTGTGTGCAGGTTCGACGTATGAATGCAAAGTTGCGCTTGATTCTGGATCGCGCGAACAATCGCCGGATGCCCGTATCCCAAGGCGTTCACGCCGATGCCGGAGATGAAATCCAAGTAGCGACGGCCCGATGTATCGATAAGGAAGCAGCCCTCACCCCTGTCAACTTCCAAGGGCCTGTTTCCGAACACTCGCAGGATGCACATATGTTCAAGATAGAAGCGAAGCCACGAAGACTCAAATACTATTTGTGGCCACGATTGATATCGTTTAGGTATAGATGATCGAACTGACCCATCTGCGCTACTTCATCGCCGTTGCCGAGGAACTGCACTTCGTGCGGGCGGCCGAACGTGTAAACATTGCGCAACCCGCGCTGACTCGACAGATCAAGCAGCTTGAGGAAAACCTCAACTGCCAGCTCTTCGAACGCACCACGCGATCCACGCGCCTGACCACGGCCGGCCAGCAGTTCCTCATCGAAGCCCGCGCCATCGTGACACAGGCCGACGAATCCATCGAAGGGATGCGTAAACTCGGGCGCGGCGAAGAAGGCCAACTCACGGTCGCCACCGCGCCTTCTCTGATGCTCGGATTCCTGCCGCAAGTGATCCGCAACTTTCGTCGCCGGTATCCGCGTGTGGACTTCCGCCTCAAAGAGACAGCCTCGAGCGAGATCGTCAAGGCATTGCGTTCCGGCACCGCAAATCTTGGGCTTCTGCGAGGCGAAGACCGTGATCCTGACGTGCGAACACTCCTTCAATGGAACGAGCCGATGGTCGCGATCCTGCCGCGCAATCACCCTTTTCAAGCCGCCTCGCGCATCGCACTGGGTGCACTGAAAGGCGAACCCTTCGTCATGTTTCCGCGCGCCGTCGGCCCTTCATTGCACGATGAAGTGTTGAAGCAGTGCAAGAAGGCCGGGTTCACCCCCGCGATCGCGCAAGAAGCGCGTCAGTGGTCAAGCATCATCAGCCTCGTCAGCGCCGGCATGGGCGTCTCTGTGGGGCCCGCCTCGTTGGCCGCGATGCTTCCCAAAGCGGCCCGCTATCCTGCGATCAATGGATTCCGCACGACCGTGCGCCTTGCCGCCGGCGTCGACGCGGCGAACGATCCAGTGTTGACCAACTTCATGCAGTTGGTCCGCCAGTACGGAACCGTCACGTAGAATGAGAATCGCATGTCACTTCCAGCCGTATTCCGCAACCTACGCTTGCCTGCGATCGGTGCGCCGCTGTTCATCGTTTCGAATCCAGAGTTAGTCATCGCACAGTGCAAAGCCGGTATCACGGGATCGTTTCCGGCGTTGAACGCACGTCCGATTTCGATGCTCGACGAGTGGCTGCACCGGATTCAGGAGGAACTCGCCGCCTGGGATCGCGAGCATCCAGATACACCTTCCGCTCCCTATGCTGTGAATCAAATCGTCCACAAAAGCAACACGCGACTGGAACAGGATCTGGAACTTTGCGTGAAGTGGAAGGCACCCGTTATTATCACGTCACTCGGCGCTCGCGAGGATCTGAATCGCGCGGTGCAGAGCTATGGCGGCATCACGTTGCACGACATCATCAACGATCGCTTCGCGCACAAGGCCATTGAAAAAGGCGCGACAGGCTTGATCGCCGTGGCATCCGGCGCGGGCGGCCACGCCGGTACGACATCGGCGTTCGCCTTGGTGCAGGAGATTCGCGAATGGTTCCAGGGTCCGCTGGCGCTGTCAGGATCGATCGCGCGCGGTGCGTCGATTTTGAGCGCGCAGGCCATGGGCGCCGATCTGGCGTACATCGGTTCCGCGTTCATCGCTACGCATGAAGCCAACGCCAGCGAGCGCTACAAGCAGATGATTGTGGATTCCGCATCGAGCGACATCGTCTATTCGAATCTCTTCACCGGAGTCCATGGCAACTATCTGAAGCCATCGATTATCGCCGCGGGACTCGACCCTGAGAACCTGCCAGAAGGCGACTTGAAGACGATGAACTTCGGATCCGGCGGCTCGTCGGATACCAAAGCCTGGCGCGACATTTGGGGCTGCGGCCAGGGCATCGCGGCTGTGAAGTCGATTGAATCCGCGGCTGATTTGATCGCGCGCTTGCAGGCCGAATACCGTCAAGCAGTCAAGAACCTAAGCGCCGTATCGCAACAATTCTCTTGACACGCTGAGCAGGCATAAATTTTGCAGGGATACGAATCTTTTGTTCCAGAGGTGGAAACGATGAAAGGGGCTTTCCGGCGTAAGTTGGAATCGACAGAACGCACTGCCGCGGCCGTCAGCCCGATGGGTGGAATCGCACTGCTTTTGGCCTGTCTTGGCATCGGCGGCACGATCGCCTATGCCGTCTCGCAAAGAACCAAGGAGATCGGCATCCGCATGGCGCTTGGCGCGGAACCTCAAAACGTGCTGTCCGCGATGGTGCTCAAATTCGTGACGCCCGTTGCGGCGGGGTTGTTGGTCGGCACGAGCATTGCGGCGCTGCTGTCGCAATATCTACGGAATCAGCTCTTCGGCTTGGAGCAATCTGGATCCGCTCACGTTTGCGTGTGCCGTCGGCCTCTTCCTGTACGCAGCATTCATCGCGGCGCTCTTCCCGCTGCGGCGGGCGCTGCGCGTGGATCCATTGCTGGCATTGCGCGCGGATTGATATCGATCGAGTACGCTATCGGCCGAGCCATGCCAGCCCACCGTCGAGATCGCAGTTGCCGTACTCAATGGGGATCACGCGCCGCGCACGCGGATCCACGGCCCGCGAGGAAGCATGCAGCAGCAGTGGGCGCATCAGCAACGCCTCGCCAGAAAGACGCCCCATTCGATGCGTTCCAGGAAGTACGCGAAGGCCACCATTGCTCGAATCTGCGCGATCCAGGTGGATGCGAACGGCAAGCATGTAGCCAGTTGGTTTCTAGACTTTTGTTGAACAATCGCGCACAAACGGGAAACGCGCCGGATCCAAGCACCGGCAAGACAAGCTCACGGATCGCCGAAGAAATTGCAAACGCACGAATGGCAAGCGAGGACAGCAACAGGTCGCGACTGTTCGATGCATCGGGTCGCTCGGCGAGATACGCGTCTTCGAGCCGCTCAAAAACCGAAGCATCCAAGCGGTGCAATGAAAAGCCTAAGGCATCAACCATTGCTTCAACGCCCACACCACAGGCATTGCAAAAAGGCTCGAATCGACGCGATCGAGCCATCCGCCGTGGCCTGGAAGAAGGTTGCTGGAATCCTTCATGCCCGCACCGCGCTTCATAGCGGATTCACAAAGATCGCCCAACTGCCCCGCAACATTGGCAGCTGCCGCAATAGCGAGAAACTTCCAGGCATCCACTGACGGCAATAGATGCGGCATCGCGAAGTAGCCGAAAGCCATCGATCCGACAGTAGACGCAATTGCGCCTTCCCACGATTTGCCGGGGCTCACGCGCGGCGCAAGCTTACGCTTGCCGATGGAACGCCCGACATAGAACGCAGCCGTATCGCCCACCCAGTTCAGCGCACAGGCAAAGAACAACCACCATGGATCCGCGGCGCGCAGTTCAATACCCGTGCGCCAGGTTCCGAAAGTGTAAAGCATCCCCAGCACCCCTGCCGCCGCACGCGGCAACGCTTTGCGCAGATCATCTGAGCGCAATGCCAGCGCGAGAAAGATCATCGTGCTGAAAACATAGGTGGCCTCGGCGTGAGGCAGATGCAGAATCGCGAGACCAAGCGGATAGCCCACCCAACCAGGAGACTCGATGGCGTGATTGGCGACGAAGGTGTCGAACTCGCGATAGCAGAGCAGCGCGATCGCAGTGATGACAATCGCGAAAGCCCAAAACGGCGCCCAAATCACGAAGTATGAAATCGTGGGGATGAGGACCAGAGCGGTCACCAGCCGCTTCATCTCGTAACTGCTACCGCCTCGGTTGAGTGTGCCTCGTCCTGAGAAGCGTCTGCGTTCGAACCCAAGCCGCCAAAGCGGCGTTCACGACGCTGAAACTCCACAATCGCCCGCAAAAGCTCAGTGCGGTTGAAGTCTGGCCAGAGCGTGTCGGTCACATAAAGCTCAGCGTATGCGATCTGCCAGAGCAAGAAATTGCTCACGCGCATTTCACCTGAGGTACGAATGAGCAGATCGGGATCGGGTAGATTCGACGTGTACAAATTCGCGCCGATCGACTCCTCGGTGACTTCCACCGCTTCGCCTCTGTGCGCCTTCTCCACCAGCACCCGAACCGCGTCCACGATCTCAGAGCGGCCGCCATAGTTGATCGCGAGACTAAGGCGCAATCCAGTATTGGCAGCGGTCGCGACAGTAGTTTCCTGCAGGTCGCGTTGGATGATTGCCGGAAGCTCGTCGATGCGGCCGATGGCCTGAAACCGCACGTTGTTGCGATTCAGTTCGGCGAGTTCGTGCTTGAGATAAAAGCGCAGAAGCCGCCACAATGTTTCCACTTCCGCTCGCGGACGCTTCCAATTTTCCATTGAAAACGCGTATAGGGTGAGGGCTTGCACGCCAAGCCGCGCACAGGTTTCCACTGCGCCACGAACCGGTTCTACACCCGCGCGGTGGCCCGCAACGCGTGGTAAACCGCGTTTCTTGGCCCAACGCCCATTGCCGTCCATAATGATGGCGACGTGAACCGGCAACCGGTTCGGATCGAGCGCTTCCGCCGCCAACCACTCGGGGGCACCAGGTTCCAGGATTTCGTAGAGCGCTTTCATCTGCCTCAACTTGCGGACAACTTCTTTATGATACCAAGCTCATCATCTGGCGTAGAATCAGGTGAACACATGTCCACACCATCCCGCGGGCTCGTCGCCTGCGCAGCGGTTCTCATGCAAGTATGCCTCGGCATCATCTACGCGTGGAGCGTTTTTCGCGGCCCTCTTGAACAACACTACGGCTGGTCAAAGAGCGTTTCCATCGCCCCGTATCGATGGTCGATCCTCTTCTTCACTCTCGCCATGATCGTCGCCGGATTCTGGCAGGATCGCAAGGGGCCGCGCCTCGTTGGTGCCGTTGGCGGCGTCCTTCTTGGCTTCGGCTGCCTGCTGGCATCCTTCATCGGCGACACGCCAATGGGCCTTAACATTGCTTACGGCGTCGTTGCGGGACTCGGTGTCGGCTTCGCTTACGTCACTCCCATCGCGACCTGCGTCAAGTGGTTTCCGGACAAACGCGGCTTCGTCGTTGGGCTCGCCGTGATGGGCTTTGGCATCGGCTCACTGATCTTCGCGCCACTGCTCGAAATCTTACTCGGCAAAGATCCTGCGCAGTACGCGACAGCCATCCCTCGAACATTTCAGATGCTGGCCGTATTGTTTTTCGTGCTGGTTCCGGGATGCGCGTACTTCTTCCGAGTGCCACCCACGGGATGGCTGCCCGAAGGCTGGCAGCCGAGTGCGGCATCGCAAGCAGCATCGGCGAATTACGGGCCTATGGAGATGTTGAAAACCTGGCAATTCGCGGTCTTGTGGATCATCTACTTTCTCGGAAGCTCCGTGGGATTGACAGCGATCGGAGAGTCTGCACCGCTGGTGAAAGAGCTGGCAGGCGCGGCCGCCGTCATGTCGGGCGGGGTGGCGCTGGGCGTGATGTCGCTGTTCAACGGCGTGGGCCGACTGGTGTGGGGCGCGCTATCCGATCGCATGGGAAAACAGGGCGTGATCTTCGCGATGTTCGCGATTTCCGCAACGGTCTGCGCAGTGCTGCTGCCCGGAACAAAAGACTTCTGGCGCGTCCTGGCAGGCATTTGCATCGTTGGATTCTGCTATGGCGGCTATCTGGCACTGATGCCATCGCTCTGCGCCGAGTATTTCGGATCCAAACAAATCGGCGCAAATTACGGGCTCTTATTCACTGCGTGGGGCGCAGCCGGATTCGTGGTGCCGCGTTACATGGCCGCGACGCTCGAAGCGCGCAAAGCCGCTGGTGACGTGGCTGGCGGATACAACGACATGTTCTACGCCCTCGCGACCATTGCCGCAATTGGCATCGCCGTGACCTTTGCCCTGCGCAAACCGGCTGTGCGTTAGCGGAAGATCTTGGCGTCATCCCACTTCGCGATGGTGTCGGTGACGAGTCCCGCGACCTTGTCGGCAACGGCCTTGTAGTAGGCGTCAGCCTTCGCTTGGTCGAACTTCACGAGTCCCTGCCCTGGTTGGTAGAGAATAATTGACGAAGGGAATGGATAGGCCGACCAGGTTCCCGTCGCAGGGCGCGGCGTCGCGAGCGAATCGCGGTAGCGGTCTTTGTGGACAAGTTTTGGATCGATCGCCTGAATGAACGCGTTCTCGTTCCAGCCTGCGTGCCCGCCGTCTTCACCAAACACCTTCAGCGTGACGTCGGAACAATAAGCCCACCAGTTCACGACGAGCGTCCGCACCTTCATCTCGCGGCCCACTTGCTCGCCTATGGCCTCAAGCGCGGCTGTATTTCCGCCGTGCCCGTTGATCAGGATGATGTTCTTGAATCCGTTGCGGGCGAGTCCACGGACGACCTCCGTTACAAACGGACGGTACGCGGCGTCGGAGATCGTGAAGCCTCCGGCGAAGCCGTCGAGACGACCTGTGATGCCATAAGGCAACACGGGCGCGACCATCGCATTCACCTTGGGCGCGATCGTTCGAGCCAGCGCGAGCGGGGCTGTATTGTCTGCGCCATTGTTGGCAACACCATGCGCCTCCATCGTGCCCAGTGGCAACAACACCGTGTCGATCTTTGAGGGAACCACCTCGCGAAACTCCATCCAATTCATGTCGTTCATCTCGCGGGTGGTTTGAGAGAACGAGCAGACAGCAACGACAAAGCAGGCCAGACGCATGGACCAGGGTATCAACTCAGCGTCTCCAGATACGCGGCGAGTTCCGCCGGCAGTGGAGATTCCACGGTGATCCGTTCACCCGTCGAAGGGCTGTCAAAGCGAATGCGATGCGCGTGCAAGAAGAAACGATTTTCCAGTGCGCCGCTCGCTGTGGGCGCACCGTACAAGCGATCGCCCGCAACGGGATGTCCCAATGCCTGCATGTGCACGCGAATCTGATGGGTGCGTCCGGTGCCGATGCGTATGCGCAAATAGGTGTGCTTCGCGTAGCGCTTCATCACCTTGTATTCTGTCAGCGCGAGGCGTCCAGTCGTCGAACTCGCACTCATGCGGATGCGCTTCGCCTGATCGCGCGAGATCCTGAGCGTGATCTTTCCGTTGTCATCGCGGACCACGCCATGCACGAGCGTCAGATAGATCTTCTCAGTCGTACGCGAGGAAAACTGCTCAGCAAGGGCGCGATGTGCGGTATCTGTCTTGGCGACGAGCAACACGCCGCTTGTGTCTTTGTCGAGCCGGTGTACGATACCCGGACGCATCTCGCCACCGACTTTCGACAACATTTGAAATCGGTGCAGAAGGCGGTTGACGAGCGTCCCGGTGTGATTGCCCGCACCTGCGTGAACGACAATTCCCGAGGGCTTGTTCACCGCCACAACATCGGCGTCTTCATAGAGCACATCCACCGGCAAATCCTCGGCTGTGGCATGCAATGGGGGTAGATCGGCAGGCAGCACTTCCAATAATTCATTGCCTCGCAGAGCGAACGAGACCTTGGTGATCGTCTTGCCACGAGAGGTGACGCGCCCATCGCGGATCCAATCCTGCAAACGGGATCTGCTGAATTCCGGGAGCTTTTCCTGCAGAAAGTGATCGAGGCGCTTGCCAACGTCGTGGGATTCAACTGTGACGGATCGCATTACTTCAGTGCCGCCGTGAGTGTTCCCGTGTGGCGAAGCAGGTCAAGCTTCGCGCGTTCTACACTCGATTGCGCACCGAAGTATTCCACCCACTTGGCGCCTTCCGCGATGCGAGCTTCTTCCAATTCACGCAGTGGCGCGCGCCCCTCTTCATAGCGTGCCATCAGGAGGCTCACCTGCTCGCGAGCCACGTCGAGATCGAGTTTGGCGAGATCGCGCGCGGATTCTGATTTGTGCATGCCTTGATAAGCCTCTCGAACGCCAGACGCAATTTTGTTGCGGGTCTGGCTGACTTGGGTGCGCAGTCGCGTCACTTCCACTTCCGCCTGGGACGCATAAGCGCGCGCCGACGGGGGCACCAAAAGTGGAATCGAGACCGAAAGCCCAACCTGAAAGTTGTTGCGCTGAAAGCGACGGTAGTAGTCTTCGAAGTTGTTGAACTTGGCAAGCAACGCGTAAGAGGAAACAAGATCCATCTTTGGATACCGTTCGGCGAGATAGCTTTTCACCTCGAGATTCTTGGCCTGCATCTTCGATTCCAGCGCCTTAATCTCTTTGCTGCCTTCGAGCGCGGCAGCAATGCTTTCCTCTTCTGTGGCTGGAACCGTCAACGCCACGCGATCTTCACGCGAGGGCCGCACACGATCTTGCGCGGGCAATCCGAGAACCATGGCCAGATCGGACTCCAACACCTCCCGATCGGACTCAAGTTCCGTAAGCCGATGCTTCGCGCGCGCAGTTGCCAGTTCGGCTTTCTTGTCTTCAATCGGAAGCTCGCGGCCCTCTTTGACACGCGCTTGAATCGTCTCTCGGACCTTGTTCAAACTCTCAATCTGTTTGCGTTGTAGTTCCGCCGCGCGCGCCACCTGCTCGGCGCTCAGATACAACGAAGCCGTGCGGAAGGCTGCCTCATCTTGCTGGCGGGTTACCTCGATTTGCGCAGTCCGCTCTTCTTGCCTGGCCTGCGTCGCGCGATAGCTCTGGGGGCGATTGTAGACCGCCATGCTTGCGCGGATCTGGGCGATAGAAGGCGCGGCCCCGTCGATACTTTGAGGGATGCCGTAGGTAAAGCCAATGCCGGAACCCGCGTAAACACGGGGTGAGAAGGGATCGCGCGCGATGCGGACTCCAAACTTCGCCTTCTGTTCATCGAGACGCGCCAGCGTGATCTCGGGGTTCTGGAGCATCGCCAAATCCACCGCCTCTCGCAAGGTCATCGTTTTCACTTCGGCATTCAAGGCAACGCCGCAAAGCACACAAGCAAGAAAGACTCGCATGCTTCCAGGGTAACCGTAGCCGCTAGGCAAAGACCTTTTCAATCACCTTGCCGCCGAAGTCCGTCAGTTTTTCGTGGCGGCCATTGTGGAGGTACCAGAGCTTGTGTTGATCGAGGCCGAGAGCGTGCAGAATGGTCGAATGGAAATCGCGCATGTGATAGCGGTCGCCGACACCGTAGAGGCCAAAGTCATCGGTATCGCCGATCGCTTGACCACCCTTCACGCCGCCGCCGGCAAACCACATCGTGAAGCCATGTGGATTGTGATCGCGACCGTTGCCCGATTGCGACATCGGCAGACGCCCGAACTCGCTGCCCCAGATCACCAACGTCGAATCCAACAGCCCGCGGGACTTCAGATCCTGCAACAGCGCCGCGATCGGTTGATCTGTCAGTCCGCACATTTTTTCGTGATTTTGTTTCAGGTCTTTGTGAGCGTCCCACTGGATGCTGACCGGGCCTCCACCAGAGAATAGCTGCACGAAACGCACCCCGCGTTCCACCAAACGCCGTGCGAGCAAGCAGCGCGCTCCAAACTCTTGCGTAGGCTTTTGATCCAGCCCATAAAGCTTGCGCGTCGCATCGGATTCCTTTGTGAAATCCACCGCCTCGGGCGCGTGCGACTGCATACGAAAAGCAAGTTCATACGAGCTGATGCGAGCCGCCATTTCCGTATCGGTTTCCTCGGTGTCGAGGTCGTTCATCTTCTGCAGAAAATCGAGCGTACGGCGTTGGCGCTGCGGAGTCATACCCTCGGGAAGCTTCAGATTCAACACCGGATTGGGGCCACCACGCAACGTAGTGCCTTGATGAATCGCGGGCAGAAATCCCGAACTCCACATTGGCGTTCCGCCCTCTGGCGTGCCTTCAGGCTGCGGCATCACCACATACGCCGGCAGGTTCTCGCTCTCGCTGCCGAGCCCGTAGGTGACCCACGAACCCATGCTCGGATATCCCATCAGAATGCGGCCCGACTGCACCTGATACATCGCTGGGGCGTGGACAACGCTCTCGGTGTAGAAGTTGCGGACGAAGCAGATGTCGTCGACGCACTTCGACAAGTGTGGATACAACGACGACACAGGCAGGCCCGATTGCCCGTAGCGTTTGAATTCCCAGGGCGACGGCAGAATCGGCGTATCCCCGCTCGTGAACTGACTCGAGATCTTGCCAAAGCTCTCCGGCAAGGGCTTCCCCGCGTAGCGCGCGAGACCAGGCTTGGGGTCGAATGTATCCATCTGCCCCGGAGCGCCCACCATGAACAGAAAGATCACGGACTTCGCTTTTGCTGGGAAATGCGGAGCCTTTGCGGCCAAGGGATTCGAGCGCGGCTTGGCACCGAGTTCGCGCTGCAGCATCGATTCGAGCGCGACCGCACCGAATCCCTGGGCAGCCATCCTCAAAACGTTTCTTCTCTGAAGGCCTTTAGGGTACATAGACGAACTCATTTCTATTCAACATCGCGAGACAGTAGTCGCTGAGCTTTTGCTCACCCTTTGAGAACTCAATTACCATCTTCCTCTCGACCGCCGAAGGAAGGCGCCCAAGTGTCAGCCGATACGAAGCATCGATCATACAAGCCTGCTTGCCATTGCATTCACGCTCAAGGCGCTGCGCAAAGAGTTTCGACTGTTCCTGCATGAACGAGCTATTCATCAAAGTCAAAGCCTGCAGGGCATGAGTGCTGGTCGATCGCATCGCACACGATGTGATCGTATCCGGCTGGTCGAAGTTCGCCATCATCGGCAGTCGCACCGAACGCTTATTGAGCAGATAAATACTGCGACGATTGATTTCGGTGCGATCCACAGGTAGTGGCCAAAGATTGTCGGTCTCGCCTTCGGTGAAGATGAGTTCGTAGATCTCGGGCTCAATCGGAATCTTCACTCCACGCCCTCCCATCTTCGAATTCAATGCGCCGGAAACCGCAAGAATCGAATCGCGAATCGCTTCGCCTTCGAGCCGGCGCTTGTTCGCGCGCCAGTAGAATTTATTGTCGCCGTCGATCTTCGCCTTGGCTTCATCGTACGTGGACGACTGACGATAAGCCACGGAAAGCAGCAGCAGTCGATCGATCGAGCGGATATCCCAACCGCGATCCATAAACTCAACGGCAAGCCAATCGATGAGCTTCTGATTCGTCGGCCGAGCGCCGAGAGTCCCAAAATCATTGGCCGTCGCGACAATTCCCGTTCCAAAGCGCAGCTGCCAGATGCGGTTCACCATTACCCGCGCAGTGACTGGATTGTCCTTCGACGTCAGCCACTGGGCCAAGGCAGTGCGCCGTCCGGAAAGCCCCTGTGGAAACTCCGCAGCCGGATCCACAATCACCTGCGGCAAGCCGGCCGGTACGAGGTCAAGCTTCGACTTGTGATCGCCGACTTTGAGGATATGCGTGTCCGCTGGCTTCTTCGCGTTCGCCACCGCATACGCCGCCGCGAACGGTTCGGGCTCATCCAGATCCACTTCATGCATCTGCTTACGGATGGCATAGCGCTTGGCCTTGACATCCGCAGGCAGCGCAGCGACAACGTCATCCCAAGCGGGCGTCATCTGATCCTTCGCTTCTTTGGCGAGGCGCTCTTGTTCTGGCGTGCGCTTCTCGTTCGGGATGTCGAAGGCCGCAAGCAACGCCGGATCGATGCCTTTCTTACGCTCTTCCACCAGCTTCAGCCGGTAGGGTTCGTCGATTTCCTTCACCTGAGCCTTGAAGGGTTGGAGTTTCTTGTCATGCGCCTTTGCCGCGTCCAACGATGTCTGCTGGGCCTGTTTCGGGACAAGAGCGAGCTCATCGCCAACGGTGTTCGCGAACACCGCCTGCAAGCGATAGTGGTCCGACTGCGGAATCGGATCGAACTTGTGATTGTGGCAGCGCGCACACTGAATCGTCATGCCAAGCAGCGCCGAACCGGTGACGGTTGTCATCTCGGTGAGCACTTCCTGCCGGTTCATCTCTTCATCCTGATTGCCGCCTACGATGTGCTCCTGACCCGCACGAAGAAAGCCCGTGGCGATCAAAGCGTCGTTGTCGCCGGGCCACATTTCATCGCCTGCGAGTTGTTCCTGAATGAACCGGTCGTAAGTCTTACCGCTGTTGAACGCATTGATCACGTAGTCGCGATAGCGCCAGGCATGCGTCCGCTCAGCGTCGAGTTCAAAACCATTCGTATCCGCATAGCGCACCAAATCGAGCCAGCGAAGCCCCCAGCGTTCGCCATAGTGCTTGGACGCCATCAGCCGGTCCACCAGCTTTTCATAGGCGTTAGGAGATTTGTCTTTCACGAAGGCTTCGACTTCGGCAGGCGTGGGAGGGAGTCCGGTGACGTCTAGCGTCACTCGGCGAATCAGCTTTTCTTTCGAAATCGGTGCGGAATACGAAAGGCCTTTGGAGTACAACGCTTCGACGAGGAATGCGTCCACTGGATTGGAGAATCCGGCCAGCTTCGGCGGCTCCGGACGCACGGGCTTTTGAAAGGTCCAATACGAACGCCGTTTCCCGATGAATGCGGCGTCGCGCTCGGTCAACGTCGCCGCAATGAGAAGCGGTGCGGCCAAAAGCAATAGATTCCTGCGCATGATTCGTATTTTACAACCTTGGGAACGCAATATGATAAGAGGATGCTTCGGTTCGCCACCTGCCTCGCGGCCTTCGCCTTTGGTGCGTCCGCTCAGGGCTTCGAAAAAGGGCAGACGTTTCTCAACACCTACTGCGCGAAATGCCACACAGGCAAGGCCGGCGCCGGCGGATTCCAACTGCAACGTCTCTCGACGCAAGCCAGCCTTGGATCCGAAGTCGCCAAGTGGACATCCTCTGCAACCCGCGCTCGCAACGGCGAGATGCCGCCCAAAGGATCGCTCAAGCCCTCCATCGAAGAGCGTGAGGAGTTCGCAACCTGGGTGGAGCGCGCCCTTCGCACCGAAGCCTGTTCCGCAGGCATCGTTCCAGGGCCCGCACTCACCCGGCGCCTCAATCGCGACGAATATACGGCGACACTGCGGGATTTGCTGGATATGCATCTCGACGTCGGAAGATCGCTACCCGCCGACGGCGCGGGAGGCGAAGGCTTCGACAACGCCGCGGAGACTCTGTTTCTGTCACCGTTACATGCCGAAAAATACATGGAAGTGGCGAAGTTCGCTATGGATTTCGCTGCAAAAGAGTACAAGTCGCGATCCAAGATCCTGATCGCGACGCCCGGAAAAGGCAAAACGGCCGATCAGGCGGCCCGCGAGATCTTTAAACATTTCTTGCCCCAGGCGTTTCGGCGCCCTGTGGATGCCGCCGAGGTCGAAACGTACTTCGCGCTCTATCATGCAGCCCGCAAACAGAAACTCGACTTCGAGCCCGCGGTCTTCTTCTCACTACGTGGGGCTTTGGTTTCGCCGATGTTCCTGTTTCGCGCCGAGACGCCGAATCCAGGCCCGGAGATGCGGTTGGTCGGCCCGTATGAGATGGCCTCGCGGCTTTCGTATTTCATCTGGGGCAGCAAGCCCGATGAGTTTCTCTTCGATATCGCAGCCTCCGGCAAGCTGCAGGATCCCGCGGTTCTGAAGACCGTCGTCGGCCGCATGCTGCGCAACGATCGATCGCTCAACTTCGTGCAGAGCTTTGTTGAACAGTGGCTGCATACGCGTGAGTTGACCATGGACAAGATGCCCGATGCGGCGCTGTTTCCTTCGTATGCGACGAGTGAGGAGACCCGCTCGGATATTCGCTTGCAGCCAGTCTTCTTCTTCCGCGAACTGTTGCTCAGAGACCTGCCCTTGACCAACGTCATCGAGTCCGAATACACCATCGGAACCGGCAAACTGAACGCACACTACGGCATCCAAATGCCCTTGGACAAGGGACGCACACAGCAGCCACAGTGGGTCAAACTACCTGAAAACAGCCGCCGCGGTGGATTGCTGGGCATGTCCGCGATCCTGACGGTGTCGTCATATCCATACCGCACTAGTCCGGTGCTGCGCGGCACCTGGATCCTCGATTCGATGCTGGGGACTCCCCCGCCACCGCCACCGGAAAACGTTCCACCGCTCGACGATCCCAAGACAACCGTCGCATCCGCGATGACCGTGCGCGAACGGCTCACTCAGCATCGCGCCAACGCCGTCTGCGCCAGTTGTCACAGCCGCATCGACGGACTCGGCTTCGCCCTCGAGAACTACGACGCCATTGGGCGCTGGCGCGATCAGGATTCCGGCAAGCCCGTGGACAATTCCGGCGAACTCGCCGATGGAAGTAAGTTCAAAGGCCCCGATGAATTGAAGACGATGCTGCTGGAACGCAAAGATCTGGTAATCCGCAACCTCGCGAGCCGGATGTTAGGCTATGCGTTAGGACGCGGATTGACGGTGAAGGATTCCTGCACCGTCGATCAGATCGTTGCGCAGGTCAAAGCGCAGGATTATCGGTCGCAGTCATTGATCGAAGCCATCGTATTGAGTGTGCCGTTTCGCTATCAAAGATGAAAGATGCTCTCGCATCCAAGGTGTCAAATGAATCTATCGCGCAGAACATTGCTCAGAGGAGCCGGAGTCACACTTGGCCTGCCGTGGCTCGAGTCGATGGCTTATGGCGGGGCGTCCGCAGCCGCGAAAACAAAGGGTCCGGTGCGCATGGCCGCGCTTTACATGCCGAACGGCGTCAATGTTTCCGCTTGGAAACCCGAAGCGACGGGCCGTGACTTTCAACTCTCGCCAACACTTGAGCCTTTGCGCGCAGTCAAAGACCGGCTCACCGTGCTCAGCAACCTGTGGAATGCCGGATCCAAGGGCGGCGACGGCCACTACGTCAAAGAGGCCGCCATCCTCACCTGCACGACCATCAAGAAGACGCAAGGCGCAGATCTCGGCAACGGCGTTTCGGTCGATCAGATGGCCGCTCAAAGCATTGCAGGGAAGACCCCGCTGCCTTCACTGGAACTTGGCGTCACGCCCGTCGCCATTGGCGTTGACGCGGTGGTCGGATACACGCGCGTCTATGGATCGCACATCGCCTGGGCCAACGCCACCACGCCGCTTGCCCGCGAGATCAATCCCCGATCCGTTTACGAACGCCTCTTTCGCGCGACCACAGGCATGAAGGCCGACGCGGCCAAGATGGACGCACTATTGCTCGATCGCGTACTCGGCGATGCGCGCAAACTGCGCGGGCAAGTCGGTGCTGCGGATAAGCTGCGGTTGGATGAGTACCTATCGGTGATGCGCTCGCTCGAAGAGCGTGTGCAGCGGGCCTCGTCGACTGCCAAGAACACCTGGAAACCGCGCGCAGTGATCGATCCCAAAACCGCGCCTACTGAGCGCCCCAACGATCATGCGGAACATGTCCGCCTCATGATGGACATGATGGCGCTCGCCTTCCAAACCGACACCACGCGCGTCAGCACCTTCATGTTCGGCAACGCGGTGAGCAACGTCAGCTTCCGCTTTCTCGAAGGCGTGAGCGCCGGGCATCACGATGTTTCGCATCATGCCAACGATGCCGACAAGTTGCGCCAATACGCCATCATCAGCCGCTGGCATGTGGAACAGTACGCATACTTGCTGAGCAAGCTCGCGGCAATGCAAGAGGGCGATTCGACCGTGCTCGACAACTCGATGGTGCTGTTCGCTTCGGCGTTGAGCGATGGCAACAAGCATGATCCGCACCGGCTGCCGCTGCTGCTCGCGGGGCGCGGCGGCGGACGCATCGATAGCGGCCAGCATCTCAGCTATTCAGAAGACAGCCCGCTGGCGAATTTGTATGTCTCGATGCTCGACGCGTTCGGTGCGCCGGTGGAACGCTTCGCGGACAGCACGGGTAATTTGACAGGGTTGTTGCGGTCATGATCGTTCTTGCCTTGGCGATCGCCGCCGACCTCAATGGCATTTGGGTCGGGCAAGTTCCTGCGCGAAACAACGACAAGCTCGACATTGCGTTTCAACTGAAACAGACCGGCGCGGTTCTCACCGGCAAGCTGTATGGCGACTATCGCAGCACGCAGATCTTAGAAGGGCGCATCGACGGCGATACGGTGACGTTCATCGTGCTTGCCGAAGAACAGGCCGGCAATCAGATCAACGATTCGCGATTGAAATTCACGGGTGTGATGAAAGACGGCGAGATGGAACTGACACGTCGCCGCGAGAGTTCGACGACAGCGGGCAGTGGCGCTGCGGCACCGTCGCGCAATGCGGATCCTGGCGTGACGTTCCGTTTGAAGAAACTCATCTGATCAGCGATTTCGCCGTCGCGAAGACTTCGCGTAGCATCTGCGCAGTCAAACGCCCGGTCGAAGTATTTTGCTGGCTCGGATGATAGCTACCCATCAGCACGGGCTTGCGTTGAGCGTGCACAACCCCGTGCCCGAAGGTGAGATCCGATGTCTTGATCCCTTCCGTGTCGCGAACGATGCTCAGATACGTATCGAACGCCAGCCGCCCAAGGCACACAATCACCTTCACGTTCGGAAGCAACTTCAGTTCCCGTTCCAGATAAGGACGGCACCGCCGGAACTCTTCCGGCAGCGGCTTGTTGTCAGGAGGCGCGCAGTGAACCGGGCAGGTGATCCAACAGTCTTTCAGTTGCAATCCGTCGTCGACGGATGTGGCGGTCGGCTGATTCGCGAACCCGGTCTCGTGCAGTGCGCGATAGAGAAAGTCCCCTGACTTGTCGCCCGTGAAAACACGCCCTGTGCGGTTCGCGCCATGCGCCCCGGGCGCAAGCCCGATGATCAGCAACTGCGCAGACTGATCTCCAAACGGTGGAACCGGCTTGCCCCAATACTCTTGATCGAGATAGGCGCGCCGCTTCACACGCGCGACTTCCTGACAGTGCCTCCGAAGCCGCTTGCACTTGTTGCAGGCAACGATTTCCTCGTGCAAAACCTGGAGGGACATCAGCCCTTCATCGTATCGGCAAGCGAGAAGATCGGCAGATACAGTGAGATCAGGACGAAGGCCACAAAGATGCCCATGAAGATCATGATCGCCGGCTCGATGAGTGCCAGAACAGCCGTCATGCGTGTCGCCACGTCTTCTTCATAGAACTCGGCAACGGAATTCAGCATCTGGGACAACGCGCCAGTGGACTCGCCCACTTCGATCATGTCGATCGCGAGACCAGGGAACACGCCCGTGGACTTCAACGAGCCAGACAGCGGCTGCCCCTCGCGAACGCTCTGCCGTACCCTGGTCAACATCACGCGCAACAGCCGCGAGCCCAGCGAGTCTCCGGCAGTCTCTAGAGCCTGCACCAAGGGGATGCCGCCGACCAGCAGCGTACTCAAAACACGCGAAAACTGCGCGACTTGGTACTTCGTCCAGATCTCCCCAAACAGCGGCGTCTTCATCTTGATTCGATCGCCGATCTCCTGCCCTCTGTCTGTTCGCAGCCAGAAGCGCAGCGCGAACACGATGCCAACGATGGCGGCGACGCCGAGAAATACATAATTGCGAGCCGTGGTTCCAACCGCGATCAAGATCTGCGTCATCGCAGGCAACTGCGCCTGCATGCCGGAATAGAGTTCCGCAAAGCTCGGCACCACATAGGTGATGAGAAAGATGATGAGGCAGAAGACGAGAAAGATCAGCACGGCCGGATACATCAACGACACCAGTACTTTCTTCTTCACCGAAAGCGCAAGCTTCGTGTAGGTGATGTAGCGTTCGAGGGTCTCCGCAAGCGATCCCGATTTTTCACCGGCAAGCACCGAACTCACATAGATTGGCGGAAACACCCCCTGCCGTTGAAAAGCATCCGAGAGCAGCGTGCCGTTCTTCACTTCGTCGCGCACGGCGAGGATGTGGGGGCCGAGTTTAGGATCCGTCAGTCGATCGGCAAGCAGATCGAGCCCTTTGAGAATCGGCAAGCCTGCTTTGATCAGCGTCACGAACTGCTGGTTGAAGATCAGAAACTTCTCCATGTCGATCTTCTTCTTGCGGCCGGACCCCATACGCAGCGCCTGCACCGCTCCCGCCGGCTTGATCGAGTAGATGAGAAAGCCTTGTTGCGAGAACCGCTCGCGCAACTCCCGTTCGGACGCAGCTTCGGCGACCTGTTGTTTGATTTCGCCGCGGGCGTCCGCGAACTTGAGTACCCACTCCGGCATCTTTATAGTTTGACGCGTTCCGCGTGCGGAACGTGCAAGCCGCTTCGAAATCAGACAAACTATGAAGTTGCGCATGCACGCCAGCCATCTTCAGGCCATCCGTCTTTCCGTCGCCAATCTCGCCGCCGCGCGGCACTTCTGGGAATCCGCACTGGGCTTTCGATGCGTGGGCGAAACAGAAGTAAACGACCCGATTTTGCGAAGGATTTGGGGCACCGAGGGCGGCGAAATGAGGGCAGCGCGGCTAGAACGTGCAGGCTCTTCTCGAATCGAACTGTTTCACTGGGAAGGCTGCACCGGCCAGCCAATTCGCGATCCACGCCGCCCTTGGGATCACGGAGTCATCGAGTTGCAACTGCAATGCGCGATGCCAGATCGGCTCATTGTCACACTGCAACACCACTGCGAAATGCTTGGCGAAGGAGCTTTCCTCACACCCTTCGGAGAACGCTGCAAACTATTGCCAGACACCGGTGAATCCGTCGTATTGAGCGTACCGTCGAGCGAAGAGTGCGACCTGTTCTTCAGCGGATTTCTGGGCTGGCATCTGCGCGACCGCCTCGCCATTACGAATGGATTCACCGGTACGGCTTCGATATCACTGTGCGAGACGACGATCTACAGTTCTAACGGCGGCGGTGCCGGATCGGTGGAAGCGAACCGTTTCGTTCGACGCGCTGATCCTCGCATCGCGCAGTCCACCGCCGAGCGGATGTCCCCTGCTTACACCGGCGTGTGGATGCTCACCGCGTGCGTAGAGAGCGTCATCGCTCCCGAGGCTTCTGTCGTAGAAGTACCCTTTGTGGGTCGGCGAAGAGCAGTGGTTACGCGAGCGCCGGGCGGGGTCCGGTTCGGGGTGTTCGAGAGGGATGCGCGTTAGTTTCTTCCGCGCTTCTCATGCCCTCGGGTCGCCGATGCGACGAGAAGGGACGACCTCGTTATGCCAGCTACGCGAGCAAATCGACTGAAGAGGCGGTCTCGGCCTCATCGAACTCGAAGTCGATCCTCGGCATCCTGCCGACGCCTGCTGGACGGGGCAGGACATTTTCCGGTAGCATCACTCGATGGAGCAGCAGCAACGTCTCACCGCCCTCGATATTTTCAGAGGCGTCACAATGTCCTTCATGGTGCTCGTCAACACCCCTGGAACCGGCGATGCCGTGTACCCTCCGTTGCAGCACGCGCACTGGCACGGCTGGACCCCAACCGACGTCGTTTTTCCGTCGTTCGTTTGGATCGTCGGCATCGCCATCACGCTGTCTCTCGGCAAACGGCTCGCGCAGGGCGTTTCGAAGGCAGACCTCTTCAAACAAGCCATGCGACGCAGCACCATCCTCTTTCTGCTGGGCATGATCGGTTACTCGTTCCCCATCCCAGACCCCGATACATTCCGGATCCTCGGCGTTTTGCAACGCATCGCCATCTGCTATCTCTGCGCCACCGCCATCTACCTCAGCACCGGTATTCGCGGCCAAATCGCCTGGGTTATTGGACTCCTCGGCAGTTTCTGGCTGCTGATGGCATTTGCGCCCGTCCCCGGCCACGGCGCGGGACGCCTCGACATCGAGGGCAACTTCGCCCACTACGTCGACAGCATCGTGCTCGGCGCGCACAACTACGTCAACACCAAAACCTGGGATCCCGAAGGCATCGTCAGCACGATCCCTTCCATTGCGACTTGCCTCATGGGGATTCTCGCGGGGCACCTGCTTTCGCAGCCTTGGCAACTCATGCGCCGTATCCAGTGGTTCCTCGTTGCAGGCGTGGTTTCGATAGCTCTCGCTTATGCGGGCAACCCGTGGTTGCCCATCAACAAAAGCATCTGGACCTCGACCTTCGCGCTACTCATGTCGGGCATTGACTGCCTGCTGTTCGGATTCTTCCTGTGGATCTGTGACGTGCAAGGGCTGTCGCGCTGGTTCAAGCCTTTTTTGATCATGGGCATGAACGCCATCGTGGTTTACATGGCATCCGAATTGACGGACATGGTCTTTCAAAAGATCCCGATGGGGACGACCACGTTGCGCGTCTGGCTTTATCAGACGATCTTCGCGCCACTGGCCTCGCCGATGAACGCATCGCTTTTGTACGCGATCGTGTACACGCTTCTGATGTATTTTCTGGCGCTGCTTCTATGGCGTCGCAAGTGGTTTGTGCGCGTTTGAATTTAGGATTGCCTCTCGAACCGTATTGCAGTGGATCGAGACCGTATCGCCAGTGCGATGCGCGTAGCCGCCGGCGAGTACGACCGCAACGGGCTTACCGTTGGCTTTGCGAAAGACCGCACGATCGCGCTTGGCGAGGCCATCCTGCGTCATCAGCAGCCCGCCGAGTTGGTCTTCCGCATACGGATCCGCACCTGCGAGAAAGAACACCAGATCCGGATCGAAGGCAGTAAACGCGCGGTCTAGCGCCGCTTCGAGCCGTCGCAAATACTCGCGATCGCAGGTGAGATCGTCTAAGTCCACATCCAAAGTCGAGGGTGGTTTCTCGAACGGATAATTGTTCTTCTGATGAATCGAGAAAGTGTATACACTCGCGTCGGCCGCGAAGATCGACGCAGTGCCGTTGCCCTGATGGACATCGCAATCGACGATCAGCGCTCTGCGGATCGCCCCTTCCTTTTGCAGCCTGCGCACCGCGACCGCGACGTCATGGATGGCACAAAAACCTTCCCCATGCGACCGGAACGCGTGATGAAATCCGCCGCCAATATTGAAGCCAGTGCCGTGTTGCAGTGCGTGACGCGCCGCGAGTATCGTGCCCCCTGTCATCTTCCAGAGCCCGTCAATCATGCTCTGCGATACCGGAATCTCAAGGCGCATCGCCTCCGCAAGCGAGAGCTTGCCAAAGCGTAGTTTGTCCACCCAGGCTGCGTCGTGAACAAGCAGCAGGTCTAGTAGATCGGCGTTGGGGGGATCCACAAAGTCATCCACCGTGGCAACTCCATCGGCCAGCAACTTCTCGCGAATCAGTCTATACTTTCGCGCCGGAAAGACGTGCGCGCCGAGTTCCAGATTGTACTTTTCGGAGTAGACCAAGGGAAAAGGCAACATCCGCTTTTACTTTACCTTCTCATGTTGATACATTCTAGGGATCATGAAATGTCAGCTTCGTTGTCTGATAGTGGCCGCCCTTGCCGGACTAGTTCTCGTCTCAGCGCAGGAGACCCGCTCGATGCTCTTCGGGCGCGTGTTGGATCCGCAAGGGGCATCCGTCCCGGGCACCGCGGTGATCGTTCGCAACGCGGATACTGGTGCAACCACAACACTCACAACCAGCGATTCGGGATACTTCGAAGCGAACCTGCTGATGCCGGGCCAATACGAACTGACTGCGCAGAAAGCAGGCTTCAAAAAGCTGTTGCGCAAGGGCGTGACTCTGCCCGTATCCTGGCGTCTGGAAGTCAATCTGCCGCTGGAAATCGGCGGGACAACGGACACTGTTTCGGTAACCGCGGAGGCTTCGCTGCTTGAGACTAACGCTGTCAGTTCAGGACGCGTGATCGACAACAAGTCCCTGATGGAACTGCCTGTGATGGGCAATTCCGCGATGCTGTTGGTGAAACTCGCACCGGGCATACAGACTGGCGGCGTGAACAACTACTTGGCGCTGCATTCGAACGCGGGCGGATCGGATTACTCGGTCGGCGGCAATGTCGGCGGTAATGCGTGGACGCTCGATGGGTCGCCCAATCAGGGACCTGGCCGACGCACCGCTTACCTTCCTTACACGGACGCGGTCGCTGAGTTCAAAGTGGAGACCAACAATTTCGACGCGGGCATCGGGCAATCATCGGGATCGGCGATCACCATGATTTCGAAATCCGGGACCAATGACTTTCACGGTACGGCGACATGGCAACACTGGCAACAGCGCTGGCAGGGAACTCCCTTTTTCGTAAAACAGGCCTATTTTCGCAGGATCGCGGCCGCCGACGCGGTGGGCAACACCGCGCTCGCGAATCAGATCCGCTCGACCGACAAGCAGCCCACTGGGCGTTCGAACAACTGGGGAGCATCGGGCGGCGGGCCGCTAGTGATTCCGAAGATCCTCAACGGGCGCAACAAGCTGTTCTGGTTCTTCACCTACAACGCGTTCAAGGACGTAAAGGTAGAAGATGCTTCGACCTTCAATCGCACGGTTCCGACTTTGAAGGCTCGCGAAGGCGATTTCAGCGAGATGCTGCTGTTGCCGACGGCGTCCCGGTATGTGATTCACGATCCCCTGTCGATCACGCGCGACCCTGCGAGGGCCAACAATTTCATCCGCACGCCATTTGCAGGCAATGTCATCCCGAAGAGCCGATTTGCGAATCCCTCGTATGCGGCGATTATGAAGTTGTATCCGAATCCGAACGTGCCGATCGAACCGGGGCAAGATCCGGTCAACAACTATCTCGCTTCGCAGACGCCCTACAACTGGGACTATTACGCTTACTCGAATCGAGTCGACTATAACATTTCCAGCAAATGGCGCATGTTCGGACGTTGGTCGATCAACAACTTCGGGCCTGAAGATCGCGGGGACTGGACGTACGAATCGGCCCGCGGATTGAATCTCAACGGGCTGGTTCGCAACAACAAGGGCGGCAATGTCGATCTGGTCTATACGCAGTCCGCGACGACTTTGTGGAACTTCAATGTGGCAATGAATCAGTTCCGGGAACTCAGTATTCAGCCGAAGATTTTGGAATTCAAGCCGTCGGATCTGGGCTTGCCAGCTTATATGGACGCCCGTGCGGGAAATCTGGCGATTCTGCCGCGCATGGAGATCGCGGGATACACTGCGATCAGTCCCTCAGGGTTGAGCACGGCGACGCGGACGCGCCAGAATACGGCGAAGATCGAAGGCACCTTCATCCGCGGTTCGCATTCGATTCGCGCGGCCTTTGACAATCGCAACCAATACCGCTCGGGCGGCGGCGGCGGGAATACTTCCGGCAATTTCACATTCAATCAGAATTGGGTGCGGCGCAACGACGATGGATTTACGCCAGCTACCGATTTGGGCTTGGGCATGGCGGCCTTTATTCTGGGAATCCCGTCAAGCGGCAGCATCGCGCTGAACGACACCTACGCAACGCACACGCCCTATTACGCAACGTTCGTGCAAGACACTTGGCGCGTGACTTCGAAGCTGACGCTGAGTTTGGGTTTGCGCATCGAGTATGAGAAAGGCGCGACGGAACGCTACAACCGAATGATCGGCAACTTCGATCCGAACTATGTGCCAGTGTTTGCCAAGGCCGCTGAAGCTACGTATGCGGCCAATCCGATTCCCGAGCTTCCGGCGAGCCAGTTTAAAGTGGTTGGCGGCAACAACTATGCAGGAGTCGGTGGCGCGCCGCGGCAACTGTATAAGAACGAAGTAATGTGGATGCCCAGAGTCGGCGTGGCTTACCAACTAGGAACGAAGACAGTGCTGCGCGCGGGCTATGGCAGCTTCTTCGACACGATCAACGTGATGAATTTCGGGCCGAACCAGTTTGGCTATTCGCGAGGCACGAATATGATTGTCACGAATGACTTTGGCCAAAGCTGGACTTATTCCGGCAATGCGAATCCGGCGAATGGCGGGAGTCCGCTGCGGGATCCGTTTCCGGTGCGTGCGGATGGAACCCGGTTCGATACGCCGACGCGCGATGCGCTGGGCGGATTTGCGCGACAGGGGCGCGGCTTCGATTATGTCGATTTCAACCAGCCGCACGCTCGGCAACAGCGCTGGATGGTGGGCATGCAGCGTGCGATCGGTTCGCGGATGGTGTTAAGTGCGACCTATCAAGGTTCGTATTCTGACCGGGTGTCGTTGTGCACTACGGGGACGATCAATACGTGTTTGTTCGACACGCCTTTGGCGGCGCAGTATCACGGCACTGGGCTAACGCGAAACGACGCAAACGCGAACAACATGAACGCCAACGTCCAAAATCCATTCTGGGTAGGCAATTTCAAGCAAGGGGATTACAGCCCCGCAGTTTGGGCTGATATGAATTCGAATGGATTCTTCACCTCGAACACGATCCGCAAAAATCAGTTACTGCGAGCTTTCCCACAGATGGCGCGCGTGCTCAACACGACCGACGCGCGTGCTTTCGCCAAGGCGCACGAGATGCAGATTTCGTTTGAGAAACGCTTTTCCGCCGGATGGAATTTGAATTTCGCGTATACGCGGCTCAAATTGACCGAGGCGGATTTCTACGACAATGAATTCGACAGGGAACGTACGGAGCGGACTTCGAATGACGGGCGTCCACACCGGCTGACGATGACAACGATTTACGAATTGCCTTTTGGTAAGGGCAAGAAGTTCATGGCGTCAGCTCCGAGAGCTGTGAACGCGATGTTGGGTGGCTGGCAGTTGGCGGCGACGTATGAGTATCAGCCAGGTCCGCTGCTGACTTTCGGCAATCCGTTTTTCTACGGGGCGGATCCGAGTGCGATCCAGGTCGAGAACAAGACCTGGGATCGCTGGTTCAACACTGACGGGGTGGGATGCAATGGGCGTCCTGCGCAGTTGACGGGGTTCGAGAAGTGCGCGACTTTCCAGGCAAATGGTCCGCATGTGCGTGTGTTTCCCACGCGGATTGAGGGGCTTCGGCAGGATTCGACAAACCAGTGGAACGCGAACCTGGCGAAGAACTTCAAGATGACGGAGCGCGTGGGATTGCAGTTGCGGCTCGATGCCTTGAACGTGCAGAACCGTTCGCAGATGGCGGGACCGAATCTGGACTCGAATTCAACGAATTTCGGCAGGTTGACGTCGCAAACGGCGGCGACGAATCGCTGGCTGCAAGTGCAGGCCCGGATGACTTTCTGACATCCCAGCCCACTCAGTCCACAGCGGATGCAGACCGTCCGTTCGAGGCCTCCTGTCCGCCGCCTTTCCCCAGCCAGCGATATAACTTGTCGGCGAGTGCGGTGGCGTGATCAACCAGGGGTCACTTCCCGATAGGTTCGTCTCGCGATCCGGCTTCCACCCCGCCTTCATGTGCAGAAGCAGTGCGGTGCGAAACATCCTCGCGATTCTGCCAGCGGTCTCTTTGTCGAGCGCGCACCGCGTCGCCAACCGGTAACGTCCCGCGGGTCATCCTCTTCTCGCGACTGTTCCTTACTCAACTTCGGTCCGCTGCCGGGCAGGCTGTGCCTTTGACATGGCGGGTTTGACGTTCCCACGCCCGCGACCACCAGACGGTGCTCCAATCATATTCGCCTATTCCACCACTCACCTCGAACCGAAGCTTCGCAACCCCCTTGCGCAAGAGCGGCGAAGGTCGCGCCACGAAACCGGCAATCGAAACGCTTCGGACGCGGAGGTGGAGCGTCTTGGGCCTGACAGAACGCCAACGGAAGGCCCACCCCTCCGATTCCGATGAACGATCCTCACCATCATTCACGGATCGCCACTATTGCCGAAATTGCATCCTGGGCTTGTCTAATAAGACAATCGTGTCGCGAGCTTGTGTAGCCCGTGACATCGATCCAATCTATGAGCACTGTAGACTTCGTCCGCGCCGACGGGGTATTGGGCTGCGTCGACGGATCATTTTGTAGGATTTTCCACGAGGATCGTACACGTACCGGATGGAGTTTCCGGATGGGAGCTCATGGGATTTCGGGAGCAGGTCGGCGGGCAGCGTGGGAGATTTTTGGGTGGCGCATCCGGCAAAGTTCCAGGACTCGAATGGCAATTTCATCGCGGTGAGATATGCGCCTGGCGCAGATTTACCGGCATTCTGGACGAATTCTAGCTGAATTTGTAGGCCCGCCAGGAAACTGCCCATTCTTCGCGAGCACGTCCTCAATCTCATCGATCCGTAACTATGACACAGGTCAGCCGCCGCATCGGTGGACGACGATCACGAACCAGATCTTTTCGGGCGAAGGTACACATTTTGGTATTCGCCCGCGATTCTACTGTATGAACCATTCACGAATACGGCTTGGACGGGCATCGGCAACGAAATTCTTTTGGGGGCTGACGGTTTAAGGATACGGACGGGTTGATTTACAACCTGGAGTATCGGCAGCCGTGGCAGCCGTGGACGGGTGAGTGGTCGAAAATTCGGATTCCGTATGGCGGGGACGTGGCTCCGGTGACTTGCAATGCGGCGCGGCGGATGCGCGAAGTGATGGCTTTCGTTCATTCGAAGGATTGCGCACCGGGATCGGAAAAGAGATACGAGATTCGGCATGAGCCTCACATGTCGGCACTGTCCAACGGGACGAACAGGTTCCGGGCGGACACGACTTGGACGAACGACGGTTCTTGGTCCTACCCGCCGTACGGCAACTCTCTCCGCCAGGGTACGCGCGTCAGCCAAGCTTCTGACAATCTGCTATCTTGTTCGCAAGTGGACGACCGGTCGCACGATGACTGAGAATGAATTCTAAACATGCACCCATTTCTGTTGCTGTCCTTCGCCTCCGCGTTGCTCGCTCAAGTTCAGGATCCGCGAAATATCGTCACTGGATCCGTGATCCCCGACGAGTTCTACGCCGATCAGCCGTACATCGTCAAAACCCACGATGGAGCCTGGCTCTGTGTCATCACGACAGGCCCCGGAGCGGAAGGCGCTGGAGGCCAACACGTGGTCAGCCGCCGCAGCACCGATCGCGGCAAGACATGGGAGAACGCAGTGGATATCGAGCCAAACGATGGCCCGGAGGCTTCTTACGCGGTCATGCTCAAGGCAAACTCGGGCCGCATCTACATTTTCTACAACCACAACACCGACAACATCCGCCAAGTCATCGGCGACAAGCCGATCTACAAAGACGGCTGGGTGCGGCGAGTGGATAGCCTGGGACACTTCGTCTTCAAATACACCGACAACCACGGACGCACTTGGTCAAAAGAGCGCTACGAAATCCCACAGCGCGACTTTGAAATCGACCGCAAGAATCCTTACGGCGGCAAGATCAAGTTCTTCTGGACAGTCGGCAAAGCCTTTGCCTACAAGGGCACGGGATACGTGCCGTTGCACAAGGTCGGCGGCTTTGGCGATGGCTTCTTCACTTCAAGCGAAGGAGTTCTGTTGCATAGCGCGAACATCATGACGGAAACCGACGCCAAGAAAATTACGTGGGAAACGCTGCCCGATGGAGATGTCGGCATCCGCACGCCCAAGGGCGGAGGCACGATCGCAGAAGAGCAGTCGTTCTCGGTGATGAGCGATGGATCGATCTTCTGCGTCTTTCGCACGATCGACGGGCATGCCGCGCACACCTACAGCCGCGATGGCGGACGTACCTGGGAACCCTCACAATACATGCGCTTCGCCGACGGCCGATCGATGAAGCATCCGCGCGCGGCCAATTTCGCGTGGAGGGCCGAAAACGGCAAGTATCTTTACTGGTTCCACAATCACGGTGGACGCTTCATTCGCGAGCATCCACGGCAACGCAGCAACGCTTATGAAGACCGTAATCCGGTGTGGCTTTCGGGCGGCGTGGAAGCTGACGGCCCCACGGGAAAAATCATTCGCTGGTCACAGCCGGAGATCGCGCTTTACGACGACGATCCGATCATTCGTATGAGTTATCCCGATTTGGTGGAAGAGGGCGGCAAGTATTATCTGACCGAAACCCAGAAGGACATCGCGCGTGTTCATGAGATCGATCCGATATTGTTGGCAGGGTTGTGGGGCGCAGCGGAGCGTCCCGCGCCAGGCATGAAACCTTCGGATGTCATCTTCTACGAGCGATCGAAGCGAGCGGACCATGGCAAAGAAGATCTGCGCGCCAGCTTTGCTTTCGAATTGTGGGTGAACCTTCCGAATATGGACGCCGGACAGACGCTGCTGAGCAGCCCAGGGCTGACACTGCGCACCATCGCGGGCGGCGCGGTGGAACTCACGCTGAAAGACGGCCGATCGGAGAGCCGCTGGGCTTCCGACCCTGGTTCGGTGGCCGCGGGCAAGCCGCAGCACATCGTGGGGATCGTGGATGGAGGTCCGAAGATCATCAGCTTTGTGACGAACGGACAGTTCAACGATGGCGGTGAGCATCGGCAGTTTGGGTGGGGACGCTTCAGCCCCAATCTGAAGAACGTGATGGGGCTGACCGAACTGAGAAAGTCCGCCGCAGTCTTGAAGCTCAGCGTGTACAACCGTTACCTGCGCACGGCTGAGGCCGTGGCCAGCTATCGAGCCGGACAGTAGTGCTATCTCGGCCCAGCAGGAAGATGTTCTTCGATGTAGTGCAAGGTCGTCCCTTGCCTTCCGCACTCCATGAAATCGAACGGCTTTCCAAGTTCGATCAGCCTGTTCACCAGTTTCTCCGCGCCCTGAAAATGCACATTGAACGTCCCCGGAGCCATGCACGATGAGCAATTTGCCACGGAGCCCTTCTGCAAGATTGATCGGCGAACCACTGCGATACCCCTCGGCATTTTCGTCCGGCAAGCCCATGTAGCGTTCCTGATCGATGGTGTCGTAAAGCCTTTGATCGGGCACGGGGGTTACCGATACGCCAACGCGAAACAGATCCGGTGAACGGAACAGCAAGTTCAAAGTAATCGATCCGCCACCATTCCAACCACAGACGCCGATGCGCGGCACATCCACATACGATCGCTGCCGCGCTAGGACGGTCAACAGGGCTTCTGTTGTGTCGAAGCATCGCGCGACGCCACGCAGCGGGAGCAGCGGGCTGCACCTTGCGCCGACCGCTCTGGTGAATGAGTGAGACCTTTGTCCGGATGATGGGCGAAGATGCGAAGACCGACTGGCGAGACCGGTCACAATGTTTTTGCATTCACCGCAGTCGTGATGCGACGCGTGATCCTCGACTATGCCCGGTTTCAAAAAGCGCCAATTGGGATGTGGGTGTGGTGGTTCCCTTCGACGACACCCTGCACAATTTGTCAGAGCACGGTCTGGACATCGAGGCTTTAGACGACGCGCTGAACCGCTTGGCCTTGGTCGATGAGCGTCAGGCGAAGATTGTCGAATTGCGTTTCTTCGGCGGCATGAGCGTGGAGGAGACGGCTACCTATCTGAGCCCCTCTCCGAGGACGATCAACCGAGAATGGGGTTACAAAGCGCAAGATTCTTCAGCAGGCGATGGCCCGGCTTGCGGGGTTCATGCGGAATCGCTAGCCGTTTGCATTCGCGGTGGCGATCGTATAGAGTACTCTTCAACTCGAAAAGGAGTTGAACATTTCATGAAGAAGGTCACCCTCTGCCTCGCGTGGATCCTGTTTGTACTCTCGACCGTTCACGCACAGACGTTTTTTGGAACCGTGGTGGGAACCGTTACCGACGCCTCCGGCGGATCGATGGCGGACGCCAAGGCGACACTCATCAACCTCGGAACCGGCGACAGACGTACGATGCAAACCGATGCCTCCGGCAACTACCAGTTCGTCAACATCCCGCCTGGACAATACAAACTGGAACTCGAGAAATCGGGTTTCCGCCGCTACGTTCGTGATCCAATCACCGTCGAAGTGCAGAACACCGTACGTCTCGATTTCGCGATGCAAGTCGGCGATGTGACGCAAACGGTGGAAGTGTCGGCTGCGGCCCCGCTGCTGCAAACCGAAAGCGCATCGCTCGGCCAGGTGGTCGAAGCGCGCAAGGTGCTGGAAATGCCCTTGAACGGGCGCAATGTGTTTTCGCTCGTTGCGCTGGTGCCGGGCGTGGTCCCCGGCGGACAGTCCGGCACAGCGCCAACCGGACAGAATCCCTTCGCTTGGGCCAACTTTCAAATCGGTGGCGGACAGGCAAACCAGAGTGCATCGTTCATCGATGGCGCGCCAGTCAACGCCGGTTATGTCAACATCACCGCGCTGGTTCCGACGCAGGATGCGATTCAAGAATTCAAAGTGCAGACCAACAGCATGGGTCCTGAGTTCGGACGCTTTGCAGGCGGTGTGATCAATCTCACCACGAAGTCCGGCACCAACAGCTTTCACGGCAGCGCCTACGAGTTCTTGCGAAATCGCGAACTGAACGCCAATACGTTCTTCAACAACCGCGCGGGTGTGCGGCGTCCGGCGTTTTCGCAGAATCAGTATGGTGTCAACGTCGGCGGACCGGTCCGCAAGGACAAGACGTTCTTCTTTGGATCCTACGAAGGGTTCCGGCTGCGGCAGGGTTCCTCGTATGTTTTCAGCGTTCCCACTGACCCGATGCGCAATGGCGATTTTTCCGCTGCGCGCGCCGCCAACGGCAACGCCCAGACCATCTTCGATCCTCTCACCACCTGCGGACGCCTCAACAATCCCGCCTGCGGAACCGCCAATGGTGCCGAGGTCATTTCGCGCACGCCGTTTGCTGGAAACATCATTCCGGTGAGCCGCATCGATCCCGCTGCGAAGACGCTCACAAGCCTCTGGGGACGTGCGACCAGCGCGGGCACCGGACCCGCTGCGGTCAACAACTTCACCGCCAATGCGAGTGTCGGTGGCGATCAGAACCAGTACAACGCCCGCGTCGATCATACGCTCTCCGACAAACAGCGCATCTTTGGACGCTACACGAATTGGGACAACATCAACCTTCCGATCGACCCTTACAACACCAAGACCTGCGTCGATCGCTGCACCGAAACGATCCGTACGCAGCAGATAGTGTTCGGCGATACGATCACGTTGAAGCCGACCCTGTTTCTTGACCTGCGGCTTTCCGCACTGCGATTTGTCTACGATCGTTTTTCGCTCACCAAGGGCTTCGATCTCACGTCGCTGGGCTGGCCAGGATCTTTGAACAATCAGGTTGCCGTGCGTGTAGCTCCGCTGCCGCTGGTCACCGGATACAACGGCGTGCTGGGAACCAATGGTACAGGCAGCACCATCGTTTCCCGTCAGGACGTTTGGGCTATCAACCCCGGCATGACCAAGATCTGGGGCAAGCACACGCTCAAGTTCGGCGGCGAATGGCGTCGATTGACACACAACTACTACCAGCAAAACAATCCTTCGGGATCGTTTAACTTCGACGCCCTCATGACTTCGGCGAATCCCTTCGCGGCGGGCACCACAGGTAACGGATTCGCATCCTACCTGCTTGGCATGGGCAACGGCGGAGGCTTGACCCACAACGCCTTCGTGGCCGGACAGTTAATGTACCGCGGCTATTACTTCGGCGATCAGTATCAGGTCACTTCGAAGTTGACGTTCAACTACGGCATCCGTTGGGAACAGATGGGGCCCTGGTCCGAACGCTATGACCGTCTGGTGACGCTGCTGCCCGATGCGACCAACGAACTCAGCGGACGAGGTGGACTCAACTTCAAAGGCCGCTTCGGCCTGGTCAACTCACCGGACAATTCCACTCGCAACAACGCCAAGTTTAGAAACCTGTTAGCCCCGCGGTTCGGGCTTGCCTATCGCTTGAATCAGAAGACCGTCATCCGAGCCGGCTATGGACTCTTCTACCTTCCCAACGATGTCTCGTTCTGGACGGCACCGAATCTCGATATCTCGAATGCCTACACCACGCCATACCTCGGCACGGTGGATGGATCGTTAACTCCCGCCGATCGCCTTTCGAATCCTTTTCCGCAAGGCATCGTGCAGGCTCCGGGACGCGCGGCCAATATCCAGAGATTGTTCTACGGGCAGGGCGTGACGGGCACTCTTTTCAACGATCCGCGAGCCGGAATGCAGCAGTGGAACATCAGCATGCAGCGCGAACTTGCCGGTGGCATGGCTCTCGACGTTGCGTGGGCTGCATCGAAGGGCACACATCTGCCGGGTCCGAATCAGATCTTGAATCAGCTTCCGGAGCAGTTCCTCGCGCAGGGTGCGACTCTGCAGCAGCAGGTTGCCAATCCTTTCAGAGACCAGGTGCTCTTCGGAACACTGGCGCAGCCCAACGTCGCCCGCGGGCAGTTGCTGCGGCCATTCCCGCAATACACGGCGTTCAATATCGCCTCGCCGCAAAACCGCAACTCGATCTACCATTCGGCGCAGGTGAAGCTCGAAAAGAGATTCGGCAACGGTGCTTCGATCCTCGCATCTTACACCTTCGCGAAACTCATCAGCGATACCGACACGCTGACCGCGTGGCTGGAACCGGGCGGTGGAACCTCAGTGCAAAACAACTACAACATCAAGGCCGAGAAGTCGGTGGCCTTCTACGATGTTCCGCAGCGTGCGGTCATCAGCTACATCATGGATCTGCCCTTGGGCAAAGGCAAGAAGTTCCTGGGCAGCGCTTCTCGCGGAGCGAACATGGTGGTCGGGGGCTGGGGATTCAACGGTGTGACGACGTTCCAGAGCGGCAATCCGCTGCCAATGGTGATGGCGGTCAATACAACGAACTCGTTCGGTGGCGGCCAGCGTCCCAACAGCACGGGCCAAACTGCGAAGCTCGAAGGCTCGGCGCAGGATCGCGTGGGACGATGGTTCGATACCGGTGCGTTCACAACGACTCCGGCGTTCACCTTCGGCAACGTGGCGCGCAGCTTGACGCGTGTACGGTCGCACGGCATTGCCAACTACGACTTCACCATCTTCAAGAACACGCAGTTGACCGAGAGGTTTGGATTGCAGTTCCGCACCGAGGTGTTCAACCTGTTCAACCGCGTGCAGTTCGGATATCCGGGCACCGCGCTTGGAAATCCGCAGTTCGGTGTGATCAGCGGTCAGGGCAACACGCCGCGTCTGGTGCAGTTGGCGCTACGATTGAATTTCTGAGAACCGTGCGCCTTCGTTTGACAATAGGGCTCTGGGTGGTTTGCGCCGCCCAGAGTCTTTCTATTTCTGAACCCTTTGCCTTTGTCCATCGCAATTCGCCGACGCCTCAGAAGTATCTGCTCGAGACCATGGGCGGCGGCGTGGCATTGCTCGACTACAATAACGACGGGCGTTTGGATGTGTTCTTCGTCAATGGTGGCAAGCCTGCGGCTGACTTTGGCCGACGCGATCCCGCGTTCTGGAACCGCCTGTTCCGGCAAAATGCGGATGGCTCGTTTGCGGATGTGACTGCGGCCGCAGGTCTGGATAAGAGTCCGAACGCATACGGGATGGGCGTCGCGACGGGCGACTTCGACAACGACGGTTGGATCGATCTGTACGTCACTGGCTTCGGTGCGAACGCCCTCTATCGCAACAACGGCAAAGGCGGGTTCGAGGAAATCACGACGGCGGCGACTGCCGTCGGAGGCTGGTCAGCCTCTGCGGGATTCTTCGACTACGACAACGACGGCCGGCTCGATCTGTTCGTCACCCGTTACCTCGATTGGAATCTCGACAAGAACATTCTCTGCGGCACGCCCTTCAACGCCTACTGCAAGCCGGATCGATTTCCCGCGACGACGAATGTCCTGCTGCACAACCAGGGATCTGGCAGGTTTCGCGATGTGAGCGTCGCGTCGGGAATCGCGAAAGTCAGGGGCAAGGGCTTGGGCGTTGCGTTTCAGGATTACGCCGCCGACGGCTTCACCGACGTCTTTGTCGCAAACGATGGCATGGAACAGCATCTATTCCGCAATCGCGGCGATGGGACGTTCGCTGAAGCAGCACTTGACGCGGGCGTCGCCTTTGCCGACGATGGCAAACCTTTCGCCGGAATGGGCGTGGCGTTCGATGACTACGACAACGACGGTAAGCCCGATATTGCGGTGACCAATCTGGCGCTCGAAAAGTACGCGCTGTTCCGTAACGAAGGTGGAGGCGCTTTCCGTTACGCGAGCGCGACCAGCGGACTGGCAGGCGTTTCCGCGCGCAGTTCGGGCTGGGGCGTGAAGTTCGCGGATTTCGATAACGACGGCTGGAAAGACCTCTTCGTGGCGCAGAGCCATGTGCTCGACAATGTCGAAAAGATCCATTCTGGATTGCGATATCTTGAGCCGATGGCGCTATATCGGAATCGCTCGGGCAAATTCGAACGCGAGGATCTCGGTGTTCCTGTCGCCGCGCGTGGGGCGGCGTTCGGCGATCTCAACAACGACGGCGCGATGGATGTTGTGGTCTCTGTGCTGGGTGGCAATCCTGTTGTGCTGATGGGCAAAGCTCCTTCGAAGAACTCATGGCTGATCGTGCGCGGTGCCGCGCAAGGCTCGCGGATCGAAGCGGGCGGCGTCACGGGCTACGCATCCACCGCTGGCAGCTATCTCTCGGCAAGCGATTCGCGTGTGCATCTGGGGTTGGGGGTTCGAGACACAGTCGATGTCACTGTGACCGCGCCCGGGGGCCGCAAACAGGTGCTGCGTAGCGTCAAAACAAATCGGATACTGGAGTTGCGATGAATCTACTGCTGCTCGTCTTGCTCGCCGCGCAGGTGACTCCTGAATTGAAGCAAGCCGTCGAAGCCGGTCTCAAAGCCAAGCAATCCGGCGATCTGAAGACTGCCGCAGTGGAATTCCGCAAGGTGGTGCAGTTGGCTCCGACATTGGCGGCGGCGCATGTAAATCTGGGATCCGTCTACTTCGAGATGCAGGATTATGCGACCGCCCTACCTTCGTTGCAGAAGGCACTGGAGCTGAATCCAACGCTGGCGGGGGCAGAGTTGATGCTGGGAACGGCGCAGTTGTCTTTGGGCTATGCGGCCGATGCGATTCCGCATTTTGAGAAGACGCAGACGATCGACTTGTTGGGGATCGCGTTGGCCGAGGCGGGACGGGATCGCGAGGCCGTCGATCGCTTGGAGGCGGCTCTGAGCGATCGTCCCAACGACCCGGATTTGCTCTACTATTTGGGCCACGCGCATATGCGTTTGGCCAAGCAGTCGTTGGACCAGGTGGCCGGGGATTCGGCTCGTGGATCGCAACTACGGGCTGAAGCGAATGTCGCAGCGGGACGTCGCGTGGAGGCTGTAAAGGATTACGCTGCGGCGTTGGCGAAGCGGGTGTCGTTGCGTGGCGTGCATTTGGCTTTGGGCGGGTTGGCTTTGGAGTCGGGAGATGTGGAGACGGCGGCGAAGGAGTTTGCCGAGGAATTTCGTCTCGCGCCTGGATCCGCCATTGCGGCGTTGCGCTACGGCAGCATGTTGCTCACAAAAGGGGAATCCGCTGCAGGCTTGAAGACTCTTCGCCGCGCCGATGAACTGCGTCCCGAGATGCCCGAAACACTGCTGGAATTGGGCAAGGCGGAGGCCGCAGCCGGGGATCCGGCAAGGGCGGAGAAGGCATGGTTGAAGGTTGTGGAACTGGAGCCAGAGTCCGGGCTTGCAGAAACGGCCCACTTCCAGTTGGCGCAGTTTTACCGGAGGTTGAAGCGTTCTGCGGATGCGGAGCGGGAGAGGAATCTGTTCCAGGAGTTGAAGGCGCGGCGGGGGAAGTAGCGGCGTTCTTAGAACAGTTGACGTAGGACAGCTCTAGCCGACGACTTCGTCCAACGTGGCAGCGGTCATGATCCGTTTGGACCACAGGGTCAGTTCATCGGGCGATGCCTGCAGTAGACGCCGCGCCGGCCTGATCGAGCGCTGTGCCTTGCATGGCGGCGATTCGAGGGACCAGCGGATCGAGGTCCTTGTTTGGCGATCCCTTGGCCCGAGAGTGCGTACTTTGTCCGACCGGTCCGCGCATGAAAGCATCGGCCCCGCATCATTCCCGCTGGTTTACGATTTGCCAGCCTCACAAGGCCTCTTGGGCACATTGGGTTTCGATTGAGGTGGGGCAGCTTGCGCGAAACAAAATGCATAGGGAACACCCGGAAGGCTACGGCATCGACCATGGGGCAATGTTACACTTTCAACGTGTCGCCACTTCGCGTAATCGCCATCCTAACCCTTGCATTTCGATTATCTGCCGCTGAGCCAGTTGGGTTCACCGGAGTGTGGAAACTCAACCTCCAGAAGTCACAAATGAAATGAAAGACGGCCGACCGATACCCTTCAATAAAAGCCATATCATTTCCATTATTCAGAAGGGTACGATGATTTACTGGCGAGAACAGCGGGTTACCAGCGAAGACACATTGACCACGACTTTCGCCGAGAGCCCCGACGGGAAGGAGGTCAGCCTCATAGGCTTTGAAGCTGGCAAAATTTCAGATAGTTCGCGCATCACTGTCACAATCGACGGCAGCCGCCTGGAGCAGAAGTTTCACGGTTCGAATGGGCAGGGTAAGGAATTCCAAGGTACCCGCAAGTTGGTCTTGGCTCCCGATGGCAAGTCTATGTCGGCTGTTTTCGAGGCGAATCGCTTCGGTGAAGGCGTTGCGTGGACCGAAGTTTGGGATCGTTTCTAGCAACAGCGCGTACGCCGCACTGTCTAACCCCCGTCCTTCGCTTCCAAGCGCTATACGGGCAAGTCTACGAGGACGGCTTGCTCAGGCGAATTGAAATTGCGTTGCGTGCGACCGGTAACTTTGGAGATGAGAATTTTTGGAAGGATCTCATGCCGGATGCTTTTAGAGGCCTCAAAGACAGTCGACAGGATGGGTTACTTACTTCAGGGCCGACAACCCGAGTCGTGCCTTTAGCGAGGTCCGCGACTACGTGGAGATGAAGGTTCGCAAGCTGTTGATGCGGCGGAAACGGCCGCGAAAGCGGAGTGGGGCTGCAGCGATGGAGTAACGAATACCTTCACGACTTGCTGGGGCTGTATGGGACTTCGCCGCTCGTAACCGCTTGGTCCCTTCGCCTTCGCCAGTCTTCCTCCGCTCTGCTTGACGAGCCAGCACCTTATTCTGCATTATGTCGATCGTGCCGAACTCCTTGAGCCGTGTCTTTACAGCCTCTTCCATTTCCACTATGGCCGAAAGCAGGAACAAAGTCGCGTCGTTCTGATCGCGCTCTGTGCCCTGCTTGGCGGCGATTCGAGGGACCAGCGGATCGAGGGCTTGGTTTGGCGATCCTTGGCCAGAGAGCGAGCACTTTTTCGCCCAGTCTGCGCTTGAAGCGCGCCATGTGATTGTCGATCTCAATCCGCCCGTCGTCGCAATACCGCACGAGCGTCGGCCATAGTGCTAGCGAATACTGAAATACTTCCGACGACGACGATTTCCGCGAGAACTTTCCCAAGTGATCGTACATCCGCGGGGCAGAGGTGGCATGGGCTGTCCCGGTGGGGGCTGTCCCGGTGGAGCCACCAAGCTGTGGGTCGCTTTTCTCCTAATTCCAAACTGAGTCCATCTCGACGACATCCCCGGCCTGCGTGGACGTGGTAGAGTACTGTCCATGTCCGTACCTAACCCGGCCCTCGTTTGGGACACACTTACTGCCCATCAGCGCACGGCCGCCCTCCGGGCCGCCATCGAATTGAACGTTTTTGGAGCCCTATCGGAAGGGCACAAAACCGCCGCCGCCATTGCCCAGAGGTGCGGTGTGCCCGAACGCGGGATCCGCATTCTTTGCGACTCCCTGACCATCTCCGGACTGATTGCGAAAAGCGACGGGGAATACACGCACACCGCTACCAGCGCCGTCTTTCTTGCGCCGGATTCGCCGGCCAGCATGGCGCCGACCGTGCCGTTCCTCCTCTCTGCCAAAATCTTTCGCGCCTCCGATCTGCTGACAGAAACCATTCGCCGCGGCCACACCGCACTCGAAGAGCCGCTGGCGGGTGAAGAGGTAACCGAGTGGGTGACGTTTGCCGAATCCATGCATCCGATGATGGCGCCCGCCGCCGAGTTCATGGCCGAGGTGGCAAGCCGCAAAGGCCCGCCCGCCAAGGTGCTCGACGTTGCCGCCAGCCACGGACTTTTCGGCATGGCGTTCGCCCGCCGCAGCGCCGCCACCAGAATTGTCGCACAGGATTTTTCGACCGTCCTGGAAGTCACCCGTGCCAAGGTCACTGCCGCCGACCTGGCTTCCCAGTATGAGTTCCTCCCCGGCAGTGCATTCACCGTCGACCTCGGACAGGGCTACGACGTCATTCTTGTCACCAATCTCTTCCACCATTTCGACAGGCCCACCTGCGAGACTCTGATGCGTCGTTTCCACGGTGCCTTAGCCGATGGCGGCGTCATGTTAGTTCTCGAAATGGTGCCGAATGAAGACCGCATCTCCCCGCCCGCCCCTGCTTCCTTTGCGATGATGATGCTCGTCAACACTCCCTCGGGCGACGCGTTCACCTTGAACGAATACCGCCAAATGCTGGGCGCCGCCGGTTTCGCCAGTATCGAACAACTGGATGTTCCGCAGTCACCGCAACAACTTGTCGTCGCGATGAAGTAAGCCGCGGAAGCGACACTTTACCCGACTTGAAGGAACGTAACTTCGCCCGAGAAGCCGACGAAGCTATCGGTTGAACGCCAATCGTCTGGGGTTCCGCCGTTGGACTCGATTTCGTTGATTTTCATTGGTGAACTCGCCGGGCCACTACCACAATCGTTGGCCGTGCCTTTCGTGGAACTCGCCGTGGTTGTGAAAGCGCCCGCACCATTTGGGCAGCGCTGGACAGACCGATCCGCTTCAACGTTCCAAAGCAAATGCCAGGATGCTGCCGCCCGCGGCAACCGCCACATGCTGACGGCCCTTCACCATGTACGTCATCGGCGATGCCCGCCAAGCCTGCCCTGTCGGAAAGTGCCACAGCGTTTTGCCGGTCGCCGCATCCGCCGCCGCAAAAGTTCCACCGGACTCTCCATAGAACAACAGCCCGCCAGCCGTCGACAACACACCCGAGTAGTTCGATTCCGGCGCGCCCACTTGCGGAACCTCCCACACCACACGGCCGGATTCGATATCCAATGCCCGCAAAACTTTCAATGGCGGATTCGCCGGATCGTTATAGGGCACAAACCAACTCCCAGCCTGGCGATAGGAATTGCAGTCCTCCACTGCCATCACATAGAACAGCTTGGTCCCAGGGTTATACGCCGTTGAATACCAGTTGGTCGCACCACGCACGGCAGGACACACCACCGTGCCACCCATCGTCGGTTTGGCAGCGGGATTCAACAACGGGCGGCCTTTCGAGTCGAGTCCAGTGGACCATGTCAAGCGCTTCACAAACGGCGCGCCCAGCAGAAACTCGCCGGTCGTACGATCCAGCACATAGAAGAACCCGTTGCGATTGGCCTGCAACAGCAATTTGCGCGGCTGGCCCTTGAACGCCGCGTCCACCAGCACCAACGGTTCGGTTGCATCCCAATCCCACAGATCGTGGGGGGTGAATTGGAAATGCCACTTCAGCTTGCCGGTCTTGGCTTCGAGCGCGATCACGCAGTTGGTGTAGAGATTGTCGCCCAGGCGTTCACTTCCGTCGGTATCGGGATATGGATTGCCCGTGGGCCAGTAGAGCGTGTCGCTTTCGACATCGTAGGATCCGGTGAGCCAGGTCGCGCCTCCGCCCATCGCCATCGCTTTGCCTTTCCAGGTTGCGGCGGCTGCATCGCCGGGCGAAGGGATGGTCGAAAAGCGCCAAGCCTGTTCGCCTGTCGCAGCTTTATAGGCCGCAACGAATCCGAGCAAAGGCGCATCGCCGCCGCCGACGCCTGCAACCACGAGATCGCCCACGACCATCGGCGCAGCGGTCGCGCCATAGGCTCCTGGCAAGGATTCCGGCATATAGACCTGCCACATCAGCGCGCCTGTCAGCCGGTTCAACGCGATCAAATGCGCGTCGTCGGTGGCGAAAAATACGCGATCGCCCAATAAGGCCGCACCTCGCTGCGCACCTTTGGCCGCATCGCCGGAAATCTTGCTCGCCTCACTCCGGGGGCGCACATAGCACCAGATCTCGCGGCCCGTCCCCGCATCCAAAGCGCACACCTGATTGGGCGCGGTGACGTACATCACTCCGTCCGCCACCAGAGGCGTCGTTTGCAAGCCCATGTGCGGCAGCGTGTAGCTCCACGCGGGACGCAACCGGCCAACGTTTTTCGCGTTGATCTGCTGCAAAACCGAATGCCGGTTGGCCGTGGGCAAGCCGTGATAGCCCGGCCATTCCGCAGCTTCAGGACGCTGCACGCGCTCGATCTCGCTCTCCTTCACCGCAGCCACGGCATCGGTAATTTTGCCGACAGGGACGCCACCTAGTCCGCTGAGGTAGGCCGTGAGATCGCGCCGCTGCGTGTCAGTGGCTTTCAGCGCCGGCATGTACGAAGCGGGTTCTGTTTCGATGTCCTTGTAATCTCGGCCTTGTTCGAGCAGATGCATCTTGCCTTCGAAATCCTGCAATTGCAAATCGTGCGCACCGCGGCTACGCGCGAATCCGCGTTGGATCTGACCGCTCAGCAGACGAACTTTCACCACAGCCCAAGGGTCATCGGGACAGAACGCCCATCCCGGGCACGACGCGCCGTTCTTCTTACCTTTGCGCGAATTCGGATCTGTGAGCGACTGCTCGAGCTCGCGCAATGTCAGTTCACGGCCGATGTTCGAAAGGTCAGGACCATTCGACGCGCCGGAGCCGCGAACCATATGGCAGCCCTTGCAGGATTCGTCGAAAAACCGCTTGCCTGCCGCCACTTCACCCGCGGGCTTAGCGTCAAATGCGGATGAGTTCCACGAACGCACGGCCTTGGCCAGCGCCGCAAGATCGGCAGGCGGAAGATTGCCGAACGCAGGCATTCCACCCTGTGTCCCTTTACGGATGATATCGGCGATGCGTGCTTCGCTGCGCGAGCGCAGAGATCGAGTATCGATGAGCCCGGGACCGCGGTCCGTTCCCGTCGCCGAATCGGCATGGCATGCGGCACAGTGTTTCCGATACGCCGGGGGAATTGCCTGTTGGGATTGCGCGACCAAAAGAGACAACGACAACAGGATCATGTTACTTTTTCACCGCTACAGGACCCCGCATCGAGCGTTCCAACCGATCCGTGGGATCCACCGACACAGGCATCGCATCGCGCCAGAGCCAACGCATCATTTCCGGCAGAATCGCGCCTCCCATCTTCTGACCGTGACGGTTCATGCCCCAGGTGAAGTTGAGATCGTAGCCTCTCTCGGTGAGCGCTTTCGCCAGACGAACGTTCTGTGCAAACCAGTCGCGATTGACATCGTATTTGCCTTCTCGATTGACGCCGCGATTGTCGTTACGGCCATCCTGCAGGAACACGCGCAACGGCTTCTTCTCCGATTTCGCGACGAGATCGGCGTACTGATGGCCGCCCCGCAAGTTCACGAAACTACCGACGATGCTAAGCACCTTGCGAAAGTGATTCGGACGTTCCCACGCAACCGTGAACGCTGCGATCGCGCCAGAACTAGCACCGCCAATGCCGCGCTGTTCCGGATCTTTCGAAATGTTGTAATCCTTCACAACGGCAGGCATCAGTTCGTCGACAATAACGCGCGCATAGCGATCGTCGAGTGTGTTGTACTCGGTTGGGCGATTGGTATCGCGATCGCCCCAGTTGCTGGGGATCGGCTCCGGCTGATCGGGACGGCGTCCGGGATTGATGAATACCGCAATCATCACCGGAATCTCGCGCCGGTGAATGAGATTGTCCAGCACATTGCGTGCGCGAACGTCCCCCTTTTCGGCTAGGTACGCCTGGCCGTCGTTGAACACCATCAGGCTCGCGGGCACGGTTGCGTCGTATTGCGCGGGCACGTAAATCCAATAGGTGTGCTGCGTGCCTGGGTATGCTTGGCTGGGCAGGACGAACGGTCCTTTCGTTTCGCCCTTGGGGACGCCTTCCTGTTCGAGGGAATCCGGTCCGAGATGGTAGAAGGTGTCGGGATTCGGTTCCGCAGCCTGGGCGGGAGCAGGCTGCTGGGCGAGCAGCGTCAGGAAAGCGATCGAAAGAAGCATCCTAGCGGCCTAACATATCATATGAGCCTCTCAGCGCGTATCGCGACGGCCTGGTAACAATTGAGATAGGACGGAGGCTGTCATTCGATGCGAACCAGAGTTTAGACCCAGATCTTGCCCGAGGTCTCTCAGCAAGCCTTGAACCCTGGTTGCGTCTGATCGTCCGTGAGTGCCCGCGCGGCATGTTTTCTTGATTTACTCGATTCGCAGAGATTGGAGATCGCGTCTTCGGCGGGAGTTGAAACCTGTTCATTTAGGAGTTCACTTTGCAGGGCACCGTTGTGCGAAAATCGATCGACAAAAATTGCCAAGGACCAGACCGAGCGGAACTCTGGCCGCACGTGAAAGCCGTCCCCTGTCGTTGCGTTCGCCTGTGGCATCCCGGCTACTGCGATTGCAGTGTCGCTAACCGCCTCTGTAGTTCCGAAGGGTCCGTCCGCTCGGATTTCTGACACTGTGGCCTCAGGGTCTCGACCGTCCGACGGTATCGATACTCAATGCGCCTGCGGGAACGGTAGCGGCGAATGCCACGGTTGTGCCTTTCTCGGCGACTGGCCAGATGAAGGCCTATTTCCCCGGATGCTAGCGACCTTGTTCTGGACGTGAACGGCTACTTCGCACCGCCTGGGTGGCCCGGCGTTGACAGCCAACGCCGATCGTGCGGTGCCGGTGTTGGCAAGCCCCTGTGATGTCGCGCGGGGGTCGCAGGCTGAATGCGCTGGATGGTGCCGTGACCTCGAACCTGGCGATCGTGCCGGCGGGAACGAATGGCTCGATCAGCATGCTGGGAAGCAATTCAGGCCATGTATTGTTCGATGTGATGGGGTACTTCGCGCCGTAGGGCTTTGAAGCTCATTCTTGGATCGGTGATCGGCCACTGCTTTTTCTGGTGCCGCCTTTCCAGCGGCCAAATTGCGCCTCGCTTGAGCGCTGGCACCGATCTGGGGAAAGCGCTTCTCAGAAGAGTGCTTCGGAGCATCCACGGGAAAGCCTCCGGCCTCCTGAGAATCGAGGCTTGCCACCTACGCAAAAACTCAGCTTACAAACGCAGGCGATCTTCCAGTCGATCATGCCATTTTGAAAAATCGGTGATCGCGAACCGGAAATTTCTGCGCATACCTCTGTGAAAGGGTTTTCGTTTTGCCAAACTATTCAAATTCACCCTATGAAGTCGCCGTTTCGAGCGACGGCAAGATTCAAGTCAAGTCCGGAGATACACTCAGCAAGTACTCGTGGGCAATCTACAAGAACTACACCACCCTCAGTGCATTCAAACGACTAGGCCCAACCGGCCCGATTCCGATTCAGGACGTCAACCTCATCTACGCCGGTGAGACCTTGCTCCACATGCGGGACTACAAACCGGGCAACGGTGGCACTCTTCCGCCCGCAACCAGCGGTCCTTCGGTTGGGCCGCCCGCCAGCGGTGGCTCGGGTTTGCCCGGGAATGTTTCCTTGCGCTTTGTCAACCTGAATCTCCCTATTCCTTTCCAACCCAAGGACATAGGCAAGTTCCGTGTCCAGTTTCGTGTCTTGATTTCCGCCCAGGTTGGGCTCCAGGGCAATGGCACGCTCAGTCAGGATGCTCTCGACAACGCCCTCGAAGGCGAGATGCTCCGCAAGATCGAGAAGACCCTCGGCGCCGATATCCAAACCGGCAGCTACGGCGCCATTGAGGATGCCATCCGGAAGCGTTCGGTACAGGCGTTTCGCAACGCCGTGTTTGAACAGTTGCGCATGTCGATCAGTTGGAACGCTTTTGAATGGGGTGTCTATTCGGTCCATCCCACCATCGAAGTACAGCCCACCACCACGCCGCTGGGAATACCAGTTCAAAGACAACTTCTCGGTGAATGGCATTCCCTGTTTTTGGGAAGTCAAAGGTAGCGACTCGATCAGCCTCGGCCTTTCAAAAAAGTTTTGGATAGAGCTTGCGGCGCGCGTCGGTCGTTACGTCCTTAGCGCTTTCGCGGAGGGGTTCAGCGCGGGTGTGTGCACCCTGCTGGCTGATGCCGGCATCGTCCTCGTGGTGATTGGGCCCATCCTCATTGCCCTCACTTGGAGTTCGTTGTTGGTCTATCTGTACTCCAGGATTGAAGAAGACGCCCACAAAATCGCCCTCGCCGACTGGTATTCCTACGGGTACTGTTTCCAGGTTTTCCCGGAATACTATCCGCGGAATCCCGACGTGCCGGCAGATGATCGCGGCGACACTGCCAGGGTCGGCATGACCGATCTCATCAGCGAGGTGCGTTCCACCTTGCGCGAGGCCGGTCAGGATCAGTTGGCCGATCGTGGCACGGATGACGATGCGATTCGCGAGTTCAAAGCAATTCTGATTTCCAGCACAACCGAAATTCGGACTTTGCATTTGAGCAGTTTCGCCGCGCCACCCGCGAGCGTGCGCTCGAAGCCATGAACCGCCGCTGACACGAATCGCGGGGCAGCGTTCACGATCTCGATTCCCTTCCTCTTCTTCGGCCTGCGGAACTTTCGCTTCTTCTAGCGCGGCACGCTCACCCACTGCGCGTGCCCGCGCTTCGCCAAGGTACTCGTGAAGTGAATTGCCCGGACGCGTCCCTTCGGGCCAAATGATACGATTCCTCGAATGTGAACAGCGCCATCGCAGCCGCGGTCTCTCGAATCGACGGCCAATGGGACTATTGCGAAGAGGTCGACCCGCCTAGCCGTACCTCGATGCCAGAGTCCAAATCCCCAGCGGAAGCGATCATTTCGCGCCGCCTCAAGCTTTTTCTCCTTCCGTGGCGATGATCACGCGGTTCACCTGCGCGACGTCGAGCTTGTCGACGATTCCGCTCGGCCAGTGGATTTCCAGCTTCGCGCTGGTCGCCGTGCCCAATCCAAAGTGGACGCGCAAATCGCTTTGTGAGAGATAACTGCCGCCGCTGCGGACCTCATCCATCTGGCGATGCCCCTCGGTGGCGCAGTAAATCCGCGCGCCGATGCCCGTGCGATTGGACTTGACACCCACCGTCTTCACCTTGATCCAATTGTTCGTAAGCTTCGAATCACAGCGGAGCAATTGAGGATAATCGTTCATTGGATTGACGATGATCGCGAGTGTGCCGTTGTTGGCGATGTCGCCAATGGCCATGCCGCGGCCCGAGACCTGCTGCATCACTCCCGGCCCGAGATCGCTCGAAACCTCAACAAAACGGCGGTTTCCAAGGTTGCGGTAGGCGACCTTGCGCTGCTTATATCCGCTTTCAATCGCACTGTCGCCAACCTCTGGATAGACGTGCCCGTTGCAGAGCATGATGTCGGGCCAGCCGTCGTTGTCGAAGTCCATGAACGATGCGCCCCAGCCGAGAAAGCGGGTGATGCGACCCAAGCCGGCCTGAAACGTCTGATCTTCAAACGAGCCGTTTCCGGAGTTGTGATAGAGGCTCGAGGTATCTCCGGCGAAGTTGGTTTTGACGATGTCGAACTTACCGTCGCAATCGTAGTCCGCTGCGGAAACGCCCATGCCCGCTTGCGGTTTGCCGTCCGCTGAATACGCGACACCGGATTCGATCGCGATGTCGGTGAACGTACCGTCCTGGTTGTTTTTGTAGAGCGTCGATGAGGTGGAATCGTTGGCCACGTAGATGTCGGGCCAGCCGTCGTTGTCGAAATCGGAGACGACAACGCCGAGCCCATAGGTGCCTGGCGTTTTGAGAATGCCCGATTTTACAGAGATATCCTCGAACGTTCCGTCGCCACGATTGTGGAATAAAATGTTTTTGCCGCCCGTGAGGCCGGGAGGTCCACAGGCAACCAGCAGGCCCTTGTATTTGCAGGGTCCGGACTCGGGCAGTGGCGCGGTTTTCGGATCGAAATCGATGTAGTTGGCGATGAAGAGATCGAGGTGGCCGTCTTTGTCGTAGTCGACAAAGGCGCAGCCGGTGTTGTGCCGCTTGAGTCCAGTGGTGGTGCGCGTAGTGACGCCGACCTTCGCCGCCACATCGACGAACTTGCCTTTGCCAAGATTCTTCCACAGCGAACAATCGCCCCAGTAAGTGACGAAGAGGTCGTCGAGTCCATCGTTGTCGAAGTCGCCGACACAGCAGCCGGATCCCCAGCCGGTTTTGGCCACGCCCGCCTGGATCGTGACATCGGTGAACGTCCCGTCGCGGTTGTTTTTGTAGAGGCGGCTGACGGGTGCGGGTCCTGGCATGGTTTCGAACCTGGTGCCGTTGACGAGAAAGATATCGAGCCAGCCGTCGTGATCGTAGTCGAAGAAGGCGGCACCGCAGCCGGTGGTTTCGATGAGGTATCTGTTGTTGCGTTCGCTGCCGTAGATGGTTTTGGAGTTGAGTCCGCTTTCGCGGGCTACGTTGACGAACTGTATCCCTAGATCCAGGCCGGAAAGAATCTGGCTCGCGCTGAACACCGCGGAGGTGCGGCAAAGGGAGCGAAGAAAGTTCCGGCGGCTACTGGCTGGCACCCTTCTATCTTACTTTTAACGTTTCAGCGGTTCGGATCCGATCTAGAAAGAAGGGATGTATCTTTCTCGCGTCGCAACGTTGATCGGTCTGATGGCCTTGTTGCTGCCTTCCGCACTCTTCGTCTGGAACAATCCAGACGCTCCGCTGTTCGGATACCAGCATGACGACGGCATCTATTACGTCACTGCCAAGGCGCTTGCGTCCGGTCAGGGCTACACGATTCCGAGTTTGCCTGGCTCTCCTGCCCAGACCAAGTATCCGCCCGCTTTGCCTTTGACACTCGCCGCTGCCTGGCTCATCAATCCTGAATTTCCCGCCAATCTGGCGATCGCGTCGTGCATCATGTGGTTGTGGATGCCGCTGCTGTTGGGCGTTTCGTTCGTCTTCTGGCGCCGGCTCGGCTTCATCGGTTGGCGGCGCTGGGCGCTCGCGGCGATGCTCGCATTGAACGCCTACATCCTTTACTTCACGTCGACGTTCTTATCTGAAATTCCGTTCGCGGTGTTTTTGATCGCGGCGCTGCTTGCCGCCGAGGCTTCTGACGAACACGCGATTGCCGCCGGGCTGCTGGCATCGATTGCGTTCCTCTTTCGCACCATCGGGCTCGCGGCTCTTGCTCTGCCCCTGCTGTGGATCCTGCGAGGCGAACGCGCGCGGGCCATGCGGTTTCTGGCCGGATTCCTGCCGCTGTCGGCTGCTTGGATCCTTTGGAGCAAGTGGAACCAGTCGGCATCCACCGGCGAGATTGCGCTCTACTACACGAACTACCTCGGCTATCACTTCACACAGTTCGACTGGAGTTCGGCGCACTTGATTTTGTGGCGGAACTTCGACGGATTGCTGACAGGGATCGGTGGACTGATATTGCCTTCGATCTACGAATCGCACATTGCACACATCCTCACGCAAGTGATGGGCATGGCTGCTATCGCAGGCATCGTGAGGCTCGTGCGCGCCGGCAATCGCATCGCGCTGCTGGCAGCCGCCGTCGCGACGCCGTTTACGACCCTGCTGCTGGTCTGGAGCTTTCCACCCAACGAACGCTTTGTGACGCCGCTCGCGCCGCTGGTTTGGGCGGGATTTCTCACCGAGATCGGACATATCGGCGGCGGAATCATCAAGAACTTTCATCACAAAGACAAAGGTCAGCGTGTCGCCGCGGGCATCATGACAGCGATCTGCGGGCTCACGCTTGCCTGGATCGTCTATGGCAACTGGGAACTGCGTGTGGACTATTTTCCGCGGCTTGTGCAAGACCAGCGGCAACGCCGAGTCGATGGCGAAGCCGCGCAACAGTGGATCCGCGAGAATACGCCGACAAGCGCAACGATCCTTGCGGGATACGATAGCGAGCTCTACTTGCGTACGGGACGCCAAGGCGCGCGCTACATTCCGCCGGTTCGATTCTGGTATCACGACGATTCCGACGGACGCTTGCAGCATCTCGCCAACGCCGCGCGGCTCGCTCGCGAGAACGGTTTACAGTATGTCTACGTCACCGGTGCCGACAATCGTAGCGATCTCGATCGGGAACAACAAGTGGCCATCGCCAGTAAGATCGCAGCTTCGAAAGATCTGGAACTGCTCACGAAATTCCCAAAGGGCGGAGGCGCGGTTTATCGCGTAGTGACGCCTGGGTCATCCGCGCAGACTGCCGCGCGATAGGTCTTTTTCAGGACTGGTCACCAGTATCTTGTCGATGCGGTTTCCATCCAGATCCAGCACCTCAAACCTCCAACCATCGACGTGAAAGTGATCGCCCGGCGCGGGAATGCGTCGCAGGTGCGCCAACACGAATCCACCGGCAGTGGTGTAGCCTCCATCCAGATCGCCCGGGATCTTTCGCCACGACAACCGTTCGACCAGATCCGCCACAGGAATCGCGCCATCGACGATCCACGAGCCATCCTCGCGCAATGCGACGTCTGGCCTTGACTTCTCTTCAGGAACCCGCAGGTCGCCCATCACCGCATCCAGCAAATCGGTCAGCGTCACAATGCCGCTGATGCCGCCATGCTCGTCCGCGATCACAGCGATGCGATCTTTGGCTTCCTGAAAACGTTCGAGCACAGCGAGAGCTGGCGCGGATTCAGGAATAATCAACGCCTTGCGGGCAAGTTGGCGAAGGTCGATGGAATCCTGCAATAGCGCCATCGCAATATCCTTGACATGGATCACGCCCAAAAAGTGGTCGAGTTCGTTTTCAATCAACGGGTAGCGCGAATAAGGGCTCTTCAACAAGGTCTGCCGGTTCGCTTCCCAGGGTAAAGCCGCATCGAGTGAAACCACTTTGGACCGTGGCTGCATGAGATCGACAATACGCCGGTCGCCCAGGCGGAAGACGCCCTTCACCATCTCCTGCTCGGCCTCTTCGAAGGATCCGTGGCGAGTGCCCTGGGCGATCAGATCGTGGATTTCCGCCTCAGTGACCGGAGCCTCGTTATTGGGACGGATGGGGATCAGCTTCAACACCATGCGCGTTGAGAACGAAAGAAATCGCACCGCCGGTGAGCCGAGGCGCGAGATGAAACGCATGGGTGGGGCGAGCACCGAGGCGATACCTTCGGCGTTGCCTAACGCGAGGCTTTTCGGAACGAGTTCGCCGACGACGATCGATAGATAGCTGATCAGCAGGACGACCAAGGTAATCGAGATCGACTCGGAATACGCGGCCGCTGCCGGGATCGAAGCGTTGAGGAAAACCGTCAATTTGCCTGCGATGGTTGCGCCGCCAAATGCGCCGGCGAGGGTGCCAATGAGCGTGATCCCGACTTGCACGGTGGAAAGAAAATCGTCTGGATGCGCGGCCAGTTCCATCGCAACACCGGCGCCGCGGCTGCCACTGTCTTTCCTTTGCTGGAGCCGCGTCCTGCGCGAAGAAACAACGGCGAGTTCGGCCATGGAGAAGAGTCCGTTGGCGAGGACGAGGAGGAGAACGATGGCGATTTCCATATAAGGCGGTCATCTCGATGTTAGCGTTGCACAACTTGCGATAGCATAAGCGGATACTCATGAACCGCAAACTCACAGGCATCGAATGGGCGATCTGCACTGTGGCAGCCATCGGATTCGCATTCGACATCTACGAACTCCTGATGCTTCCGCTTATCGCGCGCCCCGCGCTCATGGAACTCGGCCAACTCAAGCCCGGCAGCCCTGAGTTCAACAACTGGCTCTCGCTGCTCTTCTGGATCCCCGCCATGGCCGGTGGAGTTTTCGGGCTTCTCGGCGGCTACCTCACCGATCGCTTCGGACGACGGCGCGTGCTCACCTACAGCATCCTGCTCTATTCCGTCTCCGCCTTCGCCGCCGGATTCGCCACGTCCCTCGAACAGTTGCTCATCTTGCGCAGCACCACTTTCATTGGTGTTTGTGTCGAATTCGTAGCAGCCGTCGCTTGGCTCGCCGAAATCTTCGACGATCCGAAGCAGCGCGAATCCGTGCTTGGATATACGCAAGCCTTTTCGTCCATCGGCGGCATCCTGGTGGCCGGTGCCAATCAGCTCTGCATCAAGTTCGGACCCAGCCTGCCCGCGATTTACGGCGGCCATGCCGAGTGGCGTTACACACTCATGTCGGGACTCATCCCGGCTCTACCGCTGCTTATCATTCGCCCGTTCTTACCTGAATCACCCAAGTGGCAAGAGAAGAAGAACGCCGGAACGTTGAAGCGTCCGAGCATCGGTGAGTTGTTCTCGCCCGCGCTGTTAAAGACTACACTCGTGACCACCGCGATGTTTGCGTTCGCCTATGGCGCGGCATTCGGGGCGATCCAACAACTGCCGCAGATCCTTCCGGGGTTGCCGGAAGTGGCGAGCTTGCCTCGTCCCGCACAACAAAAGATCACCACCGATGTGCAGTCCATTCAGGAGATCGGCGGACTCGTTGGCCGCGCCATTCTCGCCGTTCTCGCTGTGCGGATTCTGAGCCGTCGCACGCTGCTGCGCGTCTTCCAGTTTCCAGGCTTGATCATTGTTCCGGTGGTGTTCGCGGTCTGCGCAACGTCCAGTCTCGAACTCACCAAAATTGGTATTTTCTTCGCGGGCTTGGTGACCGTCGCGCAGTTCAGCTTCTGGGGAAACTATCTGCCAGGCGCGTTTCCGCTGCATTTGCGAGGCACCGGAGAAGGCTTCGCCGCCAACGTTGGCGGTCGCATGATTGGGACCGGATTCGCCGCGGTTACAGCCCAGTTGGTCAACTTCATGCCGGGTACAACGGCACCGACCAAGTTTGCCTACGCCGCCGCGGCGGTTGCGGCGTTCGTTTACCTGGCGGGATCGGCGTGCAGCTTTCTGCTGCCGGAACAGGATATCAATCGCACCGAACGGGATTAGCTGTTTTTGAGCGGCACCGGCATTGGGGCGTTCGTTGTGCGGAACCAAGCCAGCAGATCCGCGAGCAATTCATCGCGTTTCCCGACATTGGTCAGTGCGACGTTGCGACGCTCGCCCATGTCCGATTTCATGTCGTAGAGTTCCACCGCGTTGTTGTTGGAAACGTTCGCGATGCCTCCGTCGAGAATCCATTCCTCATGATAGAGATGCAATTTCCAATCGCCCTTGCGGATCACACTCACCGGGCGTGAGCGAAATTCGTTGTCGCGTCCGCGAATTACCGGATCGTCCAGATATCCCGGAAAATGCCAGTAAATTGACTGTCTCCTTAGTTTCTTCTTGCCTTTCAGCAATGGCACGAGACTCTCGCCGTCGAGGATTTTACCCGCGGACGGACGCGCACCCGCCACATCCAGGAACGTTGGATAGAAATCGAGATTGATCACAGACTCATCGCAGACCGAGCCTGCTTTGGTGACGCCCGGCCAGCGCACGAGCATCGGTTCGCGAATCCCGCCCTCGTAATAGCAACCCTTGTTGCCGCGCAGAGGCTCTTGCGAAGACTTCTGCACGCCTCCGTTATCCGAAGTGAACAGCACCAGCGTGTTCTCGCGCAGGCCAAGAGCATCGAGGCGAGCCAGCAATTGGCCCACAGCATCGTCGAAATCGAAGAGACACGCCGCATACAGCGGATCCCCGTGCTGCTTTCCTTTGACCTTCGCTTTGAATCGCTCAAGCGTCGCCGGACGCGCTGCCAGATTCGAGTGGATGGCATGATGTGCGACGTATGCGAGGAAAGGCTTCTCTTTGTTTCGCTCGATGAACTCGGATGCCAGCCGCGTGATCGTGAACATGCTCTTCGGGTCGTCCGGCTCGTTGCGCGAGGCGTTGGGATTTGGCCGCGGATCGATGCTTTCGTCAAAACCCCGATCTTTCGGACGCGCGCTCGCCTTGCCGCCCAGATGCCATTTGCCGATGTGACCCGTGCGATATCCCGCTTCGCGCATCGCCTCAGCGAAGGTTACGTTTTCCGGTGCGAGGGTCTCGTTGTTGGGCACGGGTTCGAGGCGCATTTTTTCGACCGGTCCGCGCTTGGTGGATCCCACCGCATAAATGCCATGGCGTGGCGTGTATTGCCCGGAAAGCAGGCAGGCGCGGCTTGGCGCACAGTTTCCCGCGCCTGCGTAGGCCTGTGGGAAGCGCATGCTTTCGCCTGCGAAACGGTCGAGGTTTGGGGTTTCGTAGAAATCTGCGCCCTGAAAGCCCACGTCGCGCCAGCCGAGATCGTCGGCAAAGATGAAGAGAATATTGGGACGCTTCTTCTGGGCGGCCGACAAGGCTACCGCTGCCGCGGTCACGAAGAGTTGTCGCCGGGAGATGGACATGACTGTTGTTACCTTATCGCATGATTCGATCCACTTTGCGCCGGTGGGGGCGTACCGCATTTTTTTCTGGGCGTGTCGCTGCCGTGGAACTATAAGGCTGTCGTCTTGTGGCGGAAGAAGCTCAACGTGTTGTCGCCTTGTTTCAGTTTTCGATAGCACTCGAGACTCCCGTACGAATCGAGTAGAGCGAACTTCGACGAATGCTGGGCGATCGCCAACTTGTGGCTGGCAGCTTGTTCGAGACAGAGAGCGTACTCGTTTTCAAGCGGATACGGCGGATCGAGAAACAGAATATCCGCTGGATATTTGGCAATCCATTGCGTGGCTTTGCCCTTGATGGCGAGCGCGCGAGCGCCGGTTTTGAGCGAATTCAAATTCTCGCAAAGAACATCGTATGCCTTTGGATCTTTCTCAATCAGGATCGCTCGCGAAGCGCCGCGCGAAATGGCCTCAATTCCGACGCCCCCTGTGCCTGCGTAAGCGTCGATGAACACGGCACCCTCGATGACTGGCATGAGCACACTGAATAAAGACTCCCGCAGGCGATCGGGTGTGGGCCGGACATGGTCGCCCGGCACCGACTGAATGCGTCTGCTACGAAATTCTCCGCCGATGATTCGCATGATTATTCGATCGGCTTGCCATATTTCTTCAAGTATTCTTCTTTGGCTGAGTCGACCCAATTGTCGCGGCGGATGCGGCCTTGAAACTCAGGTAGTTTCGCTTGAATGGCGTCCATGTCGCTGCCGGTCCAAGTGGCGATCTGGTCGAACCGGAAGATACCCATCGCGTTCAGGCGTTTCGCGATGATCGGTCCGATGCCGTGGATGAGCTTGAGGTTGTCGTGCGGGATGCCAAGGTCTTCGCGCGGAGCAAGGATGTTGGCGTCGGTCCCCTTCTCGACTTCGACCGGTTTCTCGACCTCAACAACGATTTCGCGGATTTCGGGAGGGCGAGTGCGCAGCCGTTCCAACTCGGGTTCCAACTCGGAAAGTCGAGTCCGAAGGTTCTGAATTTCGCCAGTGACTGCGGCGTGCTCTTCTGCGCCAACAGCGAGCCTAGATCGCAATTCCTCAGCGGACTTCGATTCAGCCTCCAACTTCGCGGTCAACGTAGCGATTGCCGACTCGCTCTCCTTCGCGCCTTCCGCGAGCCCGGCCCGCAAATCCTCAGCGGACTTCGATTCAGCCTCCAACTTCGCGGTCAGCGCGGCGACTGTCGACTCGCTCTCCTTCGCGCCTTCCGCGAGCCCGGCCCGCAAATCCTCAGCGGACTTCGATTCAGCCTCCAACTTCGCGGTCAACTTAGCGATTGCCGACTCGCTCTCCTTCGCGCCTTCCGCGAGCCCGACCCGCAACTCCTCAGCGGACTTCGATTCAGCTTCCAATTTCGCGGTCAACGCGGCGATTGCCGACTCGCTCTCCTTCGCGCTTACCGCAACTTGCGCGCGGAAATCCGCAGCAGTCTTGGCGTTCGCTTCCATTGCGGACAAACTGCTTGTCAACGCCGCAATTTGCGCATCTTTCTCGCTCAATACCTTTTTGGTTTGCTTGTCAGAATCCGCGAGCTTACCCTTGATCGGCTCCAACTCACCGATCTGCGCCAGAAGTTTGGCGAGGGCGGAATCTTTCTCTTTCAGCATGCCTTGATAGCGAGCTTCCCATTCTTTGAGCCTGCCGTCGCGCTGCAGGATAGACGCCCTAAGCGGTTCGATCTCGCCGATGCGGGACTGCAATTCTCCCGCTTCTTTTTCGCGGCTCTCCTTTGATTTCTCGCCTGCTTGTACAGCCGTCTCAAGCTCAGCAATTCGCGCGTCCGCACTCTTCAGCCGGCCGTTCAGCGGCTCGACCATCGCGGCCTGCCTCCGCAGATCGGCAATCAAATCCTCTCGGTCGCCCAGATCTTTGCGGGCGGACGAAAGTGCCGATTCAGCAGCCGACAAGGAGCTTTCCTTCGCTGCCAAAGTCGTTTCGACGGTCGCGTATTTGACCTTCCAGATGGCGGATTCGGAGGCCCACGATGACTTCGCTTCCACTAACGCGCCTTCGCTCGCCGTCAGTTTCGACGTGAAGCCCGCCATTTTGTCGAGTGCCGATTGATGCTCGCTTTCTATCGAAATCAGGCGTCCTTTTAAGGAACTTTCAGCGTCCACCGCGCTTTGGGTGCGAGTGGCTTCGGTACGCAGATCGGCTCGCAGGGCTTCCAACTCGCGGTTGGACCGCTGCACCTTCTGCGTCCAGACACCTTCCAGTTCCATTGACCGGCGGCGCTCGGTTTGCCGTGTCCACCACCAGCCGACGACGAGGCCGATAAGTCCCGCAGAAAGCAGACAAAAGATGATCTTGATCGGTAAATAGAGCATTAGCGTTACACAAATCCTTAGAAATCACGGTTATTGATTCGAAATTGCCGCGCCTGACTTCTCTGCGAGTGGATGAAACTCGATGCGGCGATTGCGGGCCTTGCCCTCTGGAGTGTCGTTGGCGGCAATCGGCTTGGCCGACCCAAAACCGGTATCGCTGAGCCGGGCAGCCGAGATACCCTTGGAAACCAAGTAACGCTTGACCGCCGTGGCGCGCCTCCTGCTGAGATCGAGGTTGAGCTTGGGGTCGCCATCGGCATCGGTGTGTCCGGAAATTTCAACGGGGATCTTGCCGCCATTGGCGAGAATCGTCGCGATATTGTCGAGAATCATTCTTCCGTCCGGCAAAAGAATGTCGCTGGCAGGAGCAAAACGAATGGTCTTGCCCGCTACGAATGTACTCAGGTCGACTTCCAACTGACTTGCTCGAGGCGAGAGAATCACCAGCGGTGGCAGAGCGACTTCCTGGGTCGGTTGAACGATCACTTCGGTCACGCCCCACACGCCCTCGACGCGCTGGCGGGCGTCCTCACTGACAATGAGGGATCCGCGCTGTCCTGTCAGAAATGCCGTTTGTTGCTGCACACTAAGGCCTTCAATCGGGATATTTCCGGCTTGCAGTGCGGCAGCGGACCGGGCAAGAAGGTCCTCTTCGATCTTGTGCGGCTCATGCCGGACACAATACCAACAAAGCGCGGCAAGCGCCATCGAACCCAGGACGGGGATTCCCCAACGATCCATAATCGGGTGATCACTCCTTCAGCACGGCAACGCGTGCAGGTACCGCCGTCTCCCCACGGTCTAGGGTAGGTTACTCCACATCTTGAACCTCGTGCAACCTATATCGACCCTTCCCAAAGTTTGTCACGCAACTGTCACACAGAAGAAATGCAATCCAGCTCAGCATGAAAGTAAGAAAACCAAATGTTTTCCGATTGTAGTTCTCCAGATCGAATCTCTTCCAGTCTCGCTTCATCCTGCTGCTCGGCATTTTTCAACCAATCATTTTTTCAACCCACAGAAGAGGTATCTATGAATCCGCTCGTATGGCGTGGTCCAGAATTTCTGTTGTTTTACGCGGTCGTCGCCGCAGCGTTGTTGCTGTGGCAGTTCGTTCGCGGAAGGCAACGCGAGGAATCCGCGGCGGCGACAGTTCCCGACGGCCCAACCTCAATGATCCTTATGAACTTGCCTACCTTCGCGGTGGCAAGAACGAACTTCTGCAGGTTGCCACGGTGTCGCTGATTGAGCGCCGACTCCTGCTAACGGACGATCGTGGCAAAGAAGCGTCCGTGAAGGCATTCCAGCGGAGGGCGGCCGAAACCGTTGCGAGCCCGATCGGAGCGTATCTTCTCCGCTACTTCGAGGACGCGAAGCCGGCCCATTTGGTGCTGCAAGTCGGGGAGGGCCTCCTGCCCAGCGCTGTGGCGACCTATCGCCACAACCTGGAAGCTGTCGGCCGCGGCGCGACGATGCAGTTCGGGGCAGTCGCGCCAAGGATGCCGGTCTCGCGATGGCAGTGCTGCTCGGTTTGGCGGGGATGAAGTTTGGGGGACCGGCCATAGGAACGTAGGCTTGCTGATTCTCTTTGCGATTGCCGTAACGGTGGTAGCGTCACTGATTGGTTTCACAGGGCGACCTCAGCGGGGCTGAGTCCCCGGCGGCCCTGCAGGTTGGAACAGAGTACCTGCATGTCGGCGATCGTCTGGCTACCGGCGGCCGTCAGGCGGCCTCTGTTGACCGCCATTTTCGGGGTTGGGGCGATGAACGCTGCAGGGCTCGACTATGGCAAGCGTCTCTATCCGAAGGCGAATGTTGGCATTTCCTCCGACAGTAGCTGTGGAAGCAGCAGCGGAGGTGGCTGTGGCGGCTCCGGAAGTTAGTGATTGCGGAATCAGTTCCTGAGTATCCGTTCAAAGGCGGCGATCGTGGGAGGCGAGGGCTTGTAGTTTCCAAATCGATAGCCTTCGGCGATGCGGAGCGGAGTCCAGCCTTCTTTGTTGGGCTTGTTCCAGATCTCTGTCTTCGCCCCGTGGGATGCCAAGAATTCCACTGCGGATGGGGCGTTCTTGTACGCCGCGGCATGCATGGCCGTCTCGCCGTTGTCGTCCACTGCATTGATGTCCGCGCCGAGTTCGAGCAGTGTTTGCAGGGCTTCCACGACCTCCGCCTCGGTGCCTGCGTCCTCTCCGGGGCTACGAGTGCCGAGTCCCGCGGCGGCCATTAGCGGAGTGGAGTTTTCGCGATTGCCGATTTTTGGATCCGCACCGAGTTTCGCCAGGTAGCGGATCAGTTCCGCATCGGCGGTGCGGGCGGCAAGAAAATAGGGCGTTGCTCCAATCGTATTGATCGCCGTCAGGCCAACCCCCACTTTTTTGGTCATTCGGATGTTGATGTCGGCACCTTTGGCGATGAGCTTTTGCACAATTGCAAGGCTCGTCGTTTTGCCCGATCCATAGGGGGCAGGATCGTTATCGCCGACACCGGGCTTGCGGATCCAAGAGACGACATGGAGCGGAGCCCATCCCGGACCGACAGTGTTTGGGTTCGCTCCCGCGTCGAGCAGTTCGGAAGCAAGATCGAAATGGGCGTTCTCCATCGCCAACAAGAGCGCCGATTCGCCCTGCCGCGGCGGCGTTTGCGCTTCGCTTGGCGTGCCATTGGGCGGACGCTTCGTGACCAGGGTTGCGTTGATGTCAACGCCTGCTTGGAGCAGTGCTCTGACGACGGCCGAGTGGCCTTCTCGCGCGGCAAAGAAAAGCGGAGTGAATCCCGAATCGAGTTGGGCTCGGAAGTCCGCTTTTGCGGCGATCAGCGCCTCCACGACTTCCGTGTGGCCCTCCGCGGCGGCCCACATGATCGCGGTTTGGCCGCGTTTCGATTCCTTGGCGTTCGAATCCGCGCCTTTTGCCAGTAGAGCTTTCACGGCTTCGAGTTTGCCCGTGCGGGACGCCGTCATCAAAGCGGTTTCGCCGCCGGGGAGTGCGCTATTGGCGTCCGCACCTTTACTGAGCAGGAGTTCGACGAGGGCGGAGTTGCCGTTGGTGCAGGCGAGATGAAGCGGGGTGACGCCATAACGGTTGACGGCTTTGACGTTGGCTCCGACACCGATGAGGAGGCGCGCGGTTTCCACATCGTCGTGATGGGCCGCCCAGTGAAGGGCCGTGGATCCATCGGCCTGCGTAGCGTTGACGTCCGCCTTGGCGGCGAGTTGTGCGCGCACGGCTTGGATGCGATTCTTCCCTGTGGCGACCGCATCGGGCAACGTTTCGGCCGCTGTGGCGAGAGTGAGGCAGAGACACAGACTGCCATGAAACCTGGTCACAGCGACAGCAATTCCTCAACTTTGCCTTTGCTGTCGGCGAACCTGTCCATGCGGATGCCTGCTTTTTCGAGTAAGGTCAGATGGACATTGGCAAGTGGCGTTGGCTTGTCATAGCGGATGTGACGGCCCTTCACGCCGCCTCCGGCCACGAGCACCGGCAGATCGGTATGGTTGTGGATGTCCGAGTTACTCATGCCGCTTCCGTAGAGAATCATCGAGTGGTCGAGCAGCGAACCATCGCCATCCGGTGTGGCCTTTAGCTTTTCCAGATAATAGGCGAACAGCGAGACATGGAACGCGTTGATCTGTGCGACCTTGGCGAGCTTTTCCGCATTGCCGCCGTTGTGTGTGAGCGGGTGGTGTCCCTCATTGATGCCAATTTCCGGATAGCTGCGGTTGCTGGTTTCGCGGGCGAGTTGGAAGGTAATCACTCGCGTCACGTCGCCCTGCATGGCAAGCACTTGCAGATCGAACATCAGACGCGCGTGTTCCGCGTAGCTCGCGGGGACGCCCAGCGGGCGATCGAGATCGCGCAGTCCGGATTCCTCTGTGCTCTTTTCGGCCTTTTGGATACGGCGCTCCACTTCGCGGACGGTGTCCAGATATTCGTTGACTCTATTGCGATCGCCCGGGCCGAGTTCGCGACGGAGGCGAGCGATATCCTGGCCCATCCAGTCGAGCAGGCTTGCGTTTTTGCGGAGTTCGGATTGGCGGTCGGCGACCGATCCGCCGTCGCCGAACATGCGTTCGAAGGCGATACGGGGATGGGCTTCGGACGGCAGCGGTGTGGTGGGCGACGACCAGCTTAGATTGTTCTGGTACACGCACGCGTAGCCGTTGTCGCATTGGCCGACATTGGTGAGCAGATCCATGGAAAGTTCCATCGATGGCAGACGCGTGTCTTGTCCGATATGCTTGGCTGCGACTTGGTCGACGGTGGTGGCGAGATAGTAGTCCGAGCTTTCGGTCCACTTGGCGGTAGCGGCGCTCAAGAAGGACGCGTTGGAAGTGGCGTGGGTGCCTGGATAGGCGTTCTTCAACTCGAGGTTGCCGATGACGGAAACGTGCTCGCGAACTTTCTCCAGTGACCGGAGTGTGGGTGAGAGGAATTCGCCGGGTTTCGGGGTCCAGGCTGGCATATGGGCACCCATCGGCATGTAGACGAAGCCGAGACGTCGCACCGGCTTTCCTGCGGGCGTCGCCGCGAGTGCGGTCATGGATGGGATCATGGCATCGAGCAAAGGCAGTGCAATCGATGCTCCCATGCCTCGCAGCAGGCTGCGGCGGGGCATGGACTTCCGGGTTAGGGTCTTCATGGCCGGGTTGATCTCCTTCGGAGCAAATGCAGATGCTCCAAGTATATTGCAGTGGATCGCGGTTCGCTTGGGGCGAACGTAGTAGGATGTGTGGGTGACCTTTCTCGCCCTCTTTTTCAACCTCCTCGCCCAGGACCCCTATGCACTCGGGCCTGACTCCAACATCCAGCCCGGAGTCCCTCGCGGCAAGGTCACTCAGTTTGTGTTCGCCAATTCCAAAGTCTTTCCCGGCACCGTTCGCGACTATTGGATCTACGTCCCCGCGCACGCCCCCGCGGGTAAGCCTCTGCCCGCGATGGTCTTTCAGGATGGTGGTTCGGACATCAAAGACGACAGCGCGTTTCGCGCCACGATCGTCATGGACAATCTCATCCACAAGGGCCATATCCCGCCTATGGCCGCGATCTTTGTGAACCCGGGCGTCATGCCCGCTCCAAACGGCGGCACGCAACAAGGCCGATTCAATCGCAGCTACGAATATGACGGACTCGGCGATCGCTACGCGCGGTTCCTGCTCGATGAACTGATTCCTGAAGTTCGCAGCAAAGTTTCCCTTTCCACCGATGCGGACGATTGGGCACTTGTTGGTGTCAGTTCCGGTGCCATTGCCGCTTTCAACGCAGCCTGGATGCGCAATGACGCCTTTCACCGTGTCATGAGTTTCATCGGCAGTTTCGTCAACTTGCGCGGTGGCCAGATCTTATCCACCCTCGTCCGCAAGACCGAACCCAAAACCCTGCGCGTCTACTTGCAGGACGGTTCCAACGACAACAACATTTACGGCGGAAGTTGGTGGATGGCCAATCAAGACCTTGCCGCTTCTCTCGAATACGCCGGCTACGACTACAAATTCGTTACGGGCACCGAACAGCACAACCGGAAACACGGGGCTGCCGTACTGCCCGATGCCATGCGCTGGCTTTGGCGCGATTATGGTAAGCCGCTGGCCAAAGCCCAGCCCCCTGCGCGCAATCATCACCATCAGTTTCTCGACGATCCCGGTTCGGGCTGGGAACTGGTCAGCCAAGGTCACGGCTACGCCGAAGGACATACCGTGGATAAACAGGGCAATGTTTACTTTACCGACGGCCGTCTGAACAAGATCTGGAAAATCGGACTCGATGGCAAAGCCGTCATCTTCAAAGACGACGCCAACAAAACCACTGGATTGAAAGCCGCGGCCGACGGACGCCTCTACGGCGGACAGGCCGCCAACAGACGGATCGTCGCCATCGACCCCGCCTCGGGCAAAGAAACCGTGATCGTCGAGGATGTCAACCCCAACGATCTTACCGTCACGTCCAAGGGCGAAATCTATTTCACCGACAGCCGGGGCAAGGCCGTCTGGTTCGTAGATACCAAAGGTGAAAAGACGAAAGTACACGAAGGGATCGAAAACCCCAACGGTATCCAACTCTCGCCCGATCAGTCGCTCCTGGTGGTCTCGGACAGCCGCAACAAATGGATCTGGTCGTTTCAAGTGCAACCGGATGGCTCGCTCGCCAACGGGCAGCCGTTTTACCGTTTGGAAACGCCGGACGAAAGCTCTGTGAGTTCCGCAGACGGCATGACCATGGACACCGAAGGCTTTCTTTATGTCACAACGAATATCGGTCTGCAGATCTGCGATCCGCCGGGCCGCGTCATGGCGATCCTGCCCAAACCACAGCCCGGTGCACCGCTCGCGAACTTGGTCTTTGCGGGTGCGGACTTCAAAACGCTCTATATCGGCAACGGCGACAAAGTCTATCGCCGCAAGATGAAGCGCACCGGTGTCACTCCGTGGAACGTAATGAAACCGCCCACGCCGAGGCTTTGAGTATGCTGCCCATTCTGCCGACCGACAAATACGAAGCGCTCTGCCGCCGCTGCGGGATGTCCTGCCACACGCCGATCCAGTTGGGATCGAAGGTCGTCATCATTCCAGAGATCCACTGCCGGTTTCTCGAACACGACGCCGAAGGAAAGTCCGCCTGTAGCGTTTACGCCAATCGCCATGAGATCGCCCCTTGGTGCCGCACCGCCGAAGAAGCCGTGGGACTGAACGCCCTCGCGCACGATTGCCCTTACGCAGCCGGAATCCCCGGATTTAGCGGCAAGCGCTGGGCCAAGGATTGGGAACACGAGGCCATCGCGCGCGTGCTGCGCGTGAAGCTCGCCACCGAAGGGTTGACCATTGAAGACAGTCCGGATTCAGCTCTGCGCCTGCTTGGCGAAGGGTGGACCTATGAAGAGTCTGACGACGGAACCCGATTCCTCTTCCGGCGCGAAGCTTCCGCGTAATCACCGGGTCGCAAAACAAAAGGGAGGCCCGCAGGCCTCCCTTCCATCCGCAAATAGAACGCTGCTCCCTTACGGGACCAAGTCCGTACGCCAAGCGCCGCGACCATGCGTGAACGCGGTCAGACGCCTCGTTCCCGTGGTGTTGATGTCCAGCCATTCCACCGAGACATTGGCGAAACCGCTGACTTCCTTATACCAGTTGACGCCACCATCGATCGTTGTGAAAACCCCCAAGTCCGTGCCGACGTAAACGCGATTCGAATTGGTTGGATCCACGATCACCGTCTGCGCGGGAACTAACGGCAGAGTATTGGGCGCGGTTCCGGGGGCTGAGGTCCAGGTTGCTCCGGAGTTGATCGACTTGTAAACCGAAACGCCTCCGAAGGTCGCGTAGGTGGCCCACGCGTTATTGGAATTCGTGGGATCGAAAGCCAGCGAAGTTACAGCAATCGTGCGCGGCCGGGTGCTGGCCCAGTTCGTTGCGGATCCAGCGGTGAGTGCCGCGGTGTTGAAGCCGATGTAACCGTCCGTCATGCCGAACACCACTTTGTTCGTATCCAAGTTGGACGACGCGATCGCCGAGACCTCGAAATTGCCTGGAGTGATGGCACTCGCCTGCGTCCAACTGTTTGCTTGATTGGTGGTGCGCCAGATAAAGAATCCCCCTGTCCAAAGGTGCTGCTTGTTGCCTGGATTCATATGGAAAGGATTGATGAACAGGAAGTTGCCAGCACTTTCGGTAATGCCCGTAACGGCATCGGAAAAGGTCAACCCGTTGTTGGTTGACCTCTGGATCGAGAGTGCGGTGTACTCACCGAACAGGACGGTGGTCGAGAGCGGGGACTTTTCGTCAATGGCGGTATAGCCGCCGTCGCCGCCAAGCAGATTGGTCCAGTTGGTGGACGCTGTGGTTCCACGCCAAGTGCCATTGTCCTGAAGACCGCCCATGAAAGTACTGCCATCCGGATGCGTCGAGCCGTGATAAAACTGCGTGGTGCTGTAGCCGTTGTTGAGTTCGGTCCAGGTCACAGCGCCAGCGACCACGCTTCCGCAGACGTTGGCCACAGTGGTGCCGACATTTGCGCGAGCGTCAGCAGTGCGGAAGATGCCGCCATCGTTCACCGCATACATGGTCTTGTTGCCAACGCCATCGTAATTGGGATGGAAGGCGATGCCGTGATTGTCGGCGTGGTTGTAGTTGGGATCGCCCTGGTTCTGCCACCAGTAGCTCGCAACGCCGAAGGTTGCACCGCCATCGTCGGACCGGAAGAGATCGATGCCACCGGCCCAGACGCGGTTGGAATCCGCCGGATCCACTTCCAGAACGGCGTCGTACCAGCCTTGGTTGAACAATCCGCGATCGGATCCCACGCACGCGTTGTATGCGTAGACGGGATTGGTGAGCAGGATATTGTTGAGCGGTACGGGATCGACAGTGGATCCGTTGTTGGACATCTGCGTGGTCCAGGTTCCAGGGTTGCCGTTCGCGGTGGACCGGAAGACGCCCAGCACGCCGTCGGCATAGGCACCGGCTGCGCCGCTGCTGGCCAATGCGTAGACGATGCTTTCGTTCGACGGAGCGATGGCCAACACAGTGCGACTCATGTTGGTGGTGGTGAAGGCCTGCGTCATCGTGGTTGCGGTATCGTTATCGAGCACGCGTTTGACGTCGCCGGTCGCGGTGAAGAATCCGCAAGCTGCGAAGACATAGCCAACGGCACGCTTCATCTGAATCGCGAGGTCACCGCAGCCGTTGGTTCCGGTGGCGATGCTGGTCCAGGAAGTGCCGCCGTTGATCGACTTGAAGACGCCCGTGCGAGTGGATGCGTAAATGCGGTTGGGGTTGCGCGGGCTAACCACCACGTCATTCACATATTGGAAGTTCGGCACATTGGTGGAAGCCAACTGATTCCAGGTGGCACCGCCGTCCGTGGTGACAAAGATGCCCGCCCCGCGAAGGGCGTCTCCGTTGAAGTAGCCTTCACCGGTTCCAGCGTAGATTTTGTTGAAGTTGTTGGGGTCGAAAGCCAACGAAACGACGGCGATATTGGGAATCGCGAGGTCCGTGAGAGGAACCCAATTGGCACCGCCGTCGGTGGTCTTCCAGACGCCGCCGCCTACGGCTGCGGCATACATAATGTTGGGACTTGAAGGGTGGATCAACAGCTTGCGGGTGCGACCGCCTTGGTTGTTGGGTCCGAGAGGAGTCCATGAGCTCAGGGTTCCACCCGCCGGGGCGTTGGCTTCCGAAGCAAGCACGGTGCCGGTGGCCGACGAATAACGATTCATTTGGCGAACATGCTGCAGAGCGGCGATGTACTGGCTGGTATCGAGCGGAATGCCGATGGCCTTCTTGTCGGATCCTCTTCCACCGGCTTTTTGTACCCAGCCGCCGGTGCGGCGATTGACGAAGTACGCCATCGCTTCGGCGGGCTGGTCGGCTTTCTCAACGAGTTTGCGGTGCTTGTCCGCGAGTTTGCGGCGATACGCACTCAGCGGATCTTTCTTCTGGCCATACTGGTTCCAGGCGACGCAGGCTCCGCCAATGAGGGCGGCTAAGCCGACACCTGCGAGTAGCAACGATTTGTTTGACATGATCTCCTCCTGTCCTTCTAAAGCTGCGCGGAACGTGCGCGGTGATCTTTTACCGCGCAGGTCCAGATATCAAACATTACCGTGGATGACCATCGGAGTCAATCCGGGCGCGTGTGTCAGCGGATCGCGGCATACCAGCGGCCTAGCACCTGCGGCGGAACCCCGGCCCAGTATAGAATCTGCAGCAAGGTCCAGTGCAGATACACTCCAGGAAACCAGCGCCCTTCAAACCGCCGCGAAGACGTGGTTACGACAAGATCCGAATGCAGAAACCTGCCTCGCAGGCGAGCGATCAAGTCGAGATCTTCAAAGATGGGATGATCGCGAAACCCACCCGCTGACTCATAGTCGGCGCGACGCACAAAGATCGCGGAATCGCCGTAGTAGAGCCTCAGCACCCGCAGCCAAGGATAGGAACGGTTCAGGAACCGTGCACCTGCACTCGACCCGGTGAAGCGGAGCGAAAAGTTGCCGCCTGCGGCCGTGGGATCGGCGAGCGCCTTGCGAATCGCCTCCATGCAACCCGAATCCGGCAGAGTATCGGCATGGACAAACCACAGAATCCCGGCAGTTGTTTCAGCGGCACCGCGCGCCTGCTGGCTACCTCGCCCGCGCTTGCATCGTTCGATGAGTTGCACGGCATCGAGCCGCAACTCTCGCACAATCTCGCAGGTGCGATCGGTGCTGCCGCCGTCCACCACCGCGATCTCATCGCCAGCAGACAGCATCGACACGCAGGCGCGTAGAGTTCCGCCAATCGACGCTTCTTCGTTTAGGACAGGGATGACAATCGCGATACGCACTCGAAGTAAATGCTCTCCATTCGCCGCGCAAAACCTGGCGTGTCGCAAGCGGCCGATTCGCGGATCTTCGGCCGCATGGCTGCCCGCATTTCGCCCAACGCAGCCGGCGGCAGCATACCCAAGCGCGCAGCCATCGATACAAAACTCGCGCAGTCCGGTGCCACGAAATCCCCCAATCCGGCCGCTCTCAGAATCGAAGCGCTGGTGCGCGAAGCCCAGCGATCGCCTGCAAAGGTAAGCACGGGAACCCCTTGCCAGATCGCTTCCGTGGTGGATGTCCCGCCATTGTAGGGGAACGTATCGAGTGCCAGATCGATGCGATCGTAAGCCTGCAAAAACTCAAAATGTTCAGCAGGGCCTTCCAAATGCACCCGATCCTGAGTCACCCCGCAACGCGCAAACTGTTCGCGCAGATAGGCCCGTGCGCCTTCTGACTTGAGCGAGGCATTCTTCAACAACAGCGTGCTGCCCGGCACCGCCGCGACAATTCGGCTCCAGGTGGCGATCACCTCCGGCGTGATCTTGTACAGCGAGCACAAGCTTCCAAACGCCACGCCGAAACCCCGCAAGCAGGGCGCTTCCGCCACCGGCGGCACTGGATAATCCACATCGAATGTCAGATAACTGCCCTGCACGCGCAGAATCCGTTCGGAATAGTAGCAATCCTCCGTGTCGGGAATCACATCGGCATCGCCAATCAAATAGTCGTAACCAGGTAAGCCGGTGGTCGCGTACATATTGAACCAACCGATCGTGACCGGTGCAAGTTTGCGCTGAAATAGCGGCAGCCGGGTCAGGTTGCTGTATCCATTGAGGTCGATCAGAACCTGCACTCCAGACTCTGCAATCAGCCCCTGCAGAGAAGGGTTGTCGAGATTTCGTGTGTCGTGAAAACGGTCTTGCGGATGTTCGCGATAGCCGTGCACAATCGCCGTCCGCGCCACGTCGGCAAACAGATGCACTTCTACCCGGCTGCGGTCGTGCTGATTGATCAACCCCCAAACCGGCTTCATCCAATTGTCGCGATGAAAGAACGACGACACGTAGCCGATTCGGAGCGGAACACCTTGCACAAGGCGGGGAATCGCGGGCGCTGGAGTCGAGGGGAGATCGCGCTGCACCCAATCTCGCCGGGTATTCAAAATCGCCTGATTGTCCGCCTGCGGAACCCCGGGGACGATCGTGGCGAGCATACTGCGCGCCAACGATGAACCTGCATCGCCTGCTTCCGCGCACCGGCGAAGACACGCCGCCGCTTCGTTTAGGCGTCCGATTTCGAAGAGCGCCCGGCCCAGATTATGGCGAGCTTTGTTCCAATCCGGGCGCATCGCCAAGACTCGTTCGAAACAGTCAACCGCACCGGCAAACTCACTCCGCGACGTCTCCGCACAGCCCAGCGCAAACCAGGTCTCCGCGGATGCGGGGCCCTCCGCATGCAACTTCCGATACGCGACAGAGGCGGCCGCAAAGTCACCAGCCATCTGCAAAGCATCCGCGAAACTTCGCAGGTCCGCCGTGTTGAGTGGCAAGGCAGCGAACGCGCGATCCAAACATTGGGTCGCTTCCGCCTTGCGACCTTCTTTTTCGAGACTCTCTCGCAGGCTCCAAAGTGCACCCGCGTGTCGCGGATCGTGCGCCAGAATCTCGCGAAAGCGCGTCTGCGCATCCGGTGCATCGCCACAAGCCGCATACAGCCTGCCGATACTCAAGCCCGTCTCGATCGGATCCGCCCCCCGCGACAGCGCTGTCTCGTATTCCGCCAAAGCTTCGCGATTGCGGCTTTGCTTGCGCAGCAAACCAGCCAGGCTCAAATGAAAATGCGGCTTGGAGGCCAGCAGAATTGCTTGACGCAAACTCCGTTCCGCCTCGGTTTCCCGTCCCCCTGCGAACAAAACCGTCGCCAAGGCGTTGTGGCATTCCGATTCCGCGGGATTCGCCGCAACGGCAGCCCCCAGCAGTTCCGCCGACTGCTTCGGATTGCCGACCTCGTGCAGCAGGCAACCCATCCGGTACAACGCCACAGGATGCCTCGGATTCTTGCGCAAAATCTGCGAAAACGCATCGGCAGCGGCACGATGGTTTCCCTCATCGTGATATTGCTTGCCGGTTTCGAGCAGTTCGGCTTCTTTTTTCGCTCCGGCGGACATGTTTCGAAAGGTTACCATGTGCGCGATCCACTACAATTTGACTATGTATCGCCGCTGCGCCGCCATTTTACTCACGGCTATTTGTTTCGCTCAACAGGAACCGCAGGCACCGCGGCAAGATCTCACCATCAAACTGAATGTCGACCTCATTCAAATCGACGTCACCGTGATGGACAAAGCAAAGAAGCATGTCTCGGGTTTGACCGAGGACGACTTTGAGGTTTTTCGCGACGGCAAACGCCAGTCCATCAAAAAAGTTCTGTACGTTTCACGTCCGCCGCTCGAAACCAACCCCACCGCGGTCGCCAACAATCCGGGGATTGCGCTGCTCGCACCCAAAGACAGCATCCGCGTCAAGGATGTCCGTCGCACCATTGCCATTTACATCGACGACCTCAGCATGAGCTCCGAAAGCGTCTACTATATGCGCGGCGCTCTGCACAAGTTCGTCGAGCAGCAGATTCTTCCCGGAGACATCGTCGCCGTCTACCGCTCTTCTGGCGGACTCGGGCTTTTTCAACAGTTCACCGCGGACAAACGCGCCGTGCTCGCCGGCATTGACAGCATCCGCTATCGAAGCATCAACGGTGTCGACTCGCTCGCGGCCCTGCAGAGCAATCCTTTGGAAGACGATCCGAACCCATCCATCGCCCAGATGGCGATCGAACAACGCCAGCGCGAAGAGGTCAATAACCGGCTGCGCCAGGACATGCTCACCGCCAACGTTCTGTCGAACGCCGCGTTCGTTGTACAAGGTCTGCGGGAGTTGCCAGGACGCAAATCGATGGTCATCTTTTCAGAAAGCATGCAGTTGTCCGATCTGCCGCAAGGTATGACGATCCCCGGTGCCAATGCGATGCTGCCCGGTGCGCAGGGCGGCTCGCGCGACCGAACCTTGCAGTCGATGCGTTCGCTGATCGATATCGCCAACCGTTCCGGGGTGACCTTTTACACAATCGATCCGAGGGGGCTCCAGGTGTTGGGCATCACAGCCATGGACACGCCTTCCGCAAATCCGCGACGGATGCAGGGCCAGCAATTGCAGCGGCAAATGGATTTTCAGATGTCCCAGGGCGGCCTGGCGGAACTCGCCGCCGCCACCGGAGGCTTGTTCTTTCGCAATACCAACGATCTCGCCCGTGCGTTGCAAGAAGCCGCCAATGATTTGGATGGCTACTACCTGATCGCCTTTCAGCCCGATGCCGAAACCTTCGTCAAGTCCAAACAGGGCAGTGCCAAGATGCACAAGTTGGAAATCAAGGTCCGCAAGCCGGGTCTCAAGGTTCGCTACCGGCAGAATTTCGCCGGTGTTACCGATGCCGAACGGACCCCCACCAATACCAATCCGCTGGTATCCGCAATGATCAGCCCTTTCCGGTCCATCGAGATCCCCATCAAACTCACGCCTCTTTACATCGAAAGCGATCAGGGCCCTTTGATTCGCGCGCTTTTCTTTCTCGATGCCAAGGGATTGCAATTCCTTGACGAGCCCGCCGCTCCGGATGACAAAGATCGAACGCCCTGGAAGAAAGCTGTCGCCGATGAAATGCTCATGCTCTACGATCAGTCGGGCAAAGCCGTCGACAAAGTCGTCCAAACTCAAACTATTCGCGTGCGCAAGAACGGTTATGAGAACATCATGAAAAATGGAATCGCGCAAGTGCTGGATCTCCCCATCAAGCAGCCCGGACCTTATCAACTGCGCGCCGCCATCATGGATCGAGGCACCAAGCTCACTGGATCTTCGGCGCAGTTCGTTTTCATCCCCGACATCAAGAACAAGCAACTCGCGATGTCCGATTTGACCGTCGCCACAGAGGCCTTTCTCAATTCACAATCCACAGACGGAACTCCTGCGCTGCGCGCGATGCAAGCCGGCGACAAGCTGATCTACGGAACCTATCTTTACAACGTCAAGGGATCGACGCCGAATCTCGAAGTTCAGGTGATTCTTTATCGCGAAGGGAAAGCTGTCTACACCGGCAAGAAAACGCCCTACCGTCCGGAAGGGCATACAGAAGGGAAAGCGCTCGTCCTCTCGGGAACCTTGACCCTTGGCAACAATCTCGCCGCTGGCGAATACGTGCTGCAGGTTGGCATCCACGACATCGACGCGCCGAAGAAGTATCGCTATGCTGTTAGATCGGTGGATTTCGAGATCCGCTCGAAATAGATGGCTTCGAATCGAGCAACTGTGCGATACCCCGCAGCGATCCATTCCACTTCATAGACCGCTGTCCACCCGGGGTTTTCGTGCATCGCGAGAACCTCTTCGACTGCGAACTCCAGACAGTCACGCGCAACCAGGCAGTCGAGCCTCATCGCTCTTCGGTCCTCGGGTCCGTATCCAAAACTTTCCTCGCCGCCTTGAAGCGAGAACACTTACCTTCCGAATCGTGTTCGAACAGTACCGTGTCGCCTTGGTGAACGAGCAATTCCAGCAACTCCAGAGTCCATCCAGTGAGGCACTCCGCTGCAGCGCAGTTTGAGATGTCGGAGTGAAATGCCAGGATTTCAAAACTGCCATCCAGTTTCTCCCGGCGCTGCATCGTGATATGCCATCGATGGAAATCGTCCTTGGCAAGCCAGAAGGAAATTACGGTCTGAACGCTGCGCTCAGATGCACGGCACGCCTGCAAACAGAGTCTCAGCTCATTGGCGACACCGTTTCGATCGCGCGGGGCCGGATAAGCCAAAACTGAAATTCTCTCAATCGGATGACAACTGAGGCATCTGTCAGGAAATTGCCAGTATCCGGCCTATTCGAAGGAGCTTCGAGTGGGATTGGGGGTGTTGTCGCTTAGCCCGTGCGCCACTACATATCGGGTCAATTCGGCCGTCGTGCCGATCCCCATCTTTTCAAGGATCCTGGCGCGGTAGGTACCAACGGTTTTCGGACTCAAGTGCAAGGCAGTGGCGATCTCGGCGGTTGTCAAACCTTCGGAAATTTTCAACAATACCGTGTATTCCCGCCCCGACAGCGACTCGTGAGGCATTTTACCGGATTGTCCCCGAAAAAGGTATTCGGCCAATGCCGACCCCAGTTCCGCACTCACATACCGCTTTCCGCTTGCGACCCGCTGCACCGCCGTCAGCAACTGCTCCGGCGCACTGCTTTTGTTCAAATATCCATTCGCACCCGCCAGAATCGAGCGTACGCCCACCTGATCTTCCGGATGGATACTCAAAACAAGAATTGCCATCCGAGGATGCGATCGCCGAAACGCCGGAATCGCTTCCAAACTGTTTCCACCTGGCATATTCAGATCCAATATGAGGACGTCGGGAGCCTGCCGTTCCAATTGTTGCCGCAGATCGGTGAGAGAACCCACCTGCTCCACCTCGGCGTTCGCCTGTTCCCGCAAAATTCCCACAAGGCCGAGGCGGACCACTGGATGGTCGTCGGCAATCAATATACGCATCGCATTACCCCTTTAATGTGCCTTCGATCTCGAAATGCTTTGCGCTACCAGCCGCAACAGAGTCTCCGGTGCAAACGGCTTTTCCAGGAGTTCCCCTCCAGGAAGCCCCGCAACGCCCTTTTCATCGATCTCACTGCGGGTATATCCAGACATGAACAGAACAGGTAAAGGCGTGTCTGTTTTCAGTTCTACCACCCTCGCCGCCAATTCCGCACCCGACATTCCCCTCATCACGATATCCGTCACCAGTAAGGCTGGTACGATCGAACCATTTCGCAACAAATCGAGCGCTTCCTCGCCGCTGGAAACGGTAGTCACTTCGTAACCGCAGCCCTTCAGCACTTCGGCGACGAATTTGCGAATATCGGCCTGATCGTCGACAACCAACACCACTCTTCCCTCGCCGTCGAGTCCGTTTTCCGATTCGGCATCTTGTCCGCGCGCTGCCTCGCCTTTGCCGGAACTTGCCCGTACGGCTTCATTCGGGACAGCGGGGAGCAGAATTTCGAACCGGGTTCCACTGCCGGGACTGCTCCAACATTGAATCGAACCTCCGGATTGATGGACAATGCCGTGAACGCTAGCCAACCCCAGGCCCGTTCCGCCCTGCCGTTCTTTTGTGGTAAAGAATGGCTCGTAGATTTGCTTCACGGTTGCTTCATCCATACCCTCGCCTGTGTCGGATATGGAAAGGCGTACCTGGTCTCCCAGATTTTCGAGACCGAAGATTAGGACGCCGCCCCGAGGCATAGCGTCACGCGCATTCGTAGTTAGGTTGATTAAAATCTCGTTCATTTGCACAAGATCCGCCAGAACGGTCACGGAACCAATGAGGGGCGGTTCCAACTCGATGTGCACGTCTTCACCGGCCAGGCGCCGCAGCAAAATCATGGCATCGGACAGCACTTCGTGTAAATCGAGAACTACCGGTTTCAGTGCTTGCTTTCTGCCATAGGCCAGAAGTCTCCTGGTAAGTTCCGCCGCCTCTTGCCCAGCGTCGGCGATCTGGAGGATATCCTGGTGAATTGGCGATTCCGGCGTCAGTTTCCGCAGCAGCAGCTTGCTATAGCCATTGATTACCGTGAGCAGGTTGTTGAAGTCGTGAGCCACGCCCCCGGCCAAACGCCCGATGCTGTCGAGACGCTGCGCCTGCTGGAGTTGCTCCTGCATCCGGTGAAGCTCGGTTACATCCTGCACTGTGCCGACCTGTCTTGTCGAACCGTTGGAATCTGTTGCCGGTTGGACGATCGTTCTCACATCGCGCACGAGACCGTCGGCGCGCACAATCCTATGTTCGATCTCGATCGGTTTTCCCGTCGCCGTTCCGAGATTGAGCTGGTATGCCACCTCGGCCTGGTCGTTGGCAAACACGTAGTTCATCCAACTCAGGCCCAAGGCGGGTTCCTGCCCGGGGCACAAACCCATGATTCGGTACATTTGGTCTGACCAATATCTCGAAACGACTCTGTTTTCTTTGTCGATCGTCGCCGCAAAGCTCCCGATGTTGGCAATGCTCTGCGCCGAGGCTAGCGCTTCGCGGCTGTCTCGGACACGGTTCGCGGCCAATATTGTCCCAGTCTGGTCGAGCGTAAGAACGCTGCGGCAATCATGACCCTCAAAACTATGGTCGTGCGCATAGATTTCGACTTCGAAGATTGTTCCGTCCTTCTTCCGATGGCGGCCTTGTAACATCTCACTTGGGCAATCACCGGTAAGCATCTTGCGCGCCGCATCAACTTGGTCCGGCAATTGCAAATCAAACAGTCGAATTTGCAAAAACTCTTCTTTGCTATAACCGTACAGCTCGCACGCGGCAGAGTTCACCAACAACACCTTGCTTGTTGGGCGGTCCACAACCATTCGAGACATGGGGCTCCGTCCAAACAGCAAACGGTAGTTCGTTGCGCTTCGCAACATCGCCTCCTCGGCCACGGTTTGCTCGCCAATATCGGCCAGCATGAATAGGGAACCGGTGAATGCACCGTCGCGATGGGGGATCGGGCGCAATCCTGCCTGCACGTGCTGGACACCGTGTGGATATTCCAACGAAGCGCGATAGTTGACTGGCGCTCCATCCCGCTGCGCTGCGAACAATCGGTGAAAGGTTTCCAACTGGCCGGTCGCAACGAAGTCCCGATAGTGCCTGCCCACCAGCATGTCGGCGGGCTTGCCCACAATCCGGGAGAACTCGGCGTTCGCCATTGTGCAGTTACCATCCACATCGAGCACGGCAATGCCTTCCTGTGCCGTTTCCACAATATGGCGATAGCGCTCCAGGCTGCGGCTAAGCGCATTCGCCGACTCCTGCGCCAGCTTCCGTCGGGACGTTCCCGCCGAGTAGATCGTAAAGCCCAGCAGTGTGGCCATCGACAGCAGGGTCGGCGTGAACCACGGCTGGTCCTGCAGCGGCATCGCCCGGATTGCAAACTCCATTTCCGCGGGAGTCGCATCGACATCCAACCCGTTGTCGCGAGATCGCACAGCAATCTTGTGGGTGCCCAAGGGCAGTTGCGCGATGTCGAATGGATTTTCTGTAGACACCACAAAGGGCGACCACGCACCGTCGTTCAGCCGCCACGAGTAAGAGGCGCTCATGTCGCGCGACGAATCCCCCTCGAATCGCCCGAACGCCAACGCGGACGCCCTCAGCGGCTGACCGGTCACGATACGAACATTGGCCGCTTGGATTCGAGTTTCCGGGGCGATCCCGTCCGGCTGAAATCGGAACAAACCATCGGGCGTACCAGCGAAGAATACGCCGCTGCGGTCGCGACTGACCCAACTGACACGCTCACCGTTGGGCACCGGCACCGCAATCGGATCGTCTCCCGTTGCATCCGGAATCACAAAGAACCTGCCATTGCCCCCCGCCAGAAGCGATCCATCGGCACCCCGTGTCAGCGACGTCAACAGTTCTGTGGGATAAAACTTCTCAGCGGTGGACGTTCGAAGCAGTAAGCCCTCCCTGCCCCCCAAGGTTCCTTCGAGCACGCTCCACCGGCGTCCGCCTTGCGTGGCAGTCGATGCCGCCCGCCGGGCCGGCAACGAATCGAGCAATCCCCAGCCACTCTCTTTGGTCCATTGGTTCAACCCGAATTCTTTAAAATAGAGATCTCCGGGTGGTGAGGTCGTCACTGCACCCAGGGCGATCTCGTGCGCCTCACGCTTGCCGCTTTCTTCGATTCGCGCCAGCCGGTAGCCACCGGACGCCGCATTCCGGGTGGCGTACCAGATTCCACCCTCTGAAGCCGGACCTTGAAACACTCGATTCTTTGGGTCCAGCTCCGCAACCTTGTGCCGGTGCCAATGCTTTCCGTTGTAGTCGGATACGAGCCCCTTTCCCGACCGATCCAAACCGATTGCCCATACAGTGCCCTTCGAATCCACCGCGATCTGCCGCGGTGTTCGAATCCCGGTCTCATCCTCGCCAAACGTTCGCCGATGTCCGGAATGCAGATTGGTCACACCGGTCCGGTCGATCGCCCAAATGGATTCCGAGTTGCGCCACCAGATCTCGTCGAAAACACCCCGCCGAACCCATTGCTGCCCGTCCAGTTCCGACAGGCTGCGCCCCCCTTCCAGCGCCCAGAGTTCCTCTCTGCCGGTGAGGAAATATTGTCTCGACCCACCCGCCAGAAACTGCCACTCGCGATTCCCGCGTCCCCAACGCGAAAGGCTGCCCGGTCCACCGAACCAAATCGAGCCATCCGATGCCTCATTGAGGAAGATGCCCCAGCCTTGGGGAGCGCGGAACCCGTCCGAAACCTGGTTCCATGCTTTACCGTTCCATTCGAAAAACGCTTTCTGATTCGACTTGATATCGCCCGCAATCATCACCTTGCCATCTCTGGTGGCGACAATTCCATAGTTATGCTTTGGTGGATTCCCAAGCTTGACCCACCCTTCGGGCCGCATCGTCCAGGTCGAGAATCCATTCGAGAGTACGACGCCGGTCGTAGCCGTCTCGACCATGGCCGACGAACCCCAGTGTTCCCGAGGCTCAAGCCTTCCCAATGGTTCCCGCTTCCACAGGTCCCCTTCGAGCCGCGCCGGACCTTCCAACGTCATGGCGAAAATCCGTCCCTTGGAATCCGTGAACTGGTCGACCACAAAGCCACTCGGAAGACCTTGCTTCGCTCGATATTGTGTCCACTGCCCATCCCGCAGACGGCTCAATCCAGCGTCAACCTCCGCGCTCGGCCAGCTATCGCTCGCGAACCAAAGCGTCCCCTGCCGGTCTTCCACGATCCGGCGCACATTCCGCCCAACCAGACCGTGCTCCGCTCCCGCTGTCGAAAATCTCTTGCCGTCGAAAATCCCCGCGCCTTGCGGCGTGCCCAACCACAATTGCCCCTTACTGGTGACCAGTGCGCAGCGAATAACATCGCTCGGCAACCCCTGCTCTTTTCCAAACCGCTCGGTGGAATAGCCGTCATAGCGGTAGAGTCCGCCACTCGTCGCGATCCAAACGTAGCGTATCCCACCTTTTTCATCTTTCTCGAAGCTGAAATGGTGAATCGTGAAGTGCGTCAGTCCGAGCTTTTCAAGAAGTGAGTCCACCCGGCGATCTGGTTCCCACGCGGGTGCTTCCTGGGAAAGTGCTTCGCCTGCAAATAACTGCCACACCAGAATGGCGCGGAAGAGCCGTGCCGACGTGGGCAGCAGATGCCGCGGATGCCGCAGAAACCAGCGCATAGTTCGTCTCCTATGTCGCCGAGTAGCCTGCCAGAGCTTCCACTCGGCAGTAGAGATCGAGAGGATCGAAAGGCTTTTGAATGAAATCCACATCCGCCTCGCCGACGTAATAGCCCGACATGAGCAGCGCAGGCAATCCAGGCTTCAACTTCCTTGCCGCCTCAATGATTTCGAGTCCCGTACCATCCGGCAGGCCGAAATCGACCACCACCATCCGGATGAGTTCGATATCGAGCAATGCCTTCAAACCGGTCTGCACCGAATCGGCCGTAATCATTCGATACGGTAAATCGGCGAGAGAGCGGGCCACCAAGGCGCAAACCCTCGGCGCGTCGTCAACGATAAGGATGGAATCCGCCACGTTAAGGATGGAATCCGCCACGTTAAGGATGGAATCCGCCGCGTTTCGGTTCATTGGTCACCTTCGTATTGGCTGTTGGGCGGAATGGGGAAAATAGCCCTGACCATGGTTCCTTGGCCAGGGCTGGTATCGATGCGAAGCGATCCGTCGGCAATGCTCGCCCGCTCCGCCATTCCCGCAAGACCTAGAGACAATTGCATTTCAGCTAGGTCGAAGCCACGACCATTATCGTAAATCTCGAGAATGACCGAACTGTCTTCTCGTGTCAGGTGTATCCTCACATTGCTAGCCCCCGCATGTTGTGCAATATTCAAAAGACTTTCCTGGGCGATCCGAAACACCGCCAGCGCCGCTTTGGGTTCCAACGGAATCTCTTCAAGTTCGCATTCAACCGCGATTCCAGTGGATGCCTGATATCTCTTCGCTTCCTGCCGCAGTGCCATCACCGGGCCGAGCGTCTCGATCATCGGGGGACGCAAATTGTTAGAGATGGCAATGACAGATTCCGACATCTGTCTCGCCGCTTCAACCAAATCGTCCACATCGTTCAGAATTCGTTCGCTGTCCGCTTCAGTCAATTGCCGTTTCATCGATGCCAAACCAAGCCGGATCAAGGTTGCACTCTGGCTCAAATCGTTGTGAATCTTCGTTGACAAAAGCAGACGATCCCGTTCGTCGTTTTCCACATGACGGGCCGAAAGCGCTGAAGCCAGACGAAGATCGAAAGTAAATCGCATTTCCCGCTCAGCGGTCAAGGCCAGCAGTTCGAGCGCGGCTTTTGCGCGGGCATCGGCTTCCCGGTCTTTCGCAACAACCAGCGCGACGATCCCGTCTGGAATGTACTCTCGCAGCATACTCTGGCGGCTCGGGTCTAAGCCGAACGCTTGCATAGGCAGTTCTCCCAAGTCCTCAAGACTCACGTCCCCCGGCGTGTCGATACTTCCGTACTCAACGACTATTTCGGGCGTTGGCAAGCCCGCGAAAATTGCAACCGCATCAGCCTCGCCCAGCCGTGCAATCGCTTCGACGATAGCCCTGAAATCTGGGCTGTGCTCCAGACTGTCACCTACCGTATCCTGTCTCTGCGTAGAAAGCATTCCGCTCCTCCGGTATCAAAATGGGGTTCCATTTCACTCCTCACACGCGGAGGTTATCTTTCACAGTATACAAAGGCGTGCAGCAAATGCAACGAGGAGGTACATTTGGTGAAAAAGACCCGCCAAAGTGAATAACGGGTGCGCACTGCCACCGTGCGCACCCGTCTCTGCACCTCCGCTCAGTCGGGCGATCTAGGCCGCCTTCGGCGCCAATAGCTCGTCACCATCCACTCGAACCCGCAGTGGAACCTGCATCGCCGGCTTCCGCTCCATCACCCGCACAACCGCCTTGTGTTCCACCTTCACGCCTGAATAATACTCGTCCACCGGATACAGAGAATAGGGCTTCGTCTCCTTCATCACCCTACCCAGCCGCTGTTCAATCCGGTAAATGGAATGGAAGAACTGACCTTTATCGATGGCCAATCGCTCGCAGCACATCCGCCAATTCGCACCCAACAGATAGTGCATCCGAAAGATACGATGCTCTTCCTCATCCAGACTCCGCTTCGCTAAGCCGAGGAAGTCCGCGATGTATTCCTCATCCTTACGACCCCACACCACCTTCCGGCATTGCGGCCCCGCACCGTCGAGCGTCACCTGGCTCATTCGCCTTTCCTGCGTCGCGACATTATAGAACTTCTCGAAACAGATGCGGAAGATCGACCGCAACACGCAATTGCACGGATCCTTCGAACTTAATCTGCCGCCCGCCAAACCCAACCCATGACATCTTACACACGAGTGATTCGCAATTCCCAACGTGTCGCTTCTGGTCCACTCCATCGCCATTGTCAGCCTCCTAAGAACTATGATTTTGCGGACTCTCCCGCCTTGAGATCGCCCGCTAAGATTATTCCTGGAATCGGCGTTCCAGCTCAGTAGTACCATCCTGCCTGTTTCTGGAAGCTTGTCAACACCGCGAGCGACGTTTGACAGTCCTGAATTTGGGTTCATTCCTGCTACAATCGCTATGTGCTTGATTTCAGGCTCAAAAAAGGTTGAACGTTTTGTGAGATTTTTTCCAGTTGGCCTAATGTTTTCACTGCTGCGCCAAGATTCTTTTCTTTTTGAAATAGCAGCATGAACTTTACAGAGCTTTTTACCCGCCTTCTCAACCGCCTCCGCCGCCTTGCGGATTCGGGAACGATCACCGAGAGCGCACTTGCCCGGCGCCTTGGAGTTTCGCAATCACACCTGCATAACACTCTCAAGGGTGTTCGCGGGCTCACCGTCTCTATGGCCGATCAGATTCTGGCAAGCATGCAGTGGAATATCTGGGATCTCTGTTCCGACCTTGAGATAAAGGAGGAATCCGCCCACAGAAAAATGCCCAAATCGAAATGCAAAGAGCTCAGCGTCCGCCCGCTTTCACACCTCAATGAAGTCGTGCCTCCGGCATTGGATATCCGTGTGCAAGTCCCCCGTATCCTGCTGACTGGAATCGACGCCCCCGCCTTACTCGCCGTGACGGCGACCACCGACACTACAGGACTGGCCGAAGCTGGCGATATACTGCTGGCCGATCTCGCCTGTTCCGCAGGCCAGCCGTTCGCCCCCGACGCCGTCTATCTATTTCTTGTGGATGGTCAATATACGATGCGCTGGGCGCGCAAAGGATCTCGCTGCACTTATCTCGTTGGAACAGCGGTGTGGATGCACCCACTGCGCTGGCAGCGTGTCGAATCCGCCGAACTCATCGGCCGCGTCCGCGCGATCGCGAAGCGACAATCTGGTATGTTTCAGCGACCTGCTCCGCCGTCTGGCGCCAGCTAAACTGCCGCAACTGCTGCATCCCGAGCTGGACACAACGCCGCCGCAAAAACTCATCCAATAGGATCTCTCGAATTCCGCGGGCGATATCGAAGACATTTTCGGGGTTGACGACCATCGCCGCGTCACCCACCACTTCAGCCAGGGAACTCACGTTCGACGCCACCACCGGAGTGCCGCACGCCATCGCCTCTATCGGAGGCAATCCAAACCCCTCATACAACGAGGGAAACACAAACGCGGCTGCGCTCTTGTAAAATGCCCGCAGCATCTCAATCGGCACAAACCCAAGAAAACGAACCAGATTCTCCACGCGGCTCTGAATCACCGTGCGCCGCAACTGCGGATGTTTCGACAACTCATCGCCGATAATCACCAGCCGCAACTTCTTGTAGATCGGATGCGTTTCCAACTCCCCGCGCAACACCGCGAACGCTTCCACCAAACGCGGGATATTTTTCTGCGCCCGAATCGTGCCGGCATAAAGTAGATAAGGGTAATCCACCTGATACCGCTCAATCATCAAGTCCCTGGCGCGCAAATCGTCCGCCACATTCGATTGCGTGAATGCCGGATCCGGCGCGTTGTAAATCACACGCACCCGATTTTCCGGAACCCCCATCACATTCTGCACATCCCGCTTGGTCGCCTTGGATACAGCAATGACGTGATCGGCGTTCAACAAACCGCGCCGAAACCGATAGGCCATCCAGTTCTGCTCAAAGCCCGTGCTGGTGGGAAACAGCAGACTGGCCATGTCGTGAATCGTCACCACATAGGGCTTTGGCATGAAAAGCGGCACCGTATTCAGCGGCACATGGTGCACATCCGCCTTGAGAGATCGCAAAAAGGCGGGAAATCGGAGGTCGTCCAGCCGGTCTTCGTCGCTTCTGTCATAGACAACCGGCTTCACGCCCGGCGGAACCTCTTTCTGTTCCGACGCTCGCACTACCGCCATGAGATCCATCTCGGGAGCCGCCGCTGGCAAATTCACCAGCACGTTCCGTATATGCGTGCCGATGCCAAAATCCCGCAGATGCCGAGCGTCGATTGCAACCTTTATCCGCGGATCGGGCACCGATCACCCTACCGTCGTATACGCCATCTTCCAGGCGTAGAGTGGGTATTTTGCTGTCAATGCCAATACCCGTTTGCGGGCAGCCGCCAGCACGGTCTCATCGTCTTTTGCCGCAATCACTGTGGCGATAATCGAAGCCACTTCCCGCATATCGTCTTCCTGGAACCCGCGCGTTGTCACGGCCGGCGACCCCAAGCGAATCCCACTCGGATTCAACGGCTTGTTCACATCGAACGGAATCGTATTCCGGTTCGCCGTAATGAGAGCTTTATCCAGCGCCACTTCCGCTTCCTTGCCGCGTACGCCCTTGGCGAAAACGTCGACCAGAAAGACATGGGAATCGGTGCCGCCCGAAACAATCCGAAACCCTTCGGTCTGCAAGGCAGCCGCCAACGCCTGCGCATTTTTCACAACTCGCTTCTGATAAGCGACGAACGACGGTTGCATGGCTTCCAGAAAGCAGGTTGCTTTTGCCGCGATCACATGCACCAGCGGACCCCCCTGGATCCCCGGGAACAGATTCTTATCGATTGCCGCGGCATATTTCTCGCGGCTCAAAATCAGCCCGGCCCGCGGCCCCCGCAATGTCTTGTGCGTGGTCGTGGTCACGATATCCGCGTGTTCGCAAGGGTTCGGATACACACCGGCGGCCACCAGTCCGCTAAAGTGCGCCATATCCACCAGCAACACGGCACCCACACTGTCGGCAATCTCGCGGAACCGCGCGAAATCGATGATTCGCCCATAGGCACTGCCGCCCGCGATAATCATCTTCGGCTTGTTCTCTTCCGCCAATCGCGCCAACTCGTCGTAATCGATCCGCTCATCCACTGGACTCACGCCATACGGAACGATCTTGTAATAACGCCCCGAAAAGTTCAGCGGATTGCCGTGTGTGAGATGACCGCCATGTGAAAGATTCATGCCCAGCACGGTGTCGCCGATATCCAGAACGGCCCCAAAAACCGCGGCATTCGCCTGCGATCCGGAATGCGGCTGGACATTGGCATGCTCGGCGCCGAACAGCTTCTTTGCCCGGTCGCGGGCAATCGTTTCCACATGGTCTGTGGTATCGGCGCAGCCGCCGTAATACCGCCGCCCAGGATACCCTTCCGCGTATTTGTTGGTGTAAACGCTCGCCGTCGCTTCCATCACCGCTTCAGAGGTGAAGTTCTCGCTGGCAATCAGTTCGATGCCTTCGTTCTGCCGCTCAACTTCTTTCTGAATAAGGTTGTAAATGTCAGGATCGACGCTGGCCAGAGGGCGCGCCATCAGCTCTTGTTCGGTCATTTCGTTGAGTTACTCCTTCTCCATTTCGACTACCTTGGCGAGACGGCGCGCATGGCGCTCGCCGCCACTGAATGGTGTCTCGAGAAAAATCCTGACGAGTTCGCCTGCCGTAGCCGCGTCCACATAACGCGCCCCCAGGGCCAGCACGTTCACATCGTTATGTTCGCGCGTCAGCTTCACTTCGTCAGGATTGAAGGCCAGTGCCGCGCGCACGCCGTGCACCTTGTTCGCGGCGATGGACATGCCCACGCCCGTTGAACAAACCAGTATCCCGCGCTCGGCAGCGCCGTCCGCGACCGAGTGCGCAACCTGGCGCGCATAGTCCGGATAATCAGTGGAGTCGGCATTTTCCGTGCCGAAATCGACAACCGTATGTCCTGCGGCTGTCAACTGCCGGTGAAGCTCATCTTTGAGTTCATATCCGGCGTGGTCTGCGCCAAGGGCGATTCGCATAAGAAGCTTTATTTTAGCGAACTTTTGGCAGACGATACCGTTCTGAACTGTGTGATTGCCATCCCGTTGCTGCTCAACCTCTTTGCTGCGGACCCACCCGTCGTCCGGCCAGACGGCAGTCGCGTGTCCAGCGACCAGATCACCCAACGCATGGAGCAAGCCGTGGCACAAGCCAAAATTGCAGGCATCGGGGTCTCGATCCTGCAAAACGGTCACGTACGCTATCTGAAGACCTTCGGCTATGCGGACGCCGCCACCAAACGTCCGCTCACTCCAGAGACTGTGATGTATGGCGCTTCTTTCACCAAAGCCATGTTCGGTTACACGGTCACCCGTCTCGCTGAAGAAGGGAAAATCGACCTCGCCCGTCCGATCGCCACGTATTTGAAGAAGCCGCTGCCCGAATATCCGAAGTACGCCGACCTTGACACAGAACTCCGTTGCAAACAGATCACGCCGCGCATTCTGCTCAGCCACACCGCCGGTTTCGCCAACTTCGCTTTCCTGGAGCCCGATCGAAAAATGCGCCTCCACTTCGACCCCGGCACGCGTTACGCCTATTCGGGCGAAGGCATCAACTTGCTGCATTCGTTCTGACTGACATGGGAATCGATGTCGGGGCACATTTCCGCAAACAGGTGATCGAACGTTTCAAAATGACCCGCACCAGCCTCACTTGGCGCGAAGACTTCGCCTCGGACCTGATCGGCGGGAATCTGCTTGATGTACTCGGGCGAGAAACCGAGTGACGCGAGGTCGAAACCGATAGCCGATTCCGGCTGATCGCCGCCGCGGATGAAGCGATTGTAGCTGTAGCGCGAATTCAGCAACATGCTGGGCGAGATCGTGTAGACATGATCGAAGGCCGCGGCATACGACTGGAAATAGAACTGCGATCCGACGAACGCGTTGTCGAAGTAGTTGTTGTGGGTGCTCTGGCGGTCGTAGGTGCTGTAGCGGATGAAGAAGCGATGCTTGTCACCGAGGTTCTGATCGATGTGCGTCGTCAGGTTGTAGTAGCGCGTCTTTTCGGCGGTGGTGGCGTCGCGATAGTTGCCGATGCCGAAAGCGTCGCCAACCGATTTTTCGGTTTTTGGATAGAAGTTCATGATCGCCACGCCGACTTTGTCAAAGCGGGCGACGGGGATGCGATTCCCGGCAAAGGGCGTTTGCCAGAAGCGGCCATTGGCGGCGGCGACCCGGGTGGCCGGATCGTAGATGGAGAAATCGCCTTGCTGCATGGCGGGCGTGGGGGACGGTGTTGGTCCTGTCGTCGTGACGGGGGGCGCGAGTCGCGGATGCCCTCGTATCCAAACAGGAAGAAGGTTTACGACGGCCGCAACAAAACGAGCCGCTCCAGCGATTGAAGAGGAAGCCGGGGCGCTGGAAGCCGTAGTTCACGGTTCCGTGGAAATTGTTGGTGCCGCTTTTGATGCTGATGTTGGTGACGCCGCCCTGGGTTTGTCCGAACTGGGCGTCGAAGGTGTTGGTTTGCACCTTGAATTCCTGCACGATGTCGGTCCGGGGGCACACTATTCTTAGGCTAGTGTAGCCCAAGGATCGATGAATGTAAAAGGATTGTCATGCCAGTAGCGGACGTTCGGGAAGGAAGGGGCACCGAATGGCTTCGGGCGGCAACAACCGCCTCCTCCGATTTACGCACGGTGAGCCAGCGACCTAGCCATAGAGGCGTCCCCACAACTATGTTGGTGGCGGGACGGATTTCAAAGAATGGTACTCTTCGCCCGTACGGCCTATGCCACACGGAGAAAAGCAAACGGCGGATTCCCCTAGACTGGGCAATCCGCCGCCTAAAAATATCGCTCGGCTGAAATCGTTGGTACCCGTTGATTGAAGACTACTTCTTACGCTTGCCGTCTTCGAGTTGGGCGATGGGCTGTTCCTTCTGGTTGAGGCTGATCGTTCCGACCAGGGCCACATTGCCGCCGGCGGCAATGATCTTGCGTCCGGTTTCCTTGGCAGCCGCGAAGCTGACCCCGCGCGAATGGACGAACTTCTGGATCACTTCCACAGGCACTTTCGCCTGCAGCAGGATGATGATTTCGCCCTCGGTCAACGGAGTGCCAGCCGGCACACTGATCGACGCAACATCCGCCGAGGAGGACTGGGAGTCCTGCGTGGCGGCTCCGAACAGACTGCCCGCGAGCAACGTCGCCGAGGCCAGCATCATACCGAACTTTCCGATCTTCATTTCTTGTTTTCTCCTTCGCTTCACTTCCCCTCGCTCGCTTGGTTGATGAGGGATATCTCGTAGTATTGATCGGAAGTACTAAGGCGGGGCTTTAGGGTAGTTCTACTACTGGTGATACTTATTTTCGCTTCCAGGGGAGGCGAGCCACGCGCTAGACTATCCCTATGGCTTGGTTTACGCGCCAGACGACGGGGGCCGAAGGGACTCCGGAGAGCGAAAAGATCGTCAAGACCGAAGGACTCTGGGAAAAGTGCGAGGGTTGTGGCCAGATCATCTGGCGCAAGAACCTTGAGGAGTCGATGCACTGCTGTCCGCAATGCAACCATCACTTCAGGATCGATGCCCGGGCGAGGCTCAAGTTACTGTTCGATGACGGAAGTTTCGAAGAACACGACACAAGCCTTTGTTCGACGAATCCGCTCGATTTCAAGGATTCGAAATCGTATAAAGACCGGCTGGCGGCGATGCAGAAGTCCACTGGTTTGCGCGATGCGATCATCAGCGCATCGGGCACACTCGACGGTCGGCGGGCGCAGATCTGTTCGATGGAATTGAAGTTCGTCGGTGGCAGCATGGGTGCCGTGGTGGGCGAAAAGATTACGCGAGCGATTGAGCGGAGCCTGCAGTATCGCGAGCCGCTGGTGGTTGTTTCGGCATCGGGTGGCGCGAGAATGCAGGAAGGCGCCGTGTCGCTGATGCAGATGGCCAAGATTTCGTCGGCTCTGATGCGACTCGATCAGGCGCGATTGCCATACATTAGTATATTGACGGATCCAACGACGGGCGGTGTCACGGCGTCGTTCGCGATGCTGGGAGATCTGAACATTGCTGAACCCGGGGCCTTAATCGGCTTTGCGGGTCCGCGAGTGATTGAGCAGACGATTCGGCAGAAGCTGCCGGAAGGGTTTCAACGGAGCGAGTTTCTGGTGAAACATGGATTTCTGGATGCGGTGGTTCCGCGTCAGGACCTGAAGGCGTATCTTGCCAAGTCCTTCCGATTTTTTCTAGACAGCAAATAAAGACGATATTGTGCGCGCTGCAGCGCGACTGGGTGTCATGGTCCGCAGCGAAGGTTCACCGACGATCCGGCGTCCGACGTGATGCCTTCGTGGTACAGAGATGGAAAGTCGATTTACTTTGGACCTTCGCGGACCGGACGGCCGCTGAAGGGTCGCCGAATCGAAGAACTGGTCGCGGAACCGTCGATGACTCCGGTGCGGGCAGTTGGCTGCTGGCTCCTGGTGGCAGAGCGATCGTTGAAAAAGTCGGCTGCTCGATGTCAAGGACCGAGCGATCGGATCGTTCCGACAGCAATGTGATGATTGCCGAGGGAATCCGCTGGACTTCGCGATCGATTACCATCGATCTCATGCGCACCCCGGTTCTATGGTATTTGCTGGCTGCCTTGCTTCCCGCAGCGGTTGCCGACGATCCCGGCGTCAAGGCCGCTGAGAGACTCTTCGAAGGCTGGCTCGAAGGCCAGATGGCCTATCGCGGACTGCCCGGTATCGCAGTCGGCGTGGTCCACGATCAACAGGTTGTCTGGGCGAAAGGCTTCGGTTGGGCGGATACGGACAGCCGCACACCGATGACGCCATCCACCAAGATGAGGATGGCATCGCACAGCAAGGTCTTCACCGCAGTGGCGATTCTGCAGTTGCGCGATCGCGGCAAGTTGCGGCTCGACGATCCGGTGGTGCAGCACTTGCCCTGGTTCACGCCTAAACCCTTGGATCCGGATGATCCGCCGATTACGATTGCGGAATTGCTAACACACAGTTCGGGCTTGTCGCGCGAGGCCGGTTCGCATTGGTCGACCGACGAATTCCCCGATACCGCGGCGCTGAAGGCGGCCGTGCAGAGTCGAGTAGTTTTCTCGCCAGAGGTCCGCTGGAAGTATTCGAATCTCGCGTTGGGCATCGCCGGACAGATTGTGGAAGCTGTGTCCGGAGAGAGCTACAAGACTTACATGCAAAAGAACGTTTTCTCGCCGCTGGGCATGACGTCCTCAAGCTTTGACGAAAAAGTCGCTGGACTCGCCACTGGTTACGGACGCCGCATGCCCGATGGATCGCGCATGAAGATGCCGTTTGTCGATGCTCGTGCACTGGGGTCGGCAACAGGGCTCACCTCGACAGTGGAAGACATGGCGCGTTTTGTTTCGGCACAGTTTCGCAAGGGACCTGTATTTTCCAAAGCGGCGCTGCGCGATTTGCATCGCGTGAGAATGATGGAAAGCAACTGGACGCGCGGCAATGCGATCGGCTTTGCGGTGACACGTGAAAAGGAAAAGCTGTACGTGGGCCATGGCGGATCGTATGCGGGCTACAAGACGCACACGCTGATCCAGCTCGACGATAAGGTTGGCGTGATTGTGCTCTCGAATGGCGACGATGCCGGTGCCGCGGACTTAGCGTCGCGACTGATGCAGAGTGTCGGGGAAGCGGTGGCCAAGGCGACCGCAGTGACGCCCGCCATCACGTGGGATCCGTCTTGGAGCCGGTTCGCTGGACTCTATCGCAGCCGCTTTGGCGATACACGTGTAGTGGAAATGAATCGTGGTCTGGTGACGATCGACCCTACCGCGCCGAGCTTTGAGAATCCTTCGAAACTGGTGCCGCTTGGCGACGGGCTCTTTCGATTGGAAAGCCGCACGGGAGGTTCCGCTGTGGGCGAAATCGTGCGGTTTGTGGAAGAAACTGGACGCGTGGTGCGGATGTACACGGGCGATGGATTTTCAGATCGGGTGCCGTAGTGAAGTTGCTGATATGCAATCGCTGGCACCTTATTGTTGCCTTGTTTTGATTTTCTCGCTGCTCACTGGTTGCGAAAAACCGATTGCGGCGCAAACAAACATGAAAACGGGCTTCTGGGTTTGGAGCTACTACGGTGGTTCCGACAATCTGTCCAACTGGTCCGGAAACCCGCTCGACTACATCTATTTTCAAGCGGGAGAACTACCGGTTGACCGTCCGGTCTGGGCCCATATTCCGTCCGTGCTGCCGACAGCTCATGAGTATTGGGCCGTATTTCGATCCGATTCGTCGCATGTCCCGAGCAAGCGTTCGGCCGAATTGCTGGGCGATCAGGTGGCCGACCTGATTGGGGAAGCGCGTATCCGGGGCATGAAGCTCTCTGGTATCCAGCTCGATATCGATGTCTCGAGCCGATCCCTGAAGGCCTACGCGGAATGGCTGCGTCTGGTGAAAGCCGAACTACCGCCCGAAATGCAACTTTCCGTCACCGGCTTGCTGACTTGGTTCGAGACATCCGGCGTGGATGCCGTTGTCGCCGAGGTGGACGAATTTGTCCCTCAGTTCTACGATCTTGGGGACACCCAACAGGGGCTCGCCAACGCGATCGGTGCACCGATCGACGCCGCCAAATGGGGACCCATCTTCAACAAGTTCCGCAAACGTTACCGGATCGGCATTGCCACTTTCGGACGCGCACGAATGATCTCATCCAGCGATTCCTGGTTCCTCAACTACATTTCGCCCATCGATATCGCCAGCAGTTCCGCCTTTCAAGCAAAGTCCCGCCACATCGACACCGGTGAAAACGTTGTCGAGTTCCGTGCCATCGGAAAGGCCAGTTTCGGCTACAACGAAATACAGCCCGGTCAGACGATACGCTTCACCCTTCCTACGATAGAAAGCGTTCGCGCAGGCGTGACGGGAGCGGCGAAAATGGGAGGATTTTGCGGTGGTGGATCTTTTTCCGCTGGCCTTCAACGGACGAGACACTCACGATGCAACCGGATGCCGTGCTTTCCGCGATGCAGACGCGGTCTGGTTTTGGAACGCGCATTCTCACACGTGACGGAGACTGCGCAGCAGTAGCGTGCCAAGACCTCTATCTCGAATCGACCAATCCGGTAGCGGCCACTGAAACCGAATACCGCATTCGTTCCAGCGTCGCGTTCCAGTATTTCCTGCCGGACAACAACCTTCCGGTGCGTGTCACCGCGCCGGATCGGTTGGAATTGAAGCTCCCTGCGTATTGTCCGCGAGGACACTTGCGTTTGGGCCGCGCGGTTACTTCAACCAAGGCGCAGTTCATGATCGAAGCAGGTGGGCATTGAACTACCGCATTCCCGTTGCGATCGTCGGAGTGGTGCTCGTCGCCTGTCCGTTTGACTCGACGCTTCGCGAGTATCTGAACCGGCGCTTCTGGCTGCCCTTTTCGAAACACGGTGCTAGTTTTTTGAAGAAGGGCGTGCGGCGAACGCAGGTCCCCTATGCGGGAATCGTGCCGGACAATAGCGGCAACGAATCGATAGCGGAAGTCCAGCGGCGCTACTACGCAATGTCCCAACCACAGAAGCGATCTGTCCCAGACAGCGGGATCGCAGCCGCAATCGCCACCGCGCGGGCAGACAAAAGCCTCACCGCCCGGCAGCGGGAAGAAGTCGAACTCGTCGATGCCAAAGTCGCCATGCGAGAGGCGCATTTCGACGCGAAGAAATTGGCAAGCAACAGAGCCCGGATCGAGGCGTTTCTCCGCGTCGCGCGCGGTGCCGCCTATCGCAGCGAAGCGCGCGGATGGCTGGCGCGCGTCCACTATCTGCTCGGCGATCAAACGGCCGCAGGCAAGATCTATCTGGATGAGATGAACCGCAGAGGATCGAACCTCAGCGCCGAGACCCTTCTAACATCGCTGCACATCGTCTACGGCTACGACGGCGGACCGAAGTTGCGGCAGCATCTGGCGGAATACTTCGATACCCCCGAGCATGCCGCGTTTGCGATTCAGTTGTTGACCAATCCTCGGTGGCGCGGGCGCGAACGCCAGTGGATGCAATTGAACCCCAGGAGTCCCGGGCTATCCGATGAAACCCCGCAGCGCACTTATGTGAAGATCCGCGAGTTGCTCGACAAACACGCGGATCTGTTACAACGCAATCCAGAACAGAACGGCTTACCGATGTCGGCGATTCGAACGGCGCTGCGAATGGGCGATTTGCCCGGAGCACTGCGCATCGCGGACGCTGTCCCGACTGAGTCGCCGCTGCGTTTGCAGCCCGATTTTCTATGGCCAGTCGGCGCGGCGCGGTTCTTATCCGGCGGCTACGCGGAAGCCGAAGCACCGCTGTTGGCGCTCTTCAACTCCAAAACTGCCGAAGAGGGCAAGCGCGCAGCGGCCGCCTACGGACTCTGCGGCGTCTATCGGAAACTAGGGCGCCCGGTGGATCAGTTGCGATACGCGGTGTGGTTGCACGAACCTGGGCAGCAGAAGTCTCTCGGCCTCGGAGTCGAGGATCTTTCCATCTACTACGCCCCTTCCGGATGGGATTTGAATCTATTGATCGAGTTCGAAGCTCCCGTAGGAGCATTGCAGGAGTTTGTGGCCAAGTACCCCGGAATGAAGGGTGTCGAATCGGTACGCTACGCGCTGGCTGTGCGTCTTGCCCGGGAAAATCGATACGAAGAATCTGCGGCGCTCTATTCGCAACTCGGCGCGCCTGCGCGAACCGCGCGTATGCGTCGAATGGCGGAGCTGTCGCGCGCCGTCGAGGCCAAAGCGGATGACTACGAAGCGCGATTCCGATTGGCGCAACTCATCGCTTCCAACAGCGAGGGGATCTACTTCAACGACCGCCTCTGGGGTGGATTGCAACGCTACGCGTTCGAAAGCACCACCGATGGACGTTTGAACCTCTAGGAGCGAACGCGCTCCATTGAGGGCGAACGGAAGCTCAAGGACGATCAGGAAGAGGGCTGGCGGGCCTATATTTTGTTGAAGGACATTGTCCGCGACGCGGGCAAGAGTCCCGTGGGGCGCAGGTCAGCGGCCCTGGCAGTAACCTGTTTGCGCAGACTGAGCGGTCGTTTTGGGCGTGAAGAAGAGATCCGGCGGGGAGACATTGCGTTGTCGCAGTGGCTCCTCCGTCAATAGCTACGGCGCGAAATAGCCCATCACATCCAAAATTAGATGCGTCTTTTCTGTCACGAACGAACGGAATGCACCCGTGGTTCCGACCTGCAATATCGCCGTATTGGACGTGATGGATCCGTCGATGGCGTTGAGCGTCGACACGACGGGCATCCCCTGGCCGGTGGGAAACAGTGTCAGGAATCCAAAGGCAGCGGGCGGCACGACGGTAGCGTTCAAGGCGATCGCTGTTAAGGTGGCACCGATGCCGCATTTGTTCGGCGCGGCATGATCGGTTGTTTGGCCCGCATCGAGCGGAAGGCCGGTGTATTGTCCGTTCACAAGTCGCGAATCCGAAAGGCGGCAGGGATCGACTGGGAAGTATTTCAGCGCGCCAATTCCGCCTGCCGGTGCGAAGTAGCCGTTGATGTCAAGAATCAAATGGGCTTTGTTTGTGCCATAAACATTGATCGACCCAGCGGTTCCGACAGGCACAATGGCGGCGTTTGCGACGACTGTCCCGGTGACCGCGTTGAGCGTGGAAACGGTGGGCTGTGGCCTGCCTGTCGGCCAGATGGTCAGGAATCCGAAGGGTTCGCTCGGAACAACCGTCGCATTGAGAGAATAGGCTTGCGCGGTGGAAGGCACTCCACAGCCGGAAAGCACCGGAAGCGTGCGCGCTTGTTGGGGAACCAGTGCCGGGCCGCCCAAAGGGCCTGTCGCGTTTCGGGTATCGAGGACACGGCACGGAGGCAGCGGATAGAAGTAGAGTCCGCCGGGGTTGGGTGCTGCGAAGTATCCATTCACGTCCAGAACGATATCTGTCGCATCGGTGGCATAGATACTGATCGTGCCGCCGAGACCGGCCTTTACGATGGCAGCGTTGGCTTTGATTCGGCCATCGAGGGAGTTGAGATTGGAAACTTCCGGCTGTGTCTGTCCATTGGGATAAAGGGTCAAATACCCGAGCGGGCCTTTCGGAACCACGGTGACATTTAGCGAATAGGCATGAACACCGGAAGGAATATCGCACCCGGTTTGGGGCGACACGGTGCGTGTCTCGCCAGCGAAGAGGGTCGCCGAGGGCCGAGTATCCAGGATGCGGCAGGGCGGGAGTGGCATGAACACCAAACCCTGATTCGCCGAAGCTCCGATGGCCAGCAACTGAAAGAGCATCGTTCCATTGCTGCCATCGGAGATGGAGAAAGTGTGCGGAAAGCCAAGGCCGGTTCCCCAGTTGTACGGGTTCGGAAGCGCGGCCGAGTCAATCATCGACTGACTGGCGGCCTGATGGTGAAACCACAATTTTAGATTCGTGTTCCGCACTCCGTTCACTTGCATGTAACGGCTAGGATGGCTCGAATCGGGACCGTCGGAAAGCCGGAAATAGTCACCACCGGTGGCGGCCGGCGCATCGTTGATTTCAATGTTTGCTTGCCCGGTTCCCGCAAACATGACCGGCACAGAACCGGCAAGAGTGCCGACGAACGCAGCCTCGGCCTGGTTCAACTGATACTTTCCGTAAGTGACCGAAGGATCGGTATCGCGGGTACCGTCGTCATAGGCAAATTTGCCCGTCATCACGCGCAAACGGTCCGCCGATGACAATCCAAATGGATTTCCGCTAACGGTGATCAATTCCGCAGTGAAGTTCACCTGAACGTTCGTAGACGCCGCGTAAGCGAAGTCAGCGGCCATCACGATCGCAAGGAACACAGAGAAACGCATACTGGTGAGATCGGCATGGATGAGATTGCCGGACATCCGCGATCAGGCTTACGACCACTCAGGAAATCATCCTATGTCCGGACAAAGCCGTGACCGGCGATTGGTACCATAGCGGGAAATGAAACCAGTCAACGCCGCAGTCATTGGACTCGGCAATGTCGGCTCGGGGACTCTCGAAATCCTCGCCAAAAATCGTGAACAGATTGAACGCAAACTCGGCTTTCCTTTGAAAGTGACAGCTGTCTGCAGCCGGTCAGTCGCCTCCAAGACTTTGCCCGATGGCTTGGGCGATCCCTTCCGCACGACCAGTTGGCACGAAGCCGTGGCGCGTCCCGATGTGGACATCGTCGTGGAATTGATCGGCGGCACGGGTGTGGCGCGTGAGGTCATTGACGCCGCGCTGAATGCCGGCAAGAGCGTCATCACTGCGAATAAAGAACTGATGGCGGCCGCTGGCGTCGAACTCTGGCAGAAGGCTGAGGCTAACAACGCTGCGTTGGCGATGGAGGCCAGTGTTGCGGGTGGCATCCCGATTCACGACGTGCTGCGCGAAGGCGTGGCTGGCGATCGGTTGCAGACGTTTTACGGCATCCTCAATGGCACCAGCAACTACATTCTCACCGAGATCGAAAAGCACGGCACGGATTTCGAAGTGGTACTGGCTGAAGCGCAGCGCTTGGGCTACGCGGAAGCTGACCCCAGTGCGGATGTCGACGGTTACGACGCGCGTTCGAAGCTGGCTCTGTTAACCGCGCTGGCCTTTGGCGAGCGGGTACCCACCGATACGATTTATACCGAAGGCATCCGCCGCATCTCACCAGTGGACTTCGACTATGCGCACCGCCTCGACCATACGATCCGTCTTATTTGCTCGGCGCGTCGCGCGGCCAATGGCTTGCTGCTTTCCGTGCGTCCGTCGCTGATTCCGCGTTCGACAATTCTGGCCAGCGTGCAGGGTGCCTATAACGCTGTGTGGATGCGCGGCGAGTTCGGACAGGATACGTTTTACTATGGGCGCGGCGCGGGTCCGCATCCGACCGGAGTGGCGGTGGTGAGCGACCTCATGCGCGTGGCGCGCGATCTACGTGGAGGCAATCCTCTGCGCGTGTCGCCATTCTCGTTCCGCGAGTTGCGCGAGCACCAGGCGATGCCGATCACGGCGCACAAGGCACCGTATTTCCTGCGTTTTCGTGTGGAAGATCAGCCGCGCATCATCGCGCAGTTGGCCTCCGCATTGGCCGATCAACAAATCAGCATCGAAGCGGTTTTTCAGCTTCCGAGCGATAACTGGCGCAACCTTCCGTTCGTCATTACCGTGGAACCGACGACGGAACAGTCGGTGAGGCAGGCTCTGGCCAGCATGCGTTCGATGTCGTTCCTCAAAGAAGCGCCACTGGCGCTGCCGATGGAAAAAGGACTGTAAATGATCATCGCTCTGGTATTGTGTGTGGGCTTGAACGCCCAGGTCGCGAAGGATGCCAACAAGGCGTATCAGTCGAAAGAGGGCCGCGAGAACATCGCGAAATCGCTGGGGGATCCGCATCGCGACGGGCGCCAGAAGCCAGCTGAACTGATGACTGCGCTCGAACTGAAGCCGGGCATGGCCGTGGCGGATATCGGCACTGGCGTTGGTTATCTGCTGCCCTGGCTGTCGAAGTCCATTGGTGAAAACGGCAAGATTTTTGCCGAGGATATCCAGTTCGACTTCATGGAAAAAGCGCAGGCTCTGGTTGCCGAGCAGAAGATTCCCAACGTGAAGTTCATCGTGGGTTCGGAACGAGATCCGAAGCTGCCGGAAAATACATTGGACCTCGCACTGACCCTCGACGTCTATCATCACTTCGACTATCCCGATCAGATGCTCGCCAACATTGCGAAGGCACTCAAGCCCAGAGGGCGCTTTGTGATTGTCGATTTTTATAAGCGCCCTGAAGCGATGCCCAGCGGCAACGCGATGCAGCACATCCGTCTCGATCTGGACGATGTGATTCGCGAAGTCGAACAGAACGGCTTCAAGCTCGTGAAGACTTCCGAGCATCTTCCCAAGAGTCAGTACATCGCGATCTTTGTCAAGAAATAATGAAAATCAAAATCAAGCGGTTGCATGTAGATGCGAAGATCCCTGTTTATGCGCATGGCCCTTTAGAAGACGCGGGGATGGATCTGTATTCGGTGGAAGATGTCACGCTGTTGCCGCAAGTGGCGAAGCTGGTTCCGACGGGGTTGTCGATTGAGGTTCCGCCTGGATATGAAGCGCAGTTGCGTCCGCGCAGTGGCTTGGCGTTGAAGTTTGCGATCACGCTGCCCAATGCACCGGCGACGATCGACCCGGGCTATCGCGGCGAAGTGAAGGTGATCCTGCTCAATCTGGGCCACGAGGATTATGTCGTAAAGAAAGGCGATCGCATCGCGCAGATGGTGATTGCGAAGTACGAAGCGGTGGAGTTCGAAGAGACCTCCGATCTGGGCGATAGCAATCGGGGAGCTGGTGGATTTGGATCCTCGGGGCGGTGAAAAGAGCGCAAAGGAACCGGCGGATGGACAGGGAATCGCGCCCGGGCGGGAGGAGTTCCGACCGGCGCAAACGGTTTCGGCCCTACGCCTGTAGCTCTACCTTCTCTTCGTGCTTTTGGCGCGAAGCTTAATGGGCTGATTCGATGCCGAGTTGCGCGAGGTGGGCAACGATTCGCGGCGAGTTGATTCGCAAGTTCCAGCGCCTTTTTGGCTCGTTCTTGCCTCGCAGGATTTGGATAGCCTCTTCTCGACGACCCTGTTTGAAGCAGATCCTGGCGAGTGTCACGGCTTGCTCGGCGAGGGGCACCTGGCCGACGAGCAAGTGGAGATGTCCGAATAGGCCAGCAATTCAGGGCCATGTTTCTGCTGCCCGCTTTCGAGACGCGCGCTAGCGAGATTCACAGCATCCAGCGCGCGTGACTTCGCGGAAGCGCGCGACCAGCTGCCAGCCGTTGGTATCTGCCTTTCCAATGCGAAGATCGAGCATCGTCCCTCGTGAAGCAGGTATCCGGTGCGACAATTGTGGAAGTCAACATCGTTTCGGGCAGCGCGCCTCTGGATGCCTGTCTGCTGGGCAAAGCTGGCGAAGTGCTGCCCAATTTACTCGCACAATGAACATACGAATCTGCCACTTTGATCCCTTCTCGGGAATTTCCGGCGACATGACCGTCGGTGCGTTGATCGACGCGGGTGCCGATGCCGCCGCTGTGATCGCTGCCCTCGAAAGTTTAGGCTTGGGCGCAACTTACACTGTGGAACCTGTGAAGCGCCGCGGCATCGGTGCCACCAAGTTCCGCGTGGCGGGCGGAGAGACCAAAGCGCATCGCCATCTGCCGCAAGTGGAGGCCATCGTCCACCGCGGTGCGTTGAGCGATCGCGCGAAGCAGGATGCCTTGAAGGTGTTCCAAGTACTGGCGGTGGCCGAAGCGCGTGTGCATCGGGTGCCGATGCAGAAAGTGCACTTTCATGAAGTGGGGGCGGTGGATTCCATTTCCGATATCGTGGGCGCTTGCGTGGCTTTGGATCTGTTGGGCGTCGTCGAGGTAACGAGTTCGGCGATCAACACAGGATCGGGCACAGTCACGGCGGAACACGGGGTGATGCCTGTGCCAGCACCCGCCACGGCCGCGCTGCTCGAAGGCAAGCCGGTATATGCTCGCGGACCCGCCACCGAACTCACGACTCCCACCGGCGCTGCAATCCTTGCCGCGTTGGGCACTCATTTTGGACCGATGCCAGCGGCGCGAATTGTGAAATCCGGGTTTGGCGCGGGCGACAAAGACTTTCCAGAACATGCGAATGTACTGCGTGCGATCCTCGCAGACAAGACGGGCGCTTCGGAATCGACGACGGTGAGCGTGATCGAGACGAACATCGACGATTCGACTCCCGAAGTGCTCGGATACACGATGGAAAAGCTGATGCGCGAGGGCGCGCTCGATGTGACGTATTCGCCGCTGCAGATGAAGAAGAATCGCCCTGCCTCGTTGTTGCGCGTGATCGCTCGGCCAGCCGATCAGGAGCGGCTTGCGGAGATCGTGTTTGCGGAAACATCCACGGCAGGTATGCGTTTGTATACCGCCGAGCGGCGCGTTCGCGCGCGGCAGATGGTGGAGGTGGATCTGGGGTATGGCAAGGTGAACGTCAAGGTGACGGAGTCCGGTGTGGCGCCCGAGTTTGAGGAATGCCGAGTGCTTGCGGAATCGACTGGCAAGCCGCTGAAGCAAGTGATGGCGGATGCGGTGGCGGCACAACGCAACAGTTGAGCAACAGGCGGCTTTGCGTCATTGTTTTCTGCCTCCATGCTTCTCCACGCGATCGAGCATCTTGCGGATCTCTGCGATTTCCTTCTTCGAGAACCTGTGCTCCGATAGCGCGCGCAGAACGAGTTGCGATGCGGACCCCTCAAAGACGCGATCGAGGAGATCGCCGACGAGTTGGCATTGGGTTGCTTTGCGTCCTGACGCAGGCCGATAGACATGAGCGCGGCTAGATTCGTCGCGTTCGACGAGACCTTTTTCGGCCATGATTTGGAGCGTTTTGAGTACGGTGGTGTATCCTCCGCCGCACTCAGTCTGGATCTCGCTGACGGTGCCGGTTCCGCGATCCCAGAGGACGTTGAGGATGGTAAGTTCCGATGCGGTGGGTTTGGGTTGCGCCACGTCCCAAGTGTATACGAAGACTTTCGTACCGTGTTTGTATCATGCAACGAAGAGCTTCGTAGATACGTTCCCAGGATGGCGGTGGTGCGTCCCCACAAAGTAAATCCACGAAGATCGGCTAGACTGAGAGAACGCTTGCTCCCCTTCGGCGGGCCATTGCGAAGGAATTGCCAAAGTTCACTTGAATCCATGAAATCACTTGTTTCCATCATTACGCCTGTGAGGAACATGGCAGCGACGCTCCAGCGAGCGCATGAATCGGTAAGATCGCAGGGCTGCCCCTGGCAACACATCGTGGTTGACGATGGCAGCACAGATGGCACTCCGCAGGTCGTCGAATCGATCGCCGAAGACCCCAGAGTGATCGCGATCCGCACGGCAAATCGCGGCATCGGGGCCGCACTCAATACCGGGCTACATCACGCCACCGGGGATTTCGTTGCGTTTCTGGATGCGGACGATGAGTTTCTGCCCAATCATTTGAATTCGCATCTCGAGGCTTTTCTGGCGCATCCGGACGCGGATCTCTTCTGGGGCGGACTCGAGGTAGTTACCGATCATCCAGATGACGTTCTCGTTCCGGATGTCAACGCCGGGTTCGGATTCATATCGATTCACGAATGCGTCACGCAGGGCACCCTCTTCGTTCGTCGCCACGTGTTTGAGCAGATCCAGTTCTCTGAAGAACGTGTTTGCTTTCACGACTACGACTTCATGCAGAAAGTCCAGAGCCTGTTTCGAGTCAGACGATTTGAAGAGCCCACCTACCGCTATTACCGGAATACGGCGTCGAGCGTTGTGGACCGATTGAAGGCGAACTGGCCCAAAAGCACCCCTGAAGAGTGATTGTTCCGTTACCATAGAATTTCCACTGAGGTTCCCTTTGTCGTCCCCGACCAATTCATCTCCAAATACCACCATAGAAGTCCTGCGCCAACAGCGTATCGATAAGATCTCCGCGATGCGCGAACTCGGGCTCGACCCTTTCCCGTCGAAGAGCAATCGCACCAGCTACGTCGCTCCGATACTCACCAACTTCGAGGCGGAGGAAGGCAAGGACGTCACCGTCGCAGGTCGCCTGATTTCGTGGCGCAAGCAAGGCGGCATGGCCTTTGGACACATCCAGGATCAGACCGGCGAGATCCAGTTGATGCTGCGTCGGCAGACGCTCGCGGTGACGGACGCTTCGAAGAACATTATCGGTTACGAAGACCTGAAACTGCTCGACATTGGCGACATCGTCGAAGCTACGGGCAAGGTTGGTAAGACGCAACGCGGCGAGATCTCGATTCTCGTCGACAACGTCCGCTTCTTGACTAAGAGCTTACGCCCTCTGCCCGATAAGTGGGGTGGCATCGCCGATCGCGAGATCTCGATCCGCAAGCGCTATCTCGACATGATTTCGGAGCCCGAGAAGAGGCGCCGCTTCGAAAACATCGGCAAGATGCTGTTCGAGATCCGTCGCTTTCTGCATGATCGCGGCTTCATTGAGTTCCACACGCCGGTGATTCAGCCGCAGTACGGCGGCGGCACTGCGAAGCCGTTCCGCACGACGGTGAACGCGTTGTCGACGGAGATGTACCTGTCGATTTCGCACGAGCTTTACTTGAAGCGCCTGATCGCTGCGGGGTTCGACAAGGTCTATACGATCGGCCGGTACTTCCGCAACGAAGGCATCGATAAGAGCCATCATCCCGAGTTCGCGATGATCGAAACGATGACCGCGTACGAGAACTATGAATACAACATGGAACTCATCGAGTCCATGTTCCGCCATATCGCGGTGCATGCATTCGGCAAGACGACGTTTCAGGTCGGCGAGCATCAAGTGGACTTCTCACAGCCGTGGGCACGCCTCGATATGGCTGGCGTAGTGAAAGAGCGCCTGGGCGTGGACTTCCGCGATTTCACCACCGCGGATGAAGCCAATGCCGCGCTGCGCCAGTTGGGCGTCGAGGAGGTCGCGCAGACTCCGGGACATGCCTTGGTCTATGCGTTTGAGGAGAAGGTTGCGCCCACGCTGATCCAACCCACGCTGGTTTACGGGCATCCCATCGAGATCTCGCCGTTGGCCAAGCCGTTGCGCGAGGATCCGCGGTTTGTAGAGCGGTTCGAGATCTACATCGGCGGCATCGAGTGCGGCGACAACTGGAGCGAACAGAACGATCCGGTGACGCTGCTCGAACGCTGGCGGCAGATGTACAAGCACGATCACCGCGAGGGCGAGTACCAGCCTTTGGATTACGACTTCCTCGAAATGTTGGAACATGGCATGCCTCCGACGACGGGGATTGGTCCTGGTATCGAGCGGATGTCAATGATCTTTACCGAGCAGTCGGATATCTACGATGTCATTTTCTTCCCGCTGATGAAGCCGGTGATGTCGCAGGTGAACAAGGCTATTTATAAGGCCGAGGGCCCTGCGGTAGCGGAGTAGTTGGGGATACTGGTGAACTTGGGATGACCCTTCCGGCAACGGGGGGTGACGACACAGGCTCGTGACCTGAAGGAGCAGTCACAGGTGGGTGACGCTGTGCACTGCTATTTCGATGATCACCCTACACTTCGGCGAGGCGTTTGTTCGTGTCTCCGAAGCGATCGAGCTTCACGCCCATCTTATCCATCAGCGATAGATACAAACTACATGCCCGACGGTTATCGTTGCCTTTTTCGAGGTAGTCGAGCACGCGGCCCAGCTTGAGTTGGCCGTTGCCGCGTCCGGAAATCAGGAACGGCATCTGATCGGCACCGTGCGTGTCGCCGTCGAAGAGGTTCGAGGTCGTCATCAGGATCGATGAATCGAACAGTGTCTGGTCGCCTTCCTGAATCTGCTTGAAGCGCTCCACCAGATACGCGAACTGCTGGATATGGAACTGATTCGTCTTGAGGTACATCGCCTCGGTGGCGGCAGCCTTACCGTTGTGCGTGAGGTCCAAATGCAGCGCGCCCTTCACGCCTTCCAGAAACTTGAAATTCATCTGCGAGAGATCGTTGTTGAGCATCAATGTGACTACGCGCGTCTTGTCCATGCGGAACGCGAGCACCATCAAGTCGAGCATCAACTTCATGTGCGCGGGGACATCCTGCGGGATGCCGTCCGCCGGACGCGGCATGTCGGGCTTGGTGAGCGTCGGACGCCAACCTTCAAGCCGCTCTTCTTTCTTGGCGCGATCGATGCGTTTCTCGATGTCGCGGATCGATTCCAAGTATTCGTCGAGCTTGGTGCGATCGCCGCGGCTGATTTTCGGTTGAAGACTATGCGTTTCCGCGAGGACAGCGTCGAGGACACTTCGATCCATGTCGCGATTGCCGCCATCGCCGACAAGCGTATCGAACGTGCGCGACGGATAGATTTCCTTGGGTGCGGCCTTGGTTGGAGAAGACCAGGAAATACAGGATCCGTAGATCATCGAGAGTCCGTCTTCGAGGCGGAGTTCGTTGGGTTCGATGCCCAACGCGAGGCTTGGGAGCGAGGTCGCGCCGCCGATTTCACGGGCGAGCACCTGATCGAGCGAGGTTCCGACGCGGATGTCCGCGGGGTCTAAGCTCACGCGTGCGCCTGATAGCAGATTCGGTGCGCGACCGAGGTGCGGGGATGTGGATTCGAAGGCCTGTTGGTTGTAGAGCCCGCGAATGAAGAGCATGTCTTCGCGGAGCGATTGCATCGGTGCGAGCCCTGGGCCGATTTGCATCGATGCGCCCTCGCCCTTGGCCCACCAGTGTTCGGGTTCGACGCCGTTCGAGAAGTAGACGCAGGCGAAGCGCGTGGGCGGCTTGTGGGTGTCCGCGGAGGCGAGTGACTCCATCCAGGGTAGCGTCAGTGCGACACCTGTGCCTCTTAGAAAATTGCGACGATTCATCTGGTGGCTCCTCGATTCGATGCGGTTTTGGTGGCCGCCGTCTCTTCCTGTCGGCGGTAACGGAACTGCCGACTCATCACAATTTCAGACGCCATTTTTGCAACCGAAGTTTCTCCACCGCTCTGCGCGAGTTTTTCGATCAGCATTTCGTCGGAAGCTTGGGCGGTGCGTCCCAAAGCGAAACCGATCAGCTTTTGCGCCATGTTGCGCAGAACCTGTGGTTCCTGACCTTTGAGGTAGTCGATGAGCCCACCGACGCCTTTGATGTCCTTCTTGTCGGCTGTGGTGGAGGCGTCCTCGATTGGTTTGCCGTCCTGATAGGTTTCGCGCCAGCGGCCCACTGCGTCGTATTTTTCCAAAGGAAAACCCATGGGATCGATGCGCGAGTGGCATCCGGCACAGGATGCATTGCGTTGGTGCGAGGCGAGTTTTTCGCGAAGGGTGAGTCCGCCAAAAAGCTTATCGTCTCCCGGCAGGGATCCGGCATCGGCGGGCGGAGGCGGCGTTGGGGTTCCCAAAATACGGCGCAGCACCCAATCGCCGCGTTTGACAGGACTGGTGCGCAACGGCGCTGAGGTGGCGGTGAGAACGGCTCCGAGGCGGAAGGCACCGCCGCGGGTTTCGATGCGTTCCACATCGCGCGGCGAATTCAGTTTCGTCTTGATTCCATAGTGTTTCGCGAGGGGTTCGTTGACGAACGTATAGTTCGCTGTGAACATTTCGCGCACCGGGCGATCGTTGCGGACGATGTGCTCGAAAAAGCTGGTGGCCTCATCGTACATCCCATTTTTAACCTCTTCGGTGAATTCGGGGAATCGCGTGGTGTCGACTCCCGCGAACTGATCGAAGCGGTAAAAGCCGAGCCATTGGCCAAAGAATTCGGTGGACATGCGGCGGGCTTTGGGATGCTGCAACATACGCCGGACCTGTTTTTCCAAATGCTTCGGATCGTTCAGTTCGCCTGCGAGGGCAGCGCGTTCGAGCTCTGAGTCGGGGATCGAAGACCAGAGGAAGTAACTCATGCGGCTTGCCAGTTCGAACGGCGAGAGAGCTCGTTCTGTGGGCTTGGCGGTCGATGCGGTTTGTTCCAAACGATAGAGGAATTCGGGCGATACGAGGATCCGCGAAAGTAGCAAGCGGATCGCTTCGTGATGCGTGACGTTCTTGCGGTGCTTGTCGTAGAAGGCCCGTAAATCGACCTTTTCCGGCGGGCTGAGAGGGCGTCGCCAAGCTTTGGCTGCGAACCGCAGCGCATCGTTCACGTGGCCGGGTTGACCGGACAGTTGAGCGTCGCCAACGGCGAGGAATTCGGCGCGAAGCTTCTCGATGTACTTGCGCGGTTCCGCAGGCAGTGTGCGGACGATGGCATCGTCGAGCTGTGCAATGGTCTTGCCCTTGATCGAATCCAGCTTATATTTTTCGACAACGAACTGCAGGAACAGATCGTGATAGTCGAACGAGGCGAGCAAATCGTTCCAAGCCTGATTGAGTTTCAACTTTGTCGCGCCGTCTAGCACGTTTTCGTAAAGAAATTTGTCGGTGCGGTAATACTTCACCTTAGGGTGGAATGCGTCGCGCTCACGCTGATTGTAGGTGTTGTCATAGGGTTCGGGAATGGGATCTTTGTCCGATGGCGCAGCCTCTCCGTGTGAGTTGGACGGGAGCTTCGCGGCAAAAGTGAGCACATTGTTCTTCCACTTTTTATAGCCAGCCGATTCGGGATTCGCGAGGATCGCCGAGATTGGCCTGCCTGAGAAGATGCCTGGCTTATCGGACAACATACAACGGACGACAGCACCCTCGGCGGACCCTTGCGCGATTTCCATGTTGATGTCGAGTTCGAAAAGGCCCCCACCCGGAGGGATCACGATTTCGATCAACTCCTCAGCATCGCCGGTGGTGGTGAAATCTGTGGGAGCGACTCCATCGGATCCGAACTTGAGCCGCTCGCGAGTCGCGTCGTCGACCATCGCTTGAAGGTCCTGCTTGGGTCCGAACGAGCGGTCTACATTGCGGAAACGGAGTGTGGCATTGCGCCAGCGGATCACCGGCTTGACTGCGGCATCCGGATTCACGGACGCCGCCGACAGGTAGACCTTGGCGGTTCTACTGGCTTCTCTGGAACGGTTGATGATGTTGAATTTGATGCGTCCGGTGCTCTTGGCCGCGATATTTTCCTCGTTGATCACGAGCGCGCGTTCGTCGCCGAGTCCACCGGCTGCCGCTTCGCCCGCCCCGAGTAGGGCACGGGGCCATTCGACGATAAATTTCTGCAAATCGGCGATCTGCCGGGGTGCTTCCGCTTTCGCGGATCTAGGACCCGGAATCTTGTCCCAGCGCTCGATTGCTTCCGCCGTGGGGAACGTCGCGGTTTTGTCGTGGAGAACTGACCAGAGGTGTTCGGCGAAGCGTGCGGTGATTCCCTGCGATAGGGCGATGGTCGCGATGGTTGCTTGCGATTGGCCGAGCGCGGCGCGATGTTTGTACTGCCAACAGGCGTACAAGGCTTTGCCGTATCGATCGACACCGAAGGGCTTGCCGCCTTCGCCGGAACTGGTTCGGAAGCCGAAGGCGTTGTAGATATCGTTGATGCGCGTGATGGCGGAGGTTTCGAATCCGCTCTTGCCGGGGTCGGCGAAAAACTGGATGGGTCCTGAACCGATGACCGCGTGGGCGGCGATATGCTTGGCGGTTTGCAGGTAGCGTTCGAGGCTGGCATCCTGCATAAACTGGACATCGCCGAAGTTGGCGAAGCCTTCGCCGCCTACCGAATCGCTGACGAAATCGCGGTCGAACTTCATATCGAGACCGGTGAGATCTTGAATGGTATAGCCGTATTCACCGCTAGTGAGGCGGCGAACGGTGACGCGTCCAGGGTCCCCGGCGTGTTGCTCGAAGTAGGTCTTGAGCGAGGTGCGGATCCAGTTGGCGGCTTGGGCGCGCGCGTCTTCCGCGGGCTGCGGCATCTTGGCGGGAGGCATCCGCTTTTCGTCGAGAACGGCTGCGATTTTGCGCCATTTTTGATAGTGCTCGCCAGGAATGGACTTGGGGTCAGTGAGATGTTCGAGGTTGATTCCCGCAGCTTGCGAAGCCTTGCCATGGCATCCGAAACAGTATTGACGGAGCATGGGTGTGGGCGGTTCGGGTGAGCCAGTGTTCGCCGCCGCCAAGGCGAGCAGGGGTATCGCCAACCACATGGTAAGGATGCGCATGGAAGTAAAACTGTTCCGAGTCTATCATTCTTCACCTCGCGGTGCGTCCTGAGACAGGGCAGAGCTTTGGTGGCGGAACAAGTAGTGGTGGGCGCTGTAGGATTCGAACCTACGACCCCCTGCGTGTAAAGCAGGTGCTCTAACCGACTGAGCTAAGCGCCCGATTGCTAGTCTCTTCGATTTTAAACCACTTCTGAGGTTCGCGATAGTGCCCTGTCCTATTTTGGGCCATGCCACACGGCCTTGACGAGATGACCAACTGCGGTCCCTTGACCTTCTGCGGTCAGTGTCGGCTCGATTGCGCATCGCCTTCACCCCTCTTGCCCGGAGAGAATCGAGTGGTTGTCGAATTGCAGTTACTTCCACTGACCGCAGTAATGAAGGAGAAGGAAATGAACAACGACATTCTTGCCGGAAACTGGAAGCAGTTCAAAGGCAACATCATTGAACAATGGGGCAAACTGACTGACGACGACCTCGACGTCGTGGCCGGACGACGTGAGCAGTTGGCAGGCAAGATCCAGGAGCGCTATGGTTTGACCAAAGACGAAGTCGAGACGCAGATCAAGGCTTTCGAGGCACGTCACAACCTCTAGCGATGGCGAAAAATGGAGAAATCACAAATGAATTGCGATAGAAGTTCAGCTTTGCCGATGTTTCTCGCAGGTCTCGGCACGGGTGTGGCCGTGGCGCTGTTGCTGGCACCGCTCAGCGGAGACGCGGCACGCAATCTGATTCGCCGCAGAGTGACCGAAGGCGGCGATTGGGTGAGAGACCAGGCCAACGGTGCGGACGAATACGTTCGTACCCAAGGAGCGGGCTTGCGCGACAGGGTCAATGAGGTTGCAGAAGCCATCACGCGCGCCTAAGCACCGAAGGCGGGCAACCAGGACATCCTAGTTGCCCGCAGCTTTCGATTTGCGCAGGGCTGCCCGGTGCAGCTTTTCGATCTCGGCCATCACGTCCTCTGGTTTCGTTTCCATTTCGAGATCGGCGAGTTCGCTGGCGGCATGATTCTCAACGCCCAGTTTGTCCTGAATCGCATCCAACATCTGCAACACGCGAGTCAACTCGTGCTCAGTCAAAAGGCCGATATGCAAGGCGAGATCGGCGCGATGTTCCACTTCGGCACTTAAGCGGTTCTGCGTGATCAGCACCAGCGCCGAAAGAAAAATCGCTTCGAGCGAAACGATCATCGTCAGCAGGCCATAGGGAAACGGATCGAACGCCGGGATACCCGTACGTCCCGAGTTGATCAGCACCCAGACTGCAAACCAAAGAACATGCAGGTAGACGAAAGTCTTGCTTCCAGAGAATGCTGTCACAGTATCGGCACCGCGATCCTGTAGGCTCCGATCCCGATCGGATTTCAAACGCAGTTGGATAATTGTGCGAATGTTGCGCTCAATAACCTTCGACAGTCCGGGATTGTCCTGCTCTTCTTCGCTTGCTGGATGCACGTCTCTTACAGATCCTTTCGCGCGCTGCCGATTTGCCCCAATTCGGTGGCCACCGCCGTCACAACCTTACCACTCTTGTCTCGCACACGGACGTATGCACTGCCCGGAAAGGGTCGAAAACAAGTTTGGATCGACAATTGCTTTCAAAAGTTGGCAAGGAGCAAGAAAATGCCGTTACTGAATGTTGTTGTGATGTTGATTGTGGTCGGAGTAGCCCTGTATCTGGTGAACAGATACATACCGATGGCGTCAAGCATCAAGACGATCCTCAATGTTTTTGTCGTGGTGATTGTATGTGTCTGGCTGCTGCAGGCGGTTGGTCTCACAGGGTCCCTGGGATCGTATAGAATCACCCGATAGCTAATTGACGTTCTGTGTCCTGCGCAACGTTGGCAATCCAGGCATCTGCTGCAAACGACGAATGGATGAAAAACTTGTGCGGCTTCAGATCAGTCCAGTGGTATTTGCAGAAAGGCTCATCGGAGCTTGTGCATAACGTAGTCATGACAGGCGTGGACCTTGCGTTGGATGCTGAGGTCCGCGCGCAGCCTGCTGACGACGGAGGCGCGCGCTTTCTGGGTGCTTTTACGCAGGGCCCGCCGAAGGGGCGGTTCGTTCATCTTTGCTCTGGAACTTGTGCGGGGCAATTCGGATCCTGCTGGACACGAAGGGTCAAGGTCCCGTTATTGGGGATCTCTTGGCCCTTGGCGTTCGACGCGAGTTCGATGCCGAACACAAAGCTGGTGGCCGAGTTCGACGGCACGGCGCGCGGTAACGCCGGTTCCCGTAATGGCTACGAAGGCCGGACTCGTGACGTTGGTTGGTGTTCGCCGAACCGAACTGCGTCTGGTTGAGAGAGTTGAACGTTTCCCGACCAGCACCTAACGGCGGGCTAGCAGGTCCAGCCTAAATTGCTCGCAATGTTCATTCGCCGATAGGTTCCCCAGGATGGTTCAGCCCACCGTTGGCCTCCGCCGCGGTCAGGTTGCAGATCTGAAACTGCCGATTCCCTCCCGAGCGATAACGCAAACCACAGGTCACAATCAGGGAAGCGATAAGATTGGCTCGAATGGTCCATGAACGTTGATTACAATCGATCCATGGATGAAAAAGTTGTGCGCCTGCAAATCAAGGTAGTGCGACCGCCTGTCGGTGTGCAGTGGTGTTTACAAAGAGGAGCCTCGGAACTGACGCGGGCGGTGATCGGTTCCGGCGCTGACCTGGCATTCGATTTCGAAGTCCGCGCACAGCCTGCTGACGACGGAGGCGTGCGCTTTCTGGGTCCTTTTACGCAGGGCCCGCCGAAAGGGCGGTTCGTTTATCTTTGCTCTGGAACTTGCGCGGGACAATTCGGATCCTGCTGGACACGAAGGGCCAAGGTCCCGTTATCGGGGATCCCTTGGCCCTTGGTGTTTGAGGCGTGTTCGATGCCGAATGCAAAGTTGGTCGCCGAGTTCGACGGCACTGCGCGCGATGGCGGACCGGCCTGCGCAACGGTGAAGCTGACACCGGCCGGCTGGAAGGTTACCAAATAATCTTCAGGCCAAGCTGCAGTGCTCGCCGAACCGAACTGCGTGTGGTTGGAATGCCGCGGCGTTCCTTTTTAGCGATCGGGCTTCGCATCGACTCGGAGAAGCTGCGCCGAGCCGAAAATCCGCAGCCCTGTCGACGGAGTTGCCGAATTTCTTGCCGCGCTCACCAGTTGTCGCTCGTGCCTCCGCCTGAGGTCAATCCCCCGGATTCGGGCGGATCATAGGACGAGTTGTTTTCCCAAGCGTTGTTGTGGTCGCTGGAAGAACTGCTCGACGAATCGGACGAATCGGAACTGCTTGGGGCGTAGCCGCTTCCGCCGCTGGATTGCTTCGAGGGCGAGTAGTCTGGATCGGGACGCTTATGTCCGCAGGCCTTGCAGAGCAGCGATTGTTTGTTCTTCTTCTCACGAACCGTGCCGACCGCAAACTGTTTGCAGTTCGCACAGACGACGGACTTCCAAGGGATCGAGCAGGAAAGGTAAATCTGCTCGCTCAGCTGTGGCGAAGGAAAGCACTTGGGACAATGCCAGGCGCGGAAGCCGACACGGCCATCCTGCAAAGCTCGCCTTTCCCAATCGTTGAGAAACGTGTCGGGCATGGCGGTGGCGAGGGTGCAACGGCATTTATTGCAGGCGGCCCGCGGAATCGACGCCGATGCCCCTTTCAGTTCTGAGAACCAATACCAGCCGCTGAGAGCATTCACAGCCAAAGCAAACAGCGGCAGAACGATCGTCGCGGCGACGAAGGGCGAAACAAAATTGGATGTGATGTATCCGGCAGGCAGCGTCGCAAGAAACGCGAGAACCACGGCGCTGACGCCGAGTTTCTCGAAGTCGTCGTCCGCTGGCGGTTGCATGGCGAACGTGGTGAGTGCGGCTGAGAGGAATGCAATTGCCCAAAGAGCGGAGAACCAAGGCTCAAGGCTAGAGAATCCAGGGGAAAGCGATGCGAGGTATCCGGCAAGTGCGGCGCCGCAAAGCGTAAGTCCGAGCCAAGTAAGAAGGATGGCGTTGGGGGAGAATTTGCGATCGTATCGAGGATCCAGGGCTTCCGCTTCGGCTCGAAAGAAGGGTATGGATCTGAGGTCTTTGAAGTCGACGTTGTGATCGCGTCTTCCGGTGGGAGGCAGAAGCAGAGGCGAGCGCCACAGCCGGTGCAATTGGGCGGCGCCGGCGAATCCGACCGCAGCACCGAAGAGTGAGAGCAGCAAGAGCGCGCTCTGTGGCGGATCGTGAGTTTTGAAGCCTTTGAGCGTTGCGCCAATATGGGTTGCTGCTTTTGCGATGGCATCTTCGGTGCGCCCTGCGCGGATTTCCGGGATCACGGTTTGCCTAAGAAGAACCTGCAACCCGGCGTTGGAAAGCACTGCGTCGAGCCCTTTGCCGGTGACGATTTCGACGGCGCGGTCCTCTCTCGAAATCATCAGCAGGATGCCGTTGTTTGCCTGGGCGGTGCCGAGCTTCCAGGTGTTGAAAAGTTCCATTGCCTTTGCGCGCGGAGTGTCTCCTGCCTTGTCGATTGTGGCGACAACGAACTGAGCATCGGTGGATTTATGGATGCGTCTGAGGATGCTACGAATTCGTCCTCGACCGGAGTCGGTGAGGAGAGAGGCGCGATCGGAAATCCAGGAGTTGTCACGTACCGGATGGGAATGCTGTGGCGCGGAGCAACCAACAAGCAAAAGCAAAGATAGAGCGGCGCAGCAAGAGAATCTGATCAAGAATGACCCCTGATAAGGATGCGTCCAAATCTGACTTCCGCGATCAAAAAGAACTGGTCAATTCACAGGGGGCGGACCGAGCCGCCCCGTGCGGGAAGAACTAGAACTTCGCTTTGACTTCCGCGTAAGCCCAATCGAGCCACGGCAGCAAAGCCTTCATGTCCGCAGTTTCCACCGTTGCGCCGCCCCAAATGCGGAACCCGACCGGAGCGTCGCGATACGCGCCAATGTCGAATCCAGCGTTTTCTTTGTCGAGCATCGAGACGATCGACTTTGCGTGCTTCGCCTGATCGTCCTCACTCAACGCCGCGTAGGCGGGATCTACAACCTTGAGGCAGATTGAAGTATTCGAGCGGATGGACCGGTCTTCGGCAAGGAATCCAGCCCAGTCCGAGGTCGCGACCCAGTCTTCAACGGCCTTTAAATTGGCTTCGGAACGCGCGATCAAGCCGGCGAGTCCGCCGACCGATTCGGCCCACTTCAACCCGTCGAGAGCATCCTCAACGCAGAGCATCGACGGCGTGTTGATCGTCTCGCCTTCGAAGATGCCGCCAATGAGTTTGCCCCCCTTGGACATTTGGAAAATCTTGGGCAGCGGACGCCCGGCGGGAGTAAAGGTCTCAAGGCGCTTGATTGCCCGCGGACTGAGCGCGATTATGCCATGGGCGCCTTCGCCGCCCAACACTTTCTGCCATGAGTAAGTCACGACATCGAGCTTGTCCCACGGCATTTCCATGGCGAACACCGCGGACGTCGCGTCGCAGATCGAGAGGCCTTCACGATCGGCCGCGATCCAGTCGCCGTTGGTCACGCGGACGCCTGAAGTCGTCCCGTTCCACGTGAAGACAACGTCACGGTTCCAGTCCACTTGCGTCAGATCGGGAAGCTTACCGTAGTCAGCTTTGAAACTGCGAAGATCGGCGATCTTGAGTTGGTTCTTGGTGTCGGCCACCCAGCCGCTGCCGAAGCTTTCCCAGGCAAGCATGTCGACGCCGCGCTCACCGAGCAGCGACCACATCGCCATTTCGATCGCGCCGGTATCCGAAGCCGGGACGATGCCGAGGAGGTAATCCGCAGGCATGCCCAACAGTCTCTTGCTGCGATCGATCACTTCGGCAAGCTTCGCCTTGCCGATCTTGGCGCGATGCGAACGTCCGAGCGCCGCGTCTTTGAGTCCGTCGAGCGACCAGCCCGGACGCTTCGCGCAGGGGCCTGAAGAAAAGCAGGGATTGTTAGGTTTTAGAGCAGGTTTCATTCGGTTCGGGTTTGACCAGGAGGATAGAAGAGGACACTTTTATTCTACCTTTTGCCGAGGAAGCGGATGACCCTGTCTGAGGCGCGGCGAAGGATCCGGTTCCGAAAGCGATGAAATCCAATCATGTCCTGGTGCAAGCCGTTGTTCGGATCTTGTGCTGTTCAATTTTCAAAGAGCCATGCCGGAGGGGGCGTTGTCGAAAACGCGTCCCCGGCAGATCTCGCCGCGCCGGATTAGGAGCAACGGGAATGGGTTCGTCTTGCGAATATTTTTTTCGACTAGGCGGCTTTCGCGATGATCGGTGCGGACGAGGGGCGGTTTAGGCAGCAGCGCTTGAACTTGATTCCGGAACCGCAGGAACAGGTCTCGTTCCGTCCGAGTTGTGGAGTGACGAGAGTGGGTTCGTTTTGCGAAATAAATCTTTCAACCGTCTTGGGCAGGGCTTTTGCTGAGGTCGGCGGCGGGGTTTCGGCACGGACGGAGACCAAGGCATTGAAGAGGATATCGGCGCGGCGGTTGAGGCGGGCCTCCTGATTGTGGAGGTTCTGCAAGACTTTGCGCTCGACCAAGCGGGTAAAGGCAAGAGCGAGGATTTGAGGTTGGGAGAGGCCATCAGTGAGCGGGCGGAGTTGTTCGTCGTGCTGGAGACGGTGAGCTTCGACAGAGAGGATTTGCGCTTCGAAAACGGGGACGCGCTGGAGACGCCAGCGGAGATCGGCGAGTTCGTCGACCATTTCGAGGGATTGCGGGTGCTGGGGCTGGAACGTATCGCGGTAGCTCTGGAGGTGGGCGGCGAAATCGGCGGGGTCCTCGGTCGGGAGGAGGCAGTGGGCGGAGGTGAGCCCGTGGGAAATGGCGTTGCGGGAGGAGATGGCTTTGCCTTGTGGGGAGGTAGGTCCTGTGGAAAGGGTGGCATTTTGGCGGTTGGCTTCGATTTTCACGGGGGACATTGCGGTTTTCCTTTCTGCAATAAAAACAGCGCCCGGCAACGGGGCGCTTTGGAGTGATTCACTCTCTATTGTTACGGTAGCATTGGCGTCCAAGTGTCTTACGGGTGGTGGGTCCGGATGTTGTTGATTGGGTGGGCGATAATTTTGTTGATCCGTGTGAACCAGTGCGCTTGTCAGACGCCATGGTGAGTGGTTCCAATGGTTCGGCGGGGTCGCAAGCTTCTGCTGTGGCCAACAACTCGGGATTTGCCAATGTTGTGACCGTTTCCGGCACGGATGTCCGCGCGCAACACGCGTGAGATGCAGTTCGCGCTCAAGTATTCGATATAGGAATTGAAAGTTTCATTGCTTTCTCATCGAAGTGTCAATCTGGATGACTAAACTAGCAGCCAGAACATGTCAGATGCTTTTTGTTTCCAGCGGGAAACCGATCCAAGTGTAGGCGATGTGCTTCGCGATGTCGTCAGCCGTCCCTACGATCACTTGATCCGCGGCTGGCACTGGAAATCGTCGCTCTTCAGTTCGGTCATTCGGGGTGCAATTTTCTTCGCGGCCAACTACTCCGCAGGACCCGAGGCAGCGTATGGAGCGGCATTCGCTGAGTTCGCCTACCGATCGATCGCGTCGGGATTCTACGGATCGTTAACCCAGGCGCTCGGCCCGGCACGCCCGGTTTGGTTCGCGAACCTCGCAGCCGCGGTGTTGCTGCCGATCCTTCAGCACACGATTGAACTGGCGATCCACTGGGTACGTGGAACGCCGAACCTGAAGTTGTCGATTGGTGCGTCGGTGCTGTTCACGGTCTTTTCGACTCTGTTCAACCTCTATTCCATGCGGCGCGGATGCCTTGTGGTGGGCCAGGGCGGGCAATCCGTTTGGCGGGATGTGCTGAGTTTTCCGACAATGCTGTGGGGATTTTTGGCATCGGGTGCAAAGGAGAGCTGGCGGATCCTCTGGCGATGATCCGCCTCGCAGCCCTCGCGCGATGAAAACCCTCCATCTCATCAACGCTTGGCAGGCAACCGGCGGCGGAGGTATCTCGACCTTCTACCGCTCCCTCATGGATCATGCGCGGAGCAACGGTGCCGAGATGGTGGTGGTAGGACCTGGAGCGACGGACGACTGCACGGTCGACGGGTCGACGAAAGTGTATTCCGTGAAGTCACCGGTGACTTATCTCAATTCCAGCTACCGGATGGTTCTGCCGAATCGCTGGCCTGGCGTCAACCGGCGCGTGCACGAGATCCTTTGCGAAGAGAAACCCGATCTGATCGACATTTGCGACAAGTATTCGTTGCACTATATCGCAGGACTTGTGCGTAAGGGCTGGCTTCAAGGAGTGAGACGGCCTGTTCTCGTCGGCACCAGTTGCGAACGCATGGACGAGAACATGGCGTACTACCTGAGCACGTCCGATCTTGCAAGGCGTTTTTGCCGCCTCTACCTGAAGTGGAACTACTTCGGCTTCTTCGATCACCATATTACGGTTTCTCATCACACGGCGGATGAACTGCGGCAAGCAAGCCGGGGGCACGTGACCAGACGAGGCGTGTGGGTGAAGCCCATGGGGGTTTCCTGCGATCGCTTCGATCCCCAGTTGCGCACTTTCGAATGGCGCCAGGCATCGCTTTGCCGCATCGACGCCAATGAGGGTTCGGTCCTGTTGGTATACGCAGGCCGGCTTGCGCCCGAGAAGAATCTACCGCTGCTCTTCGACGTTTTCGAAACGTTGTTGCGCCGTAACGCCCAGGATTACAGGCTCGTGATCGCAGGTGACGGCATGCTGCGGCAATCTCTAGAGGGGATGTGCCGCAGGCGATTTACCGGTGGATCGGTATCGTTTTTGGGGCAGGTTGCACCACCGGATCTTGCTGTTTTACTCGCGAATTCGGATGCCTTTATCCATCCCAATCCTGCAGAACCATACGGCATCGCGCCGCTTGAAGCGATGGCTTCCGGCTTACCTCTCGTTGCTTGCAATAAAGGAGGAGTGCTTTCTTATGCGAATCCGTCCAACGCCTGGTTATCGGAAGCATCGCCTTTGGCCATGGCGCGCTCCGTGGATTCCGTATTCGAAGTCGATGCCGTTCGAAAAGAGAAAGTGCAGAATGCCCTTGCCGTGGCAAGGTCACTTGACTGGCCCAAGGTGGCGGCAGACTTTCGCAGTCTTTATGCGAGTTTCGTAAGAGGGGCGGCGCTGCCGGCGCCAGCCTTCGAATCGACGTCCGGCAATCGGTTGGGCATCGAAGGTGGTTTGCTGGCCAGGTCGGCGACCCCGTAATCGGTTTCAGCAGGACTCGCGTGCGTTCCCGCGCCTCTCGCGCAGGAATCGATTCAGCACCGGTTCGGGGTACATTTCGAGATTTCGAGGGATTGCGGGTACTGAGTCCGTGGGAAATGGCGTTGCGGGAGGAGGCGGCGTTGCCTTCCTGGGAGGTGGGTCCAGTGGAGAGGGCGGCGTTGGGTTTCCGTCCGCCTTCCCGCTTTGCATCCTTAATGACCCTCGATTCGTCAACGAGGGATCGCTAGGCAGCTCTCCAATTGGCAATTTGACTGGGACGTGTGCCGGCGTTGATTTGAGTGCGGTTCGCGCTGAAGCCGTGGAGTACTCGCCCTATGACGATTCACCCTACGAGCAAGACCCTTCGATCACGAGGACGCAGCGATATGAGAACATCCAGCAAGCACAAACGGTCGCGCATGAAGCTGGTCACAAGTTAGGGCTTCAGCACAACCGTCGAGCTGTTCGTTTTCGAAGTTCAGGAGACAAGAGTTCGATGGGAGACACCGAATTGCGGAATGAAACTCGGCCGCAGGGTGGAAGTTACACGTTTTTCTGGTTGAGGTACTACAACTGGCAAGGGGTGCGTCAGAGTCAGGCCGAGCGGCGCGAGGAGCGTGTGGCGCGATCGGCAGTTTTGACCTGTGCCGAAATGAACCCTTCGCTCTCTGTCGATCCGCTGAGTGATTTCTATTTCGACGTAACGAGCCGACCAGCCAACGTTCTGCTAAGGCTCTACTTTAAGAAATTGGGCCAGGACTTTACATTTGCGCAGTGCGCAGGGCGAGTTAGTGCCTCAGATTTGTGCGATGGTCTAGTCCTGGACTCGCAACTGGACGAAATCATGGATTGGAGATTGTTCCACCGAATGTCTCTCAATCCGGCCGATTGGTTCTTCACGGGAAACAATCTGATTTTCGCCTGCACCAAACCCGATTGTCCTCCTCAATGCGAGGTGTTGCCATGAGACGCTACATTACTTTGATGCTCGGATTCGTGACAGCAGGCGCAGCCCTAAACGGACAAGAAACAACGGCGCGTCAAGCTCTGCCCTTAAAGGATTTCGAGGCACTGTGGGAATCCGCCAAGCTGCTAACGGCCCATCTGGAAATGGCAGGGAGATCTATCTGGCAAACGAATTGATGTTTTTTCATTTGGAGTTAGAGAATAAGACGGCTAGAGTGCTCGAAGTCTTCGAACCTGAGCGTCGTGGATCGCTAGGTGGCCTCAACGTTTATGGGTCCAACCCTGACGGTCTCTGGGGATGCGTCTATACTCACTGCTACCCAACGACATTGCGAGACGTTCTGGACTCTTCGAGAAGCGCGATTCGGAGCGCAAAGACGCGCACGTTGCTTCCGGGGGAGAAGCTTGTCTATCGCAGTCCTTTTTTTGGCGAGGAATGTCGCGAACGAGCGACACAAGGATTGCCAACTCTTTCCGCTTGCTCTCCGTTGACCAAACCAGGGAAATACAGATTCCGCTACGATTCCGCAGTCTCGAGCAACTTTGTCGAATTTACGGTTCGGAGCGCTTCGCTTAGCGCGATCGCTGTGATACCTCGAAAGCGAGATGCGGACAAAGTTGTGAGCTTTAAGACCAGAGTTTTCGGAGATGGTGAAGCCTACGTAGCGCTGCTGTCGTATCTCGAAGGAGGCTGGTAAACCTACCGTACAAAGTTCAGCGTTGCTGGCTACAACCTTTCTTCCATTCGAGCGAGCATCCGATGGCTTGCGGACAACCGCGGCATTGTTCGATTGAACGGTACGCAAATCGCCAGCATCGATCTGCCGGCGAACGATGGACACGTTTTTTGGCGGTCGTTCGTCATCACCGGGCCGGCAAATCTGTCAAACACCCAGGACAACATCCTCGATTTTGAGGTCTACAATGACGGAACCTGGGGCGAAAACCCTACTCGACTCCGGGTCCAGGTGGATTCTCTAGAGGGCAGTAACGGCGGTCCCACGAGGAGCTTCACGCTGACGTCCGCAGTGCCCAAGCGAATGGTGCGGCAGGGCAGCACCGGCATTGTGTCCGTTGCAATCAACAGGGACAACTTTGCGGATGCGATCAACTTCACGGGTCCCAGAGCCGAAATCCGCATGCAGAATCTTCACCGCAACCCGCTGCTGGTAGTCGCCCTCCCGGGAGGCCAGATAAACTTCTCCCATCCCACCGCGGCCGAGCTTGGCACCCAAGCGGTATTGGCCGAGGACGTCGGGAGACGCGAAAGAGGGCCCGGTGTTTTCGTGCCCGGCGATAACGCTGGAAGCAAGCCGTGCAGAAGCGGGCGTTTCCAACGCGCCGGAATCCGGACGCTCATCTTCATCGAGGATGGCTGAGGCGAGTCCGAAAAGCTCCGCGTCGTCGCCGCAGGCGTCTTCGAGAACCCTACGGCGCTCGGTCGGCTCGGCATCGAAAGCCAGCCCCAAAACATGTTTCATTTCGGCCCAGCTTGAAGATTCCGCCGCATCCATCGCGAACCTCCCGAGTTGTCATGCGTTGCCGTCCGACGAACGGCTCCTCTCATAGTAACGGTGAGGCACCCCCTCCAGGTAGTAGCGCAAAGGAGCCCACTTATCGGAGGTAATCGTCTGGGAACGGTGTCGATGGACGAAGTGGGTCAGGCGTCGTCTACGACACGCACTCCAACGATTGCATGGCAGATTCGTGGTTTTTGCCCAGCGCAACGCTCCTCTCGACGATCGTACGGATTGTTTCCAAATGCGGGAAATGAATCCGATATACTGGGGCCGATGCGCGCCCTCTTGCTCCTCCCTCTGCTGGCCTTCGCGGATGACCTGCCCCTGATCGAACGGGTCGAACCTCAACCGCTTCTCGCGCAGGCCGCGCGCCTTGTGCAAGCCCTCGAACTCACCGGCGAACCTCTGATCACCGCCGCGGAAATCAAGGAAATCGAAGCTTTGCCCCTGAATGCCGCATCGGTCAAGCGCCTGCAGCAGATTCTCGATCGCCACTGCCTCGCGGGCATCAACATCAATCCCGAATCGCGCGTGAAAGTACAAGCCGGACCCGCCGCGCCAAACCTCGTCGAGCAAGGCTGGCGGACCTTTCTGGTAAAGGTCCACAACGAAGCAGGCATCACGCCGGCGCTCAATGCGACATCGCCACAAGCGGGCAACGTCTACAACCGTAACGTCAACGCCGCACGCACCTGGACCGATCTCAGCTTCTTCACCAAACAACCGCTGCGTCCGTTTCTCTCGGGACTCGAAGTCGAGTACAAACTGCTGCAGATCTATGCCCGCGAATCCGGCAAGCGCGAAGCGAAGGTCGTCTTCGATGCAGGGCAGGGAACGCAAGACCTCGGCTTTCGCAATGAGATCGACGTGCTCTTCACCGTAGCTCCCGTTGCCAAGCTGAACTTTCGCGTGACCGATGAGAACGGCAAGCCGACGATGGCCGCGTTCCTTGTGAAAGACGCGATGGGGCGCATCTATCCATCGCAATCGAAGCGCATCGCACCGGATTTCTTCTTCCAAAAACAGATCTACCGAGGCGAAGGGGAATCGATCGCACTGCCTTCGGGCACCTACACGATTGAGTGTACCCGAGGACCCGAATACAAGACTCTGACGCGCACGATCCAGATGCATGCCGATCAGAATCAGGACTTCGCCGCCAAACTCGAGCGCTGGATCGATCCTGCAAAAACAGGCTGGATCTCCGGCGATCATCACATCCATGCCGCAGGTTGCGCACACTACGACAAGCCGACAGAGGGCGTTTATCCGAAGGACATGATGCGTCATATTCTGGGGGAAGATGTAAAGATTGGCTCGGTGTTGACGTGGGGTCCGGGATGGTATTTCCAGAAGACGTTCAATGAAGGCAAAGACAATGCGCTTTCGACTGCGGACTACCGCATCCGCTATGACGTTGAGGTTTCGGGACATCCATCGAGCCATACCGGCCATCTGGTGTTGCTCGGCATGAAGGAGACCGACTACCCTGGCAAGTCGCGCATCGAAGACTGGCCGACGTGGGGCATGCCGATTCTGCGCTGGGCGCGCGCACAAGGTGCAGTCACTGGTTACGCGCATTCCGGATGGGGCTTGCAGATCTCCAAAGACGAGACGCTCACCAAGGAACTGCCTCCCTTCGATGGCATCGGGGCCAATGAATACGTGGTCGCGGTGACGCATGGTCTCGTTGATTTCATTTCGACGGTGGATACACCTTGGCCCTGGGAACTCAACGTCTGGTACCACACCCTGAATGCCGGATACACCGCGCGGATCAGTGGCGAGACCGATTTCCCTTGCATTTATGACGAGCGCGTTGGACTCGGACGCAGCTATGTGAAACAGAAGAAGGCCGATTATGCGGACTGGATTCAAGGCGTGAAAGAAGGGCGCAATTACGTGGGCGATGGCCGCAGCCATCTGATGGATTTCGCCGTGAATGGCCGTCAAATGGGCTCCGGCGTCATTTCCGCCGCTGCTGGAGCGGCGCAGCAGATCACTGCGAACGTGGCTGCGATGTTGCCAGTGCAAGAGGATCCCGCGCTGTTGCGGCAGCGTCCCGCAGGGCAGAAGCCGTACTGGCATATCGAACGCGCGCGCGTTGCGGGATCGCGGCGTGTGCCTGTGGAACTGGTTGTGAATGGAGAAGTGGTGGACCGGCAGGAGATCGAAGCCGACGGCACGGTGCGTCCGCTGACGTTCCGCTATGCGCCGGGTGTGAGTTCATGGGTGGCACTGCGGATCCTGGGGAGTTCGCATACGAATCCTATTTGGATCGAAGTGGGCGGCGCACCGGTACGCGTGAAAAGCAGTATCGAGTGGTGTCTGCGCGCGGTGGAAAAGTGCCGCGATCAGAAGCGAGGCCGCGTGAAACTCGAGGAGCAAGGGGACATGCTGTCCGCCTATGAACAGGCCGCGCGTGAGTATCGATCGAGACTGGCGCAATAGCGGGTGCCAGGCGGGGATGCCACAATTGTCTTCATATGAAAGATCGCGCCCTCGAAGCGCTCGACGCCGCACTGCGCACCGGCGTCACCACCTTTGCCGACGTCCGGCTCGTCGAATCCAAAGACCGTAGCCTTTCCACCAAGAACGGACGTGCGGGCAACGCCGCCTCATCCGAAGACCTCGGACTCGGCATCCGCGTGATCGCCGAGGGCTGTTGGGGATTCGCCGCCACCAGCGACCTGAGCAAAGCTGGCATCGAAGCCGCCGCCAAGCTCGCCATCGAGATCGCACGCAGCGGCGCGCTCGCCAAACATGGCGACGTCGCACTCGCCCCCGAGGACGCGCACACCGCCACTTGGACCTCCGCCTGTGAGATCGATCCTTTTGCCGTTCCCGTTGAAGCGCAGTTCATGCATCTGCTCGATATCGATCGCGAATTGCGCCGTCACAAGGGCGTCACCATGGCTGAAGGATCGATGCAGTTCAGCCGTTCACGACAGATCTACGTGTCGTCCATTGGATCGGTGATCGACCAGACTCGAACCGTCTCAGGCGTCGGATACGCGGCCCATAGTTTCAAGGACGACGAGATCCAGAAGCGCTCTTTCCCGACCTCGTTCGGAGGCCAATACCAGCAGCGCGGCTATGAGTTGATCCGCGAACTCGATCTACTCATGCACGCCCCGCGCATCGCCGAAGAGGCTGTGGCGCTGCATTCCGCCGAGCAATGTCCGGAAGGCATTTACGATCTGATTCTCGAAAGCAGCCAGTTGGGCTTGCAGATACACGAGTCCATTGGACATCCGATCGAGCTTGATCGCGTGCTCGGCAGCGAGGCCAACTACGCGGGCATGAGCTTCTTGACGCTCGATCAGTTGAACACGCTCAAATATGGTTCGGACATCGTCAACGTGGTCTGCGACGCCACCGAAACCCATGGTCCCGGGCTCGGTACGTTCGCCTTTGACGATGAAGGCGTGCCTGCGCAATGTGTCGACATTATTCGCGATGGACAGTTCCGCGGCTACATGACGTCGCGCGAAACCGCCTCGGCCATTGGGCAGACGCGATCGAACGGAACGATGCGGGCCACCAGTTGGGACCGGCTTCCACTCATCCGCATGACAAACGTGAGTCTGCTGCCGGGCAAGCAATCGCTGGAGGAAGTCTTCGATGTGAACGACGGTATTTTCATGGAAACCAACAAGAGCTGGTCGATCGACGATAAGCGGTACAACTTTCAATTCGGCTGCGAAATCGCCTGGGAAATCAAGAATGGCAAGCGCGGGCGGATGTTCAAGAATCCGACGTATTCGGGCATCAGCACCGAGTTTTGGAACGCTTGCGATGCGATTGCGGGTCCGGAACATTGGGTGCTGTGGGGCATCCCGAATTGCGGCAAGGGCCAACCTGAACAAGTCATGGGCACGGGGCATGGTGCGAGCCCTTCGCGTTTTCGCAAGATCCGCGTGGGTGGAGGGTATCGGTAATGTCCGAGAACTACTTTGAAGCCGCTGTACAGGCGGCCGCGAAACTGGGTATTCAGGACGTTGAAGTCCACTATCGCGCGGGCAGCGAGGCGCTCACTCGATTTGCCAACAACGCAATTCATCAGAACGTTTCTGAAACCTCGCAATCACTTTCGGTGCGATTGCTGATTGGGCAGAAGTCCGCGCGGGCAACCACCAATCGTTTGGACGCCGACGGCATTGCTCGTTGTGTGGCTGAGGCTGCGGCCTTGACGAGATCGATGGCGGACGATGAGGAACTCATGCCACTTGCGGATCCGGCGCCGATCACGCCCGTTGACCGCTACGATCCAGAGACGGCGCTCTGTTCGCCCGAAACGCGCGCACGGGGCGTCGCGGCGGCGATTCGCGAGGCCGGCTCACTGACGGCGGCGGGTATCTATTCCACCGAAGATCTCACAGAAGCCGTCTTCAACACCAAGGGCATTCGCGCGATGCATCGCGAAACGATGGCGCGCTTTTCGATCACGACCATGGCTGGCGATAGTTCGGGATGGGCCAAGGCGTCGTCGGTCCGGTGTGGAGATCTCGACCCAGCGGCGCTTGCCGCGACGGCCGCACGCAAGGCGCGACTCTCGGCGAATCCTCGCGAGATCCCTGCGGGCGCTTACACGGTGATTCTGGAACCTGCCGCCGTGTTGGATTTTATCGGCCAGATCATGCCCGGCTTTTCGGCGACGGCGATCGCCGACCAACGGAGCTTTCTCACCGAGCGACTGCACACGAAGCTCTTCGACGAGCGGATCCAGATCACGGACGATGTCTTTCATCCGCTGCAATCCGGCGCGCCGTTCGATGGAGAAGGCTTACCTCGCCAAGTGCTGGCGCTGGCGCGAAACGGCATGCCGCAGGCCATCGCTTACTCGCGAGCCGCCGCCCGCAAGGCTGGAGCCGTACCCACAGGGCACGGCCACGAATTGCCGAACGACACTGGCGAAGCTCCGGAAAACATCGTGATCCACGGCGGATCGGCGACACTCGACGAGATGATCGCGTCCACGCCAAACGGGATTCTGGTGAGCCGACTGTGGTACATCCGCGAAGTGGATCCTTATGAGACGATCATGACGGGCATGACGCGTGACGGCACGTTCCTGATCGAAGACGGGCGCGTCACGGCGGGCTTGCGCAATTTCCGCTTCAATCAGAGTGTGATCGAAGCGCTAAGCAACGTCGAAATGCTTGGCGAAGCCGTGCGGACATCCGGCGAGGAAATGTTCGACATGGTGGTGCCCGCGATGAAGATCCATGGCTTCGGCTTCACTGAGGTGACGCGCTTCTAGGTCACTTCTGCAGGCTCGGCCACTCGCCGTCTTTGGTTCCGCCAACTGGGCGAGCCTGCGTCTGCTTCCATGCGTTTTGAACACTCGCAGGAAAGGATGGCAGCATCGCCGCGATACGCGCCTGGAAATCAGTCACTACACGGGGATTCGCCGCCGCCACGCTATAGCTTTCTTGCGGATCTTCATCCATGTCGTAGAGTTCTGGAAACAGAAGGCGCAGGTTCATACGGCCTTCTGGCGGAACGGGAGCATCGGGAGGCGCGTTTTCCCTCGCCACATGCAGTTTCCATTTTCCCAGCCGGACGCATTGCAATTCGAACTCTCGAAAATAGACGAACATTGGCCGCGGCACAGATTCCGCAGCACCGGTCAGTACAGGCAGAATGCTTACGCCATCGAGTGGATTGTCAGGCAATTCCGCACCGGTCAGTTCCGCCAGCGTCGGCAGAATGTCCATCGTGGAAGCGAACGAATCGATCGTTTTCCCGGCAGGCAGAACCTTCGGGAAACGCGCGAGAAACGGAACCCGCATGCCGCCCTCAAAAGTGCCACCCTTGCGGCCACGCAATTTTCCGGGGCTGCCTTGGAACCAGGGTCCGTTGTCGCTCGAAAAGATGACGAGTGTGTTGTTGTCCAGCCCGAGATTGGCTAGCGTTTCAAAAATTCGTCCAGTGCTCCAGTCGATTTCCATCACCGCGTCGCCGTAAAGCCCCAGCTTCGATTTGCCCCGAAACTCCGCCGAAGCCGCCAGGGGAGCGTGCGGAAAGGTGTGCGGCAAGTAGAGAAAGAACGGCGCATCTTTCGAGCGCGTGATAAAGTCGATCGCGGCCTCTGTATAGCGCTGCGTCACTGTATCCTGATCGACCGGAGCCTCCACCACTTGCACGCCGCGCATCAAAACAGAGGGTTCCTGATCGTTGCTATACGGGATGCCGAAGTACTCGTCGAACCCTCTGCGGGTCGGCATGTGAGCGCTGGCTGTACCCAGGTGCCATTTGCCAATACAGGAGGTTTTGTATCCGGCACCCTTCAGCATGTTCGCGATGGTGGTTTCTGACGTGGCCATTCCATAACTGTCGTTCGGGTGCATCACGCCGGGGACGCCAGTGCGAACGCCATAGCGCCCGGTGAGCAGCGTCGCGCGGGAAACCGAGCACACGGGGCTGGCGCAAAATTGGCGCAGCATCACACCCTCGGCTGCCATGCGCGTGAGCACCGGTGTCTCGATCTTCGAGCCATATGGCCCGATATCGCCGTAACCCAGGTCGTCGCAATAGATCAGAACAACATTTGGAGGACGACTCGTTTTCCCCTGTGGTTCCTGCGCTGCGACACGCGAAACCAAAGCCGTCACCCCTACGTTACGAAAGAGATCCCGCCGAGTCATCTGCCACCCTTCATGCGCCTCAGTGCGGCGCAGTGTAAAGATCGGTCATACGAAAACTACGGTACACCAAACCGCGCGCCTCCATCTCATAGAGCTTGCGCCCCGCCCGATCCACTTCGATCGCGTAGGCGGCCAACGAACTATTGGGTTGAATCACATAGCCCGCCTCAAAATGATAGTTGCCGTTGGTCAGCCTCTGCGCCGAACCAACCGCAGCCGCCAATACTCCCAGATCGGCATTCAGCTTCAATCTCGCTACGTGATTGACCTCATCGAGCTCAATCACCTGCCCTCGGCTTTCCGCCTCGCCTGTTTCAGACCAGCGAGTGTTGCCATTGTCGAAAACCAGCAGTTCCGCCGGGTTCCCACTATCGAAGTTCCCATCGTGCTGATGCGAAAACCAGGGCCACGGATCTTTGCTGTCCATCGCAAAGTCTCCGTTACGGCCCAACTTCCACATCACGTGACCATCACCCTCACCACCCTCGTAGGCAATCTTGATCAACCAATCCTGATGACGGGATGAGTAGATCAAATTACCATCCGGCGTCGGTTGCACCGAATTGCCGTGAGTCCAATCGTTCGCTACCGAAGTCAGATAAAACGGTGGGCATCCGCCTTGGTACGCTTCACAAGTTTCACCCAGAACCGCCGCGCGATTGATATCCAGCCAGTCGAAGGTGTCCCAAGCCCACAGCACCGCCAGATTCCGATCTAAAACGAGGATCATATCACCAATCACATTCACATCGCCAGCGCCTTGTTTGTCGGTCACGATTTGTTCAACGGCCGCGAGTGCAACGATACGGCCATCGGCCAGCGGACCCACCTCATGATGAAACGAACTGATCGTTCGTTTGCCGAGTGCACGCAACTGATGATTGATTTGTTCGGCGTTGGTTTCGCGAACCACAATGCCCGCCAAATCGAACTTACGAATCCCCTGGCGCGAAATGTCCGCGCCCGGATCTTCCACTACTCCCCAAAAGTATCCGCCAGATTCAGGCCTCGTAATCAGCGTCACCGGTGCCGCACCGGACCAGAGCATGGTGCCGTTGAGATCGGTCGCGTAGCCATTGCTTGCCAGCAGTAGCGGTTGCGTGGAATTCGGCAAGGGCGACCGGGTCACGGTTCTGTGTTCCGGGACGTCCACCGCTTCACTCGAGAGAAACGTGATGGCGGGGCCCGGAACGGCAACGGCTGCGCTGTCTTCCACCACGGTGTTCGCCGCGTATTCGGTATTGGGAAGCAATCCCGCAAGATAGAAATTCATGGTGGTCGCGCCGTTGCACTCTTTGTATCCGGTCGCCTGCTGGGGCAAAGAAGCGGCTGTCGTGGGCTGGAAGGAGATCTTCATCCGGCTTCCCTGGGCACAGGCAGCGGCACTGAAGAGGAACAGGTTGGAACGGTCCATTGAGGTGATGAGCGATTGGGGTCCACGAACGCGAGGCAACACCTCTAAATGGTCGATTACGAAGACTGTATCGCCTGTTTGGGTATTTGTTGCGGTCATTTCTACCAAAAATTGACCTTCGCGCTCTGCAGGAAGCCAGTAAAAATCCGGATTGGGGCCAAAATCGCGAATCGATTCATAATGTCCGGAGCCATCTTCCTGCATGACAGTGAACCGAAAGCGCATGGATGAACTGTTTTCGTCTTCAGTGGAGGCAGTCCACTGGACGAGATCACCAACCAGGGCTTGATGATCGACAGTGGATTGGAGCGATGCTTTTAGCTTGCCCGAAGGCCGGGCGGACAACGCAGTGACACAGAGCATCGACACAATTGCCGACGCTCGCATCGCAAAATGGAATTGATTCATATAGAGTGGACATGAATCCGGACAGAAGCGTTACGAAACACGGTAAAAGTTTACAGAACGTTCACCGCAGGGCCGCTCGTGCGGCAATATCGACACCCCAAGGCTCGCCAACGAGCGGTTTCTGCGTGCCAACCTTTGCCAGTACGAGTTGCGCGTCGCCAATGTAGCGCTCTCGAAACGCCGCTTCGCAGTAGCCGAGGTAGAAATCCCACATGCGTACAAAGCTTTCGTCGAAACCCAAGGCGCGAACATCGTCGATCGAAGCCCAGAAGCGGCGACGCCACTCTTCGAGAGTGAAGGCGTAGTGCAGCCCGATTTCGTCCACCGCGATCAAGCCAAGACGGGTGCAACGGGAAAGCGACCTTTGAATCTCGGTGACAGAAGCCAGTTCGCCACCTGGAAAAATGCGCTTCTGAATCCAATCGCTTTGCTTTACATATGCCGGAAAATTCTGCTCGTTCATGGTGATCGTTTGCATGGCCATCACGCCATCTGGAACCAGCAAACGGTCACACGCGCCGAAGAAGTCATCGTAGTGAGCGAGTCCCACGGCTTCGAACATCTCGATGCTGCAGATCTTGTCGTAGGTGCCGGTGAGCTTGCGATAGTCCTGCTGCAATAGCTGAATCTTTCGGCCTGTTTCGCCCGCCTCTGAGAAGCGCGCTGCCGCGTAATCATGCTGCTGCTGGCTGATCGTCGTTGTTGTGACGTGGCAGCCGTAGTAGCGGGCGGCATGCAGCGCGAAGCCGCCCCAGCCGGTGCCGATTTCCAGCAAGCGATCTTCCGGCCGCAACTGCAACTTTCTGCAGAGCCTGTCGATTTTCTCTGTCTGCGCTTCTTCCAATGAGTCGTCGACAGAAGTGTAGGCGGCGGCCGAATACAGCATATTGGAATCGAGAAACAGGCGGAAGAAATCGTTGCTCAAATCGTAGTGCGCCGCGATGTTCTTCTTGCTGCCCGTGATCGTATTGCCGCGGGCCCGGTGCGCGAGCCTGCCGAGCAATCGGCTCAACCAGGCCCAACGGGAATCCGCCTGTTCAAGGTGCCTCACGTTACGCACAGCGAGGCGGCAGACGGCAACAAGATCGGGTGTGGTCCAGTCGCCATCCATATAGGCATCGCCGCCTTCGTCGTTGCCACCCCACAGGAGTCTTGAGAAGAAGCGATCGTCGTGGACATGCATTTCCGCCCGTAAATCCGCACCTGGATCGCCGAAGGTCTCCTTCGATCCGTCAGGAAGCGTCATCCGCAAGCAGCCTTCGCGCAATCCGCGCAGTGTTCGGAACAGTATCTTCGATGCGAAGCTCAACTCATCGTCTCCCAGCAGGATGTTCGTAAACGGGAACGCGCTTGACCCATAGCCGGAGCGCTTCCCAGTGGATTGCCGCAATGACTTTCGCCGTCATCCAGGGATGCTTTGCCAACGCCGAGGTCAGGTTGGCGGCTGTCCAAGGTTTGCGTGTCAGCGTCAACGTGGCGTCGAAAAAGGTCGAACCTTCTTCGAGTGTATTCATATGGGCCACAAGCTTGTCGCCAGGCTCGTTGAAGACAAATTCATAGTCGAGTTTCATGTCCATGAACGGCGATACGTGCATCGCCTTCGGGCTATGAAATTTCAGGCCTTCTGTGAGCCGGTTGTGCGATCCCAGCCAATAATTGCGATGCTCACCGAAGGTGCTGTTCACCTCGGCCAGAATCGCTTGGGGAGGTCCGCCGGCGCGGTCATAGCAGAAATACAAAGAAATTGGATTGAAGCAGTATCCCAAATATCGCAAATTCGTCAGTAGAAACACTGGGCCATCCTGGGGAAAGTCCACACCGTGTTTCCCGGCATCGAGGCGCAGCCTCTCGCGCAATGGCAGCGCGGCATCGCCGAAGTGATCTTTCTGGTAAAAACTTGCCCAATTCCAACGATTATAACTTGAGACAGCGGACTTCGCCATCAACTCGGGAATGCGGTCGATGTCCAGAAAGGCCATGAAGACCTCGTAGGTAAACGCATGCGTCGCCGGGCGAAATCGGCGATGCCGGACGGTGCCGGAATAGATGGCGGATTCCAACATCAGACCTCAACACCTAGAGCCGAGGCGACTCGCACCGCGGACTTTACACCATCTTCGTGGAATCCATAAAACCAGTAAGCGCCGCAGAAATGCGTGCGTTCGTTGCTGATCTCGCTCCAGCGCCCCTGCGCCGTTACCGCCGCTCGAGTGTACAGGGGGTGATGGTAGACCATCTTCCGAATCACACGCGCCGGATCGATAGAACCTTCTCTCGGATTCAGCGTGACGCAGTATTGCGCAGGATCGTTCAGCGACTGCAGCCGATTCATGTCGTAGGTGACATTCACCATGCCATCGTTTGTGAGGCAGTAGTTCCAAGAGGCGCGTGCGGCCTTGCGCCGCGGCAGCATGGCGGTATCGGTATGCAGCCAAGTCTCGTTGCGGCTGGTTTGGAAGTTTTCCAGAACCTCGATTTCGCGATCGGAGGCATCTGCCAACATGGGCAACACTTGATTGCCATGACAGCCAAAGACTACATGATCGAAATGCTCGATCTCGGTTCGGCCCTCAATTTGAATACCAACGCCACTGGCACCACGACGCACCGCAACGATACGCACACTCTTTTGGATCCGCTCACGAAAGGGCTTGGTCAAAGGACCGAAGTAGGAATGGCTGCCGCCCTTCAAGACCTTCCACTGCGGATGGGTGTTCACGCCCAGCATGCCGTGGTTCTCGAAGAATCGCAATAGTGTGAGCGCTGGAAATCCGGCCATCTCTTGCGCGGGCATCGACCAGACAGCAGCCGCCATCGGGTAGAGATAGCGTTCGACGAAGACATTCGCATAGTTGCCCTGCGCAAGAAACTCACCGAGCGTCACACCAACCGCATGGCTCTGCTCTTTCAAGAACCGCGGGCCTTCACGGTTAAACCGCAGGATCTCTTTTAGCAACAGATAGTGACGGGGATTGAGCCAGTTGGAGCCCTGCGCAAAAAAGCCGCCGAGTCCGCGACTGGAGTATTCGAAGTCGCCGCTTTCGGTGCGCACACCGAACGACATCTCGCTATCTTGCTTCTCGAGACCGAGTTCACCGATCAGGCGGCAAAAGTTGGGATACGTGCGTTCATTGTGGACGATGAAGCCGGTGTCGACGGGGGTATTGCCGACCATGATCGTATGCGTATGGCCACCAATGCGCGAATCCGCCTCAAAGACCGTCACTTCGTGTTTGCGGCTCAGATAGTAGGCGGCAGAGAGGCCCGAAATACCGGATCCGATGACTGCAACACGAGTCATTGGCTGATTCCGGGGGCGATCCCGGCGAAACGTAGAGCAAATAACAGCATCTCTTCGACTCTTTGAGATGCCGACGCGACCCCCAAGGGTCTAGAAATGTCACCGTTGCCGCCAAAGAGCATCTTGGTGGCTATGAACGTCGAACGCTACCTCCGTCTGATTGCTGGATTCTTCGTCATGCTGTCGGTCGCCCTCGGGTACTGGTATCACCCCGGCTTCTTCTACTTGACGGCCTTCGTTGGGCTCAATCTCTTCCAGTCGGCCTTCACCAACCGGTGTCCAATGATCACGATCCTCAAGAAAATAGGGGTTCCGGAGGCGTAGTCGCACTCCGCAACCCCCTGAACCCTCTATATGGAATTGAGGAAAGCCACCAGAGTTTGCCGATCCTCTGGAGGCAGGCCACGATAGTTGCGCCGCGAACGCTCGCCTTCGCGCCCGTGCTGCTCGATTGCTTGCCCTGCGCTCAAAGCCCGCCCATCGTGCAGCAGCATCTTACGCTGCCGCATCCCCCAAAGGGGCGCGGTGCGGAACTCGTTTCCGTTCGCGGCCCCTTGAGGGATGTTGTCGCCCGTGCCCACGTCGTGCAGCAGGAGATCCGAAAAAAGTGCCACGGGCCTGCGATCGAGAGCAGGAATCGCAGCGTTCGGCCCGGTCATCATGACGGGCGTATGGCAGGCCGCGCAGCCGATTTCATTGAAGATCTGCGCACCGCGCTGGGCTTCGGATGCTCCATCCATTGAGCGGTCAAGCGGTGCCAGAAATCGCATGAAATTGGCGAAGTTGTCGATGCCGCGGCGGCCGGTGATGGGATCCCGGGGATCCTCATTGCCGGGTACTTTGTCGCATTCCGCAAGCTTCTGCGGCGAGATGCCAGCAGCAGTCTCGTCTCTGAACAGATCATTGGTGATGCCCATTTCGAAGAGGTATGCGTCGCCGGCAAAGGCCAGCAGCGTGGCGTACTGGTTCTTCCAACCGAAGCGGCCTACCCGCTGGCGGTTGCCGCCAGGGTCAATCACCAAGGCCGCGCGGCCACGCACGCCATCGCCGTTACGATCCGTTGGATCCTCAACCGCCCGAATCGCGTCGTCGGGAATCGCTTCCACCAAGCCTGCGCCAAACAAAGGCGTCGGAATGCGGCGAATGAGGACATTCGCATCCGCCGGAACCTGCGGCTGGCAGCCGTGTTCAGGGGTTGAGAACAGATGGATCAAGTTCGTGCCGCTGGGCGACGCAAAGACGCCGTTTTCCAAACGCCCGGCGCGGATCACTGCCGTGTTCCCTGCCCCGCCGATGCCCGGCAGATTGTGGCAGGCTGCGCAGCTTGTGCCGTTGTAAGCCGGACCGAGGCCATCTTCTTCGGTTTCGACTTCGGTGAAATCCTCCCGCCCCGCCCGAAACTCGCTGGTTTGAGCGGTTGTCAGGCCGGGCAGTGGATCTCCCGGCGCGCGAGGTGTCGCGGGCCGTTGTCCTTGCAAGATGAGCGCGCCGCTGCAGGCAAGCAACAGGGCGGTGTTGAACAGCACAGGCTTTAAGAGCTTCATTCGATGTTCCACGGAGTGGATCTCCTCTTGGTTCCATTAGGCTCCCGCAATGTAAAGTCTTCATGCGCTTGGCTTGGCAAATTGTTGGGGAATGGTAAAGTTCGAGTAAAGCTTGCGATTCTCGATCGATAATGAGAAAGATGCAGCAGCCCGCCGTCTCTTCGCCGCGCCTTCTTCTCATAGAGGACGACACACGACTCTGCAAACTTGTCAAAGACTATCTGGAACCGATGGGCTACGCGGTTCAATTCGTTCACAACGGAACACAGGGCTTGGAGCTCGCACTGCGCGAACCCTTCGACGCCATCATCCTCGACGTGATGCTTCCAGGGCTGGACGGCTTCGAAGTGCTGAAGCGTCTGCGCATGCATTCATCGACGCCAGTGCTGATGTTGACGGGCCGCGGTGAGGAATCGGATCGCATCGTTGGGCTCGAACTTGGCGCGGACGACTACCTGCCGAAGACGTTTTCCACACGCGAGCTATTGGCCCGTTTACGGGCGGTGCTGCGGCGCGCATCCCCGCAAGTTTCTCGTTCTTCGGCGCAATCCAAAGCAGAGAGGATCGTCTGCGGTAGCCTCGTGCTGGACCTCGCCGCTTACACCGCGACACTCGGCGAAGAACCAATGACATTAACGCGTCAGGAATTCGAGATCCTGGCATCGCTGGCACGTTCAGCTGGGCGGGTGAAGACGCGCGACCAACTGCTGCTTGAGGTTGCAGAGCGCGACTTTGAAGTATTCGACCGCTCGATCGACGTCCATATCTCGTCGCTTCGACGAAAGCTCAACGACGATCCGAAAGACCCGCGTTTCATTGAAACTATCCGCGGAGTGGGATACCGGTTCCGCACGGCATGACACTTTCCCGCAAAGTCGCCTTGCTGGTGCTGCTGAATTTGACCGCGGTCACACTGCTGTTCGTGGTCTTTCTGAAAGCGCAATTCGGACTCGACCCCGATGCACTTCTCGCGGGGCCCGTACGGGAGCGAATCCTGGCTACCTCTGTCGAAGTGACCCGCGACATCGAAGCTGGCTCGATCGAAGAGCGGCCCGTCATCCTGAGCCGTTACGAGCGGAGCTTGGATGTGAGCATTTTTCTGATCACGCCGGATGGGGATCCGCTCGACGGAAAACCAAACGCGATTCCACAGGCAGTGATGGCGCGCATCCATGGAGGACGCCCATCGCCACCTCCTCCACCGCGGGGCGAAGAGAAGAAAGGGCCGCCCGGAAAGAAGAAAGGAGACCGGAAGAAAGGACCTGGCAGGCGCCCCGCCGAAATCGTGTTCTTCCTTTTGGCTGGCGAACCGAAAGCCTATTGGATCGGGACAAGAATCCCGGTTCGCAGTTGGGACGACGAGCTTCAGCCCGGCGTGTTATTGTTTCGCACGGAGTCTCTGTTTCGAGGTCCGCTGTTTCTCGATTTTCGGATGTGGGTTGGATTCGCAGCAGCGGTACTGATGGTTTCACTGCTCTGTTGGCTGCCTTTTATCCGCGGCATTACTTCTGCCGTAGCGCGTATGCGCGCTGCCACCGGGCGTATCGCTATGGGACAGTTTCAGATTCATGCAGCCGAACCGCGCAACGACGAGATCGGCGACCTCGGCAAACAGATCGATACATTGGCCGAACGGCTCGAAGGCTTCGTCAAGGGGCAGAAGCGGTTTTTGGGCGATATCGCGCATGAGCTGTCGGCACCGATCGCGCGGGTGCAGTTTGCGCTTGGCATCCTCGAACAGCGCGCCGACGAATCCCTGCAATCCTCGGTGCAGCAATTGCATGAAGAGGTGCAGGAAATGTCACAACTCGTCAACGAACTGCTTTCGTTTTCGAAAGCGGGCATGGCAAGCGATCCTTCAAAGGTGGAATTGGCCTTGCAGGAACTGAGGCCCATCGTGGAACGAGCGGCGGCTCGGGAGGCCGGAGACAAGGTGAAGATCGAGGTGCCCGCCACGATGCAGGTCTTGGTACACGAGGCCTTTCTTTCGCGCGCAATCGCCAATGTCGTGCGCAACGCCGTGCGTCATGCGGGACTGGAAGAGCCGATCGAGATCCGCGCACGAGCGCAAGGCGAGCGGGTGTTGTTGACGATCGCGGATTCGGGTCCTGGATTGCCCGAAGATGCGCTGAGTGGCGTATTCATGCCCTTTTATCGTCCCGACGAATCCCGAAATCGCCAGCAGGGCGGAGGCGCGGGGCTCGGCTTGGCGATTGTCAAAGACTGCGTGGAAGCTTGCCGCGGCACGGTTGTCTGCCGCAATCGCACGGATCGGTTGGGATTGGAGGTCGAGTTCTCTCTGGTTTGCCCCCGGCCTTAAAGTTTGACCCCATGTTGCCGGAAAAAGCGAATGAAGAAGTGAGGAGTGAACAACCTATGGCGACAGGAGAGGTCATTCGAGTCAACCCAACGAAGGCCGATTCCTTCGCCGTTCACTTGGTAATCCCAAAGGTGAAGTTCTCTAAAAGTATCGCAAGAATCGGATAGTCTTCGACCGCACGGCAATGCCAAGCTGTCGTTATGTTCGATGCCCTTGCTGAGCAAGGCTACGCAAAACTGCCCGCGTTGTTGACGTCATCCGAATGCCGCGAGATTCGAGAGCTTTATTCCCAAACTGAGCGATTTCGCAGCCGCATCGACATGAAGCGCTATCGCTTCGGCCAGGGCGAGTATCGATACTTCGCCTATCCGTTGCCCGACCGTATCGGGGCACTTCGGCGGGAACTTTATGCGCGTCTCGCCGCGTTAGCGAACGAGTGGAAGTGCGGCGTCGAGTATCCAGCAACTCACGAGGAATTTCTCGAACGGTGCACAGCAGGGGGCCAGTTGCGGCCCACGCCGCTGCTGCCGCACTATCGCGAGGGCGACTACAACTGCCTGCATCAGGATCTCTCAGGCGAGGTCTACTTTCCTTTTCAAGTCGTGGTTGCGCTGTCGGCGCAAGGTACGGAGTACACGGGCGGTGAGTCGGTGCTGGTGGAACAACAGCCACGCGCCCAGTCGATTGCTCGGGTCGTCCTCTCGCGCAAGGTGACGGCGCAGTCGTTGCGACACGCTACAGGCTCGGCCATAACTCACGCGGAGGCAGGTATCGCGCGAACATCCGGCATGGTGTGAGCGCACTTCATTCTGGCGAACGATTCACATTGGGAATCATCTTCCACGACGCTGTCCGATACAAATGTCGATTGAGCGATTGGAGGGTTCCGCGAAGCGAGTCTGAAAGTAAAGGTTGTGAGGTCGTCGATCTTGGCTAAATTGGATTGATGACGCGTGCAGAGTTCTTGAAGTCCGTCGGTACGTCGGTTTGGGCTGGAACGGCCAGCAAACGTCCGAATGTGTTGTTCCTCGCCGTGGACGATCTGCGTCCGGAACTCGGCGCGTATGGCGCGGAGCATGTCAAGAGTCCACGGATCGATGAACTCGCCCGCACGGGCATAACGTTCACTCACGCCTATTGCCAGCAGGCCTTATGCAATCCATCGCGCGCAAGTCTGATGACGGGCCTGCGTCCGGACACCTTGCGGGTTTGGGATCTGCAGACCAACTTCCGCACTACGGTTCCGAATGCGGTGACGATTCCGCAAGCGTTTCGTGCGAGCGGATACTACGCGGCCTGCATCGGCAAGATCTTTCACAACATTTTTCCGGACGATGTTTCGTGGAGCGAACCGGAAATGCATGTCGATGGATTCCCCTTCGACCCCGATGCCGTCTATCGCAGCGATAACGATACTCGCTGGATTGAGAGCCGCAAGAAACAGATCATCGAACAGGGCAATGAGAAGCGCCACATCGATCGCTATGGCGAGTGGTATCTGAAAAGCTCTGCAATAGAAATTGCGGATGTCCCCGACAACGCCTACTACGATGGCGCGCAGACGGATACCGCGATCCGCAAGTTGGGTGAGTTGAGCGCGCGAAAAGAACCATTTTTCTTTGGTGTTGGCTACTATCGTCCGCATCTGCCGTTCAATGCGCCGAAGAAGTATTGGGATCTCTACGATCGCGCAGCTCTGCCGTTGTCGCCGAATCCATTTGTGCCGAAGAACGCGCCTATCATGGCGAGCAATGTCAATCGCGAACTGCGCGGCTATCGGGATTTCAATCGCGCGCCAAGTCCGCATGAAGGCTCGGTGAGCGAAGGGGAAGCCCGCCGATTGCGGCACGGATACTTCGCCTCAGTGAGCTATGTAGACGCACAGATTGGACGCCTGCTCGATGAACTCGACCGCCTTGGGATCCGCGACAACACAATCGTTGTGCTGTGGGGCGATCACGGTTGGAAGCTCGGCGATCACAACAGTTGGGGCAAGATGACCAACTACGAAATCGACACCCGTGTGCCGTTGATCATGCGCGTGCCAAGCCTAGCCAATGGCAAGCGCTGCGCGGGTTTGGTGGAGTTTGTAGATGTTTATCCGACGCTTTGCGACCTCTGCGGCGTTGCGAAACCGGCAGCGCTCGAAGGCATGAGCCTGAAGCCGCTGCTGCAGGATCCGAAACGCAAGGGCAAGTCCGCCGTGTTCAGTCAGTATCTTCGCAACGGCATCTGGACTGCACCCGATGGCGTTGAGTATATGGGCTATGCGATCCGCACTGAGCGGCATCGTTATGTGGAATGGTTCCGTTGGAAGGACAAGCATCTTGCCGCAACCGAACTCTACGATCTGCGAGAAGATCCGCTGGAAAACGAATGCCTGCAAGGTTCCGCAGAGATCCGCAAGAAACTCGCGGATCGCTTGCGCAAAGCATTTAGAATTTAGCCTTCGGATCCTCGAACACGGCAGCATCCACCTTGTCGAGCACCTTTACTGACCCCATATTGAGCGCTTTGCTCTTGCCATCGCTGTGGTTGGATGCCAGCATGACGCCACCGGTCGACGTGTATTCCCAATCCCACGAACCCTTGGTACCGTTCTGCAGCGTGTATTCCCAATGTTCCATCAGGTTCGTCTGCGGATTGACGAAGGCGTGATAGCGATCGCCGGGGGTGAGTCCGACTTTGCCGAAGGTGAGTTCCACTACGTCGCAGGTGTTGGCTTTGCAGGGCTTCTGTCCCAAGTGCTTGAGATTGACGCCTGGATCCGTCCATTTCCAAGGCATCGCAAGCCAATAGTAATCGTTGATGTAGGATGCATAGGCGTCTTTCAGAGCCTTCGTCGCAGCTTCGCCTTCGAGCTGTTTGCCGTCAATGAAGACGGAGCCCTTCTGCGTCGCAAGGTTCATGAGAGTGACGCTGGCCTTGCCGTCTTTGGTCTTGGAATCGAAGCGATAGCGTCCGGTCGATTTATCCCAAAGATGCGAGCGCTCCATCTTGGCCGCGCCAGCGTCCAAGAAGCGAAAGTCGAAGCGGATGTAGCGAGCCTTCGCCCATGCCTCTTCGCCTCCCATAGCTTTCGTCACTTTGCCGGCGATTTCCAGGGCTTTCGCATCGCGGATATCGGCAGCGTTCAGCATCGGCGCGACGAGCATCAAGAGGGACAATTTCATGCCTTATAGTACTCTGCTATTTCTGCCCGTACCAGCCTCGATCCCACGGAAACGCGAACGATGGCCGCGTAGTGTAACGCGTCATCTTGAACTCCATGCGCGCACCTGCACCCGGTTCCAAACGCACGGTCATTGTCGGTGCACCGACCGTCTTCGTCGCTCCGGCAATCGCAACGGAATCGAAGCGATGTTCGCCATAGCCACCGGCCTGCACCACGATGTCGCGCGCCTCGATCGGATTCGTGTTCACCAGCATCAGCGTCGCCGAATCCGCACTCATCTTTTCCACCAGTGCGGAAACATCCTCAGGCAAGCCCGCGCGGCGCTTCACCGGATCGAAGTAGCGGAACCGCGAATGCAACACCCAGATGCGTCCGCCGGAAAAATAGCCGCCCAATGAGAGGTTGGTGAGTCCGTTGGTGGTGGCGGGGTTGAGATCGAGAAGATAATCCGCGAGCCTCGAATCGGCAGTGGTTTGGTCGTTGCGGATCATCTCGACCTTCGCCCGAATGCGAGCGAGATCATCGCGCAGAACGAGTTCCGGATAATTCGGCAGTTTGCCTTCGAGGTAGCCAAGATAGGTGTTGCCGCGATCGGCTTCACTATAGCCGCCGCGGCCAGCGCTGGGCGTGTAGGTATCGGCAATCTGCAGGCGCTCAAGATCTTTTCGGTCCATCGACCAGAAGTAGATTTCAGCAAGGCGATCGAGATGCAGTTTGTCGCCCCACTGATACCAACTCGGGGGACCGTTGTGCTTGTATCCCTTCGGATCGCCGTACATTTGAGGCAGGAGAGTTTTTCCGTTTTCGACTTTCTTCTGCGCGTAGATGAGATCCATCTGTTTCCGCAGCGTCGCGACAAACGATTGATCGCCAGAAAGGATGAGCGCATTGCCAAAACCTGGCCAGGATCCATCGGTGAAGTAGTTGCGATGCGCGATCTTCTCGAGTTCGCCATCGAAAATGGTAAAGTTCCAGCCGTAGGTTCCTTTCCACCATTGGCCGTTGTGTTCGCCGCCAAGCTTGCCGTCAAGACCAACGTTGCTGGGAATCATCCCGCCAGTTTCCGCCGCGCGTTTCTGCCATGCGCCGACATAGTCGAGGACCCATTGACGGTATTTTTCGTCGCCGGTGAGCATGTAGGCATTCATGCCGAGAATGGTCGATGCGAGGTTCAAGAAGTTGTCGCCGGAACTATCGAGATATTCATCGCAATGGGCGAGCATCTTCTTATAGTTCGCCTCGAGGTCAAGCATCTTGCCTCGACCCGCGGGATTGTGCAGCAGGTGAAACGTCCCTGGAACCGGATCGCCAACCCAGTCATAGGTCGTGGCCTTGCGCAGCATCGGACCCTTGCTGCCCGTCCAGATGCTCTTCAGAATCTTCAACTGCGGATCGTAGTTCGGCGCCTCGGGATCCTCGCCCATGTACATCGAGGCGAAGCGCTTCATGCGCGCGCGATAAAGCTCGTTATTGGGATCCGACAGGCCTTGTAGCAGAAAGGCACGCAAGCCTTCGCCAGTGTGGAACCAGTCCGATTGTGTGATGAATTCCTTGGAATACGAGCCATTCGCGGCGAGGGTCGTGAGCCTGGTGCGGATCTCGTTGTACTGGTTGAGATGCCCTTCGTGGGCCTTTTTGTAGAGATCGAGCACGCGGTCTGAACCGCCGAGCGCATGCAGCAGCGTCCAGTTCCAGTAGGTTTCGATGGCGTCGTCCGGACCATCGAGCGTGCCCCAGCGCGGCGTATGCAAAAGGTATCCGCGATCGTCGACGAACTTCTTGGCGAACTCTTCGACGGCGAGCGAGTTGTAACGGATGACCTCGCGCTCAAGCAGCGCCCAGGTGGGCGGCGGCATGGGCGTCCTGATGTGAATGGTTGTCGACTGGCCAAGTGCAAAGGCGGCGCACAGCAGAAAGCAGAATCCGAAACGCATGGTTTCGCTACGATATCATGGCTGCGAGTGAGCTTGGATCCGGGCCATTGGATAATAGTGATTTGACCAGTCGACTCATGCTGGCGGATCGCTTCGGCTGGCGCAGCGAACTTTCGGCCGGCATCCTCACAAATCTAGACGAGATCGACATCGTCAAAGTCATTGCCGACGATTGTTTTGGCAACGAGACCAGGACCCGCGCGCTGAAGACCCCGCCTCTCAGGCGACAACGGCAAGCCGCACTGCTGCCCAAACGGATCCCGGGGCTTTAATACTTTACTCTTCTTAGCAAGAACTTAACCAACACAATTCACAGTTCCGTGGTTGTATGAGATAGGAACTTACAGAAATGCTTAAGATCGCAGCACTGACAACACTGGCCCTCGGCTTCACCTGTGCCGCCCAACCGGGCTTTCGCGGTGGCAAGTCGCAATTCCCTCTCACGGACTCTCAACGGCAGAACCTCTCCAGCCTGCGCGATCAGCATCGCCAGTCGACGGATGCCTCCCTGCAAGGGTTGCATCCCAAAGAGCGATCGCTGCGCGACCAACTAAAAGCCGGCAATACCGATGCGGCTTCGCTCGGTCGCTTGTTGATCGACATCGAAGCCTCACGCAAGCAAGTTGAGGCATCCCGGCAATCTTTCCGCGAACAGATGATCTCAACACTGACGGCAGATCAGAAGGCCCGTTTGAAAATGCTCGAAGACGCCCGTAGCTTGGCCCCCGCCATCCATGAAGCGGAACGTCTCGGCCTGCTCGATGGACCCTCACCTTTCGGTGAGGGTGGATCTCGCGAAGTTGGAACTTTCCGTGGACCACGCCTTGGCGGACGCCCCGGCAACAGGAGATTGGACCAATGAGAACCGCACTCGTTTCTCTGTTGAGCTTCGGCTTGGCCTGGGTGATTCCGCAACTCCTCGGATACCAAAGTCAGACGCCAACGTCGGCTGCCATGAAGGCCGATTCCGTTCAGGAGTATCTTTCGTTGACCGCAGACCAGCAAAAGCAACTCGACGAACTGGGAGTTCGCCTTCGCATGCGAGCGCAGAGTTCGCAACAGGAACTGGAATCGAAGCAGAAAGCGCTCCGCATGCAGCTTGCTGCCGACAATGCGGATCCGCTGAGTGCGGGCAGAGCCTTGCTGGAACTTGAAGTCGCCAAGCATCGTAGCGAAAGAACCTCGGAAGAGCTGCAAACGGAAGCTTTGGCTGTGTTGACGCCCGAACAGCGCCAAAAGTTGACGGTGCTCGATCAGGCGGCCAAACTCCATTCGATCACCCGCCAAGCGATGGGAATGTTTCTGATCCCGCCGCCGGAGGCTTTCCTTTCCGGTACCGGTCCGCTGGGGATGTTCCCCGCGAAGAACCGTTCCAGCAGACCTTCGGTCCCATCGGCGACCTAGTGGCTAGCTCGCTAGCTAGAAAGCCGTCCAGATATTGAAAAAGGACTCCGGTTAACCAGGTTAACCGGAGTCCTTTGCTATTTCGTTAGGAGAGAGAGCTACTCGTCTTTGGCGACATTGACAGGCAGGTCGAACGACACATCCTTGTGGAGCTTGACCACAACTTTGTGTTCGCCGATCGTGCGAATCGGGTGATCGAGCATCACCTTCTTGCGATCGATCGTGAAACCCTTCGCCGCCAACTGGTCGGCGATATCCTGCGCAGTGACCGATCCGAACAACTGATCGTTTTCGCCGGCTTTCATGCGGATCTCGATCGTGACATTCGCCATGCTCTTGGCGAGTTCCGTGGCATCGCCAGCGGACTTCGCTTCTTTACGAAGCTCAGACTGACGGACCTGATCGATGATCTTCTTGTTCGAAGCCGTCGCCGCCACGGCAAAGCCGCGAGGAACGAGGAAATTGCGAGCGTACCCGGCCGCGACCTTTACCACTTGGCCGGTCGAACCGAGCTTGTCGACATCTTGTTTGAGAATGACTTCCATCGCGTGATTTCCTCCTTACAGCCCCTGGCCGCCCATCGGGAGCAGCGCGATGTTGCGCGCCTGCTTGATGGCCTCGGTGACGCGGCGCTGGACGCGCTGCGAAACACCGGTGATGCGGCGTGGAATGATCTTGCCGCGTTCGGTCAGGAACGAGCGCAAAACATCCAGATTCTTGTAGTCCACCTCGTCGATGCGCTTGTCGCTGATGCGAGCCACGCGCTTGCGGCGAAAGTAACCCTTCTTGGCTCCCATCGCCTTGTCTCCGCCGGTGGGCCGCTGGGAAGCGGCAATTGGACGTCCACCTTTTCCTTCAGCCATGATTATTCCTTCACCTCACTGACAGCTTCTGGCGTAGCGACGGCAGCTTCCGGGGTAGCTTCCGGGGTAGCTTCCGGGGCTGCTGCAGCCGGGGTTTCCACAACAACAGCCACCGGAGCTTCCGGGGCCGTCGGTGCGGGAGCGGCAGGAACGCCAGGGGCCGGAGCTCCCGGAATCGAAGCCGGTTCGCCGACTGGCGACGGCATCACGATGCCGGGCGTCACAGTCTGCATCACAGGCTTGCGGGCCGCGCGCGCTTCGCGCTTCTTGCGCATCTTTGCGTCCATCTTCATCTTGATGTCCTGGCGGACAGTGATGAATTTCAACACCAAGTCGGACACACGCAGGCGACGTTCGAGTTCTTTCACCGTCTCCGGACCGCTGGAGAACTGGATCAGAATATAGATTCCCTCAACGCGCTTTTTCACGCGATAGGCAAGCTTGCGAACGCCCCAATTGTCGACCTTGTCGACCGTACCCTTCGACTTGGTGATGACGCTTTTGAGTTGGTCGAGCAGCGGAGTGATTTCTTCTTCCGTCGCGTCGTGCCGTACGATAAACAGCTCTTCGTAAATTCTCATTTCGCCTCTTCGTTTAAACCTCGGGCGCGACGATTATACCTCGTCATGGCCTTTTCGGCGCCTTCGGCAATTATGGATTCCACTGCTTCCGCACTATACGAAATCAGCTCTTCCACATCTTTCGCTTGTGAGGGCCTGAAGGCGCCCAACACCAGCGATGCCCCACGTTTCGAATCGGAACCCATATCGATCCCAATCCGCACCCGCGGGAACTGCTGCGTACCCAAACTGCCGATCACGGATTTCACTCCGTTATGACCGGCCGCCGAGCCGTCTTTTTTGATCCGCAATGCCGTCCAGGGCAAATCCATTTCGTCGTAAACGAGAATGAGTTGCTGCGGCGGCAGCGAATACTTGTCGAGAAGTTTTTTCACGCTCGGCCCGCTCAAATTCATGAACGTTTGTGGCTTCGCGAGTAAAACTTCCCGGCCCGCAATTCTGCCGTGGCCCACGAACGCACTGCATTCCGGACGTGTAATCCGGATACCGCCGTTTCGTAAGGCCAAGTGGTCAACCACAAGAAAGCCCAGGTTATGCGGCGTACGTTCGTACTCCACGCCCGGATTCCCGAGACCGACCACCAGAAAATCCACTTGATTTCAGGCTTACTTCTTTTTCTTCGCTGGAGGAGGTGCTGCTGCGGCCTTGGTCGCAGTCTTCGCGGCGGTCTTGACAGCCGGATCTTCCTTCTTGCCCTTTTTGATGACTTCGGGTTCGGCCGCAGCGCCTTCTTCGGCAGCCGCTTCCGCCTTCGGAGCAACCACGTGGCAGATCACGGTTTCCTTGTCGGAAACCAGTTTGATGCCCGCGCCGAGATCCATATTGCCCGCGCGGATATAGGATCCAATCATCAGTTCGGTGACGTCGACAATGAAGTCCGCCGGAATATCATCCGGGAGGCATTCCACTTCGATATCGCGGGTGACCACTTCCATCAATCCGCCCTGCTGCTTGATGCCCTTCGCGTCGCCCTTGAGATGCACGGGCACCTTTACGGTCATGTGCTTCGTCGGGTCGATGCGCTTCAGATCGATGTGCATCAGGTTCTCTTTGACCGGATGATGTTCCCAGTCAATGATCATGACAGGGGTGGTCTCGCCGCTCGTGATCGAGAGGTTAAAGATGGTGTTGTGGCCGGTAGCCGAAGTGAGAATCTTATTGATCTCTTTCGGTGTGATCGTGATCGCGACGGGTGCTTTTTCCCCGCCATAAAGCACTGCCGGCGCCAGACCTTTGGCGCGTAGACGGCGAGCCTCGTTTTTGCCACGAGTATCGCGCGACTGTGCCTCGATGGTGATATCCTTACGCATCGGAAAACTCCTCTGTGAAGTTCCTGGCTTGGAGACGCGCCAATAACGCGGTGGGGTCTTTTTGAAGGACCTTCACCACACAGGTACAGCTCACATGTCCTTGGGGGAAGACAGGAGACTGACAACTGCGAAAGCGCGCCGCTTGCGGACGGACGTACCGCTACCGGCACAAGCACCAGAAAATACCAGTATGGCGGGTGCGGCGGGGGGATGTCAAATCGGTAGGCGGCAGCGCGCGAGCAGAGAACCCTTCTGAGCGGATTCAACAACAGTACCAGCAGGATGTTCCAGGATCCGGATGGCTGAGAATGGGCCGGACCATCCGATCCTTAAATAGCGACGCCGCCGACAGTTTCGTCAGTTCCTCCTGGAAGGCCGTGTTGGCGTTGAGAATCTTCTTTGGAACCGGCTGAA